>OGOO01000562.1_pt1 | contig 42405 bp, 39 predicted proteins | sample 1552651 | NCBI WGS metagenome assembly OGOO01 (sample SAMEA2580118, study PRJEB22360) | human gut metagenome | biome: human gut; feature: human-associated habitat; material: faeces | place: Denmark | collected 2008/2010 | reverse complement strand
GCACGAGCACGGGTCACCGATAGCGGACAGCCGCAAGGGCTGTCCCTACGGTCGGTAAAATCAAAGATTCCGTGCCGCTATCGCGGCAGCGGTGCGTCGAGGTCGCCGCACCCTACAAGATGCACGACAATAAATCATCGCAGATTTCGCAGATGGATAATATCCGCCCCTACTGCACAACTTTGGGCGAAGCGAAATAACCCCTCAGCCTTGGCTTCGCCAATCCAGCTCCCCCTGCAGGGGAGCCAAAATAGATGCTTCGACAAATAACGCGCTTCTACGCACATTTCGGCGTCCCGTACCATCTGCAATTCTGCGTGGCAGAACAGCATAAACCCCGACTACAAATCATAGTCGGGGTTTGTTATTTGGTTTATGCCGAATATGCCTCTTATTTCGGCAGGTTAGCGAACAGCTTTACATTGTCGAATGTGTATGTATACTTGCCGTCCTCAATGCCATGGATTATCTCGCAGACCTTGTCGTTATAGGGGGTGGGCACGCCGTACTTTCTGCCGTAGGTGCAGACAACGCCGTTTATCGCATCAACTTCGCACTTCTTGCCCTTTTCAAGGTCCTGGAGCATACTCGCCTTTAAGAGCCTGTGCTTCTTGATGCATATCGGGATGAGCGCGAAGGATATCTTCTTCTTTATGCCGTTGCCCTTGTAGTCGAGGAGCTTGACGATATCTTTGCCCTGAACCGGCTCGATTTTTATTCCCGCCGCCGCGGCAACATCGATGCACTCTTTTATAAGATTCTGACAGCAGACACGGGAGGTCTTGTTCTCCGCAGCGTCGCCGAAAGTGCCGCCGATAACGGCGGACATGCCGCTGAACGCGGCGTTGATGAGCAGCTTCGACCAGCGGACGCCCATGAAGTTATCCTCAACCTCTACGGGGCACATCTTCTCAAGCAGCGCCTTAACCTGCATGAGTTTGTCGTCCTTCTGACCGTTCATTCTGCCAAGACCGAAGCTCATGCTGTCGGGCTCGCTCGTAAGCTCCGACACACCCTTGCCGTGGAGCGTTGCGCCCCAAGCGACAGTGCAGCCCATCGTTCTGTCCTCGCCGACGACCTCGGAGACCGAGAGCTCGGGCAGTCCGTTCTGAAGCGTGCAGACGATGCAGTCGTCGGTCATATTCTTCTGAAGCTTCTTTAAAACATTTACGTTGTCGAGCTGCTTTGTCAGCAGGATTATCAGCTCATATTTTTCGGTCATCTCGTCGGGAGTCAGCGCGTGAACCGGGACGGTCATATTGACAGTGCCGATTATCTTCGCGCCGTCTTTGTTGAGCGCGTCGACATGCTCGCGGTTGCGCGTGATAAGATCGACATCCACGCCCGCCTTTGCGAGATATGCGCCGAGCACGGTGCCGAGCGACCCTGCGCCGTAAATTGCGGTTTTCATAGAAATCCCCTCTTTGATAAAATTTTATCGATATGATTATATCACGCAGAGAGGCGATTTACAAGAAAACTTTTCGTTCCCTGCGGAGTATGTCCGCGAGAATTATTTTGATTTATCCCAATAGGGGTAATCGGTAAACACGAACTTTCCCTCCGCATTTTTCCCTGTCGGCAGCTTGACATAGATGATATCGTCAACCGAGCGTTTTCTTACGGCCATAACAACCGTGAAGTTCCCGTTGCCGTCATCCTCGACGTGATGCATCCAGCTGTTATAGGAGACTTCGCCGTCGTTTTTCTTATATGCTACATATATGTTGTCGTTATGCTCTATCAAATCCCTGTCAGCGACAGCTTGGCTCAGTATTTTATCTGTAAACTCCTCGGAAAAGACCTCTAAAAATTTTTTGCGGACCTCTTCCATGGTGGTCACATACCGGTATTGGGGGAACATTGGAATATACTTTCTGAATCTTATTGTCATGGGCTTCTCCCCGGCGGAATACTCGCCCGCAAAATTCAGAGTCAGCCAGAGGCTTCGCGCCTTATCCGCCAAATCCCGCGCGTCGGTCTCATGCAGAATAGACCCGTCCTCGGGATAAAGCTCATACCCGTTTATGCCGTGCAGGCTTTCGATTATTGCTCGCTTGTCGCTCTCATAGGTCTCCCAAAGCGCAAGCGCGGCCTCGGAAACTTTTTCCGAGTATGCGTTTATCCGATAATGGTCGCGCGCCGTAACAAACAGGGTGTTTTCGTCCGAAACAAGCCGTCCCACTTCCACTCTGCCCTTGTAGGAGTCCGAGGAATAGCCGTTGCCGGTATCGATTATAAAGAACGTGAGCTCATCGCCGTCCGTTTTATCGACGGAAAACGCCACCATGCCCTCCGAAAAACCGGCGCTGACTACGCCTACCCAACTTTTGGGCAGCGAAATCGCATAGCTCCCTTCGGAAAACTCGGTGCTTCTTATTTTATTCGAGGTTATCAGCCTGTTAATCCCGGCTCTTAATGTTTGGTAATTTTTCGGGAAGTTATTGCTCCCGCTCGCCTCAATCTCCGTTCCGTCCGCCAAGACAGCAGAAAAGCTCATCGAGCTTCCGTCGAGAACATCGGGGGGATTTGCGCCTCGGAAGCCCGCCCATTCATCTATTCTGCAATTTCCGAACAGGGCGCACACCTCGCGGTAGAGATTCTCGTCCCCGTCAACCGAGCGGATGACGTCGCGGGATTCGACAAAGCAGGACAGCTCGTTATCCCAGTCGTTCGAGCTCATATAATACTCAAGATGTACTCCGTCCTCTGTTTTGCATCCCTCATACACGGCGTTCTGTGCCGAGCAGTTGTTCTCTGTCAGCTTAAAGCTTTTAAATTCCATAGGATCGCCTCCGTAGTCATTGTTCTGTTTCGATGAGCACGCGGGAAAAATCAGCAAGAGAATGCACACGAGTGCAAAAGAAATAAAGCGCTTTTTCATTTTCCTGTTACCTTTCCTTGATATGCCGCACTGCGCCAAAAGAGCAAGGGCTTCGGTTCTCTTATGTCCGTTATATTTTCTGTTCCGAACAAGTCACTCCTTTATAAGCTCATTTCTCAATATTAATTATATCACAACGCATTGATTTTTCAAGAAATAACCGAAAACTCGGGAGTTTGCCTCCAAAAAAGCTGCCGGGCGCAAAAAGCCCTTCAAAAATGCAGAAAAACTCCCGAACAGCAATGCTGCCCGGGAGCTGATATTCGTCTTGTAAGCGGTAAAAATTCAGCGCTTCGAGAACTGGGGTGCACGGCGAGCGCCCTTGAGACCGTATTTCTTTCTTTCGGTCATTCTCGGGTCTCTGGTCAGGAAGCCTGCCTTCTTGAGTGCGGGGCGAAGCTCTGCATCATACTGAAGGAGTGCTCTGGAAATACCGTGGCGGATAGCACCTGCCTGGCCGGTCACGCCGCCGCCGTTGACGCGGCAGATGACATCGAGCTTTTCGCTGGTGCCTGTAAGAGCGAGAGGCTGGCGGACGATGAGCTTGAGGGTCTCAAGGCCGAAATAATTGTCAATCTCTCTGTCGTTGATGATGATCTTGCCGGTGCCGGCATAAAGACGGACTCTGGCGACTGATTTCTTTCTGCGGCCTGTGCCGTAGAAGTAAGGAACTGAATCGTACATTATTTATTGCCTCCCTTCATTAAAGAGCCCACTCTTCGGGCTTCTGTGCTTCGTGCTTGTGCTCAGCGCCTCTGTAAACGCGGAGTCTGGTCAGAGCGGTGCGGCCCAGAGTAGAATCGGGCAGCATACCCTTAACTGCAAGCTCGACAGCGAACTCGGGCTTTGTCTTCATGAGGGTGCTGTACTTGACCTCTTTCATGTTGCCGATATAGCCGGTGTGATGATAATACATCTTCTGGTTGAGCTTGTTGCCGGTGAGGACAGCCTTCTCAGCGTTGATGATGATTACATGATCGCCGCAGTCGGCGTGAGGAGCGAATGTGGGCTTATGCTTGCCGCGAAGAAGGACGGCAGCCTGAACTGCTACCTTGCCGAGAGGCTTACCGGCAGCATCGATGACATACCACTTACGGGTGATGTCGCCCGCTTTGGGCATATAAGTTGACATACTTGTTACCTCCGATTTCTTAATGCTACGATATATTACCACATCGCTCTATGCTTGTCAAGCACTTTTTCTTTAAATTTTAATTTATGTTTTGCTATCTCCGTTTTTCTCAAGTTTTCTCGTTTTTTCATACCATTTGCTCGCTTATGATTTACGAAAAAATTTTGCCGACAGCGCGATAAAATCGACAATCTACCGCTCAAATTGACTTTATTCCCGGCATAGTATATAATAAATGTATTATATAAGCTCACGGAGGCAGACATGAAAAAAGAAGAGATAAAGCGCATGAACGATCTCTATCACCTGTCGCAGGAGAGGGATCTGAGCGAAGAGGAATTCGCCGAATGGGAGGGTCTCAAAAAGCAGTATGTCGCCGATTTCAAGGCGAGCCTTACAGCCCAGCTCGACAATACATATGTAATAGACGACAAAGGCAACAAGCGCAAGCTCGAAAAGAAGTCGGACGACAAGTAATCTGCGCGGACACAAAAACGAAAGAGTGATATTATGTTTTGCAGAAATTGCGGAAAACAGCTCGAAGACGGATTCAAGGTCTGCCCATATTGCGGCGAACCGGTGAGCCTCGCGGAGAGCGACGCCAGACGCGCGGCACAGGAGCAAACCGCCGCAAAAGATACTCAGCCCGTACATAATGATATTCCGAAAGAGCCGGCTCCCCTCGCACCCGTTCAGCCAAAGGCGAACAAGAAGTCCGAGCAGGAAAGCGAAAGCACCGGCGGATGGAAAGTTCTCGGCTTCTTCCTCGGCTTCTTTGGTCCCGCGCTGTGGTTTTTGCCGCTCGTCAGCCTCGTGCTCTATCTTATATGGAAGGGCGACAAGCCCAAGGTCGCCAAGGGCATGGGTCAGTTCACGCTGATAGGTCTCGCGGTCGGCGCGGGACTTGCAGTTATTATTGCGATAATCGTCGGAGTGCTGTTTGCGATAACCGCGTCGATGACTGTGTTTGAAATGATACGCAGCTTCTTCCACGGCTCGCTCGGCGGGATAAACGATCTTGTCAGAAGTCTCCCGTTCATCGACTGAGCAACATAAAAATATTGAAACCGCCCGTGTTTTTTCCTTCAGAAATTCGGGCGGTATTTTTTGTGCACTTTTGAATTTATTCATTGACATTCATTCGATATTCAGCAATTATTCATTGATTCTTTTCCGCAAGCGGTAAAGCTTTCCTCCTTGCTGATGTGGATAACTATGTGGATAATGTGGATAACTTTTATGTTTTGATGACTATTTAGAATATATGCGTAAAGTAAAAAACTTTACAGTTTGATTTTAATAACTATATGGAAATATTCCGCATAAGCCGCATATGCAGTGACAAAAAATTAACCCGGTTGCAGGAAAACTTGCAGCCGGGTTTTATGCATAAAATTTTACGCGTGATTTTTGTCTATTTTGCCAATATCAGACGTTCGCGAGAGCCGCGTCAAGATCGGCGATTATGTCATCGACATTCTCTGTTCCGACAGAGAGTCTGACGAGATTTTCATAGACTCCGCAGTCGTCGAGCTCCTGTGCGGTGAGCTGGCGGTGGGTCGTGCTAGCCGGGTGCAGGCAGCAGGTGCGGCTGTCCGCAACATGGGTGACTATCGCCGCGAGCTTGAGGCTGTCCATGAATCTGACCGCGTCCTCTCTGCCACCCTTTATTCTCAGCGAAATGACGCCGCAGGTGCCGTTGGGCATATACTTCTGCGCAAGGTCATAGTATTCGTCGCCCTCAAGGCCGGGATAGCGGACGGACTCGATCTTCGGATGAGCCTTCAGGAACTTTGCAACGGCAAGAGCGTTTGAGCAGTGGCGCGGCATACGCAGATGCAGAGTCTCGAGCCCGAGGTTGAGCAGGAATGCGTTCATCGGGGACTGAATTGAGCCAAGGTCGCGCATGAGCTGAGTCGTGCACTTTGTTATATATGCAGCCTTGCTGAACTGCTCGGTGTATACAACACCGTGGTACGACTCGTCGGGAGTTGTAAGTCCCGGGAACTTGTCGTTCTGAGTCCAGTCGAAGTTGCCGCTGTCAACTATTACTCCGCCTACGCTTGTCGCGTGACCGTCCATATATTTTGTGGTCGAATGGGTAACTATATCCGCGCCGAACTCAAATGGGCGGCAGTTTATCGGGGTCGGGAAAGTGTTGTCAACTATCAGCGGCACGCCGTGGGAATGAGCCGCGCGCGCATACTTTTCAATATCGAGTACAACAAGTGAGGGGTTCGAGATAGTCTCGGCAAACACTGCCTTGGTGTTATCTTTAAATGCCGCGTTGAGCTCCTCCTCCGTCGCGTCGGGGCGAACGAAGGTGAAATCGATGCCGAGCTTTCTCATCGTGACATTGAAGAGATTGAATGTTCCGCCGTATATCGCGGATGCTGCAACGACATGGTCGCCCGCGGAGCAGATATTGAAAACAGAGAAGAACGACGCCGCCTGGCCGGACGAAGTGAGCATCGCGCCGACGCCGCCCTCAAGGTCGGCTATCTTCGCGGCTACGCAGTCGTTTGTCGGGTTCTGGAGACGGGTGTAGAAATATCCGGACTCCTGCAGATCGAAGAGCCTGCCCATCTGCTCGCTCGACTCGTATTTATATGTCGTGCTCTGTACTATCGGTACAACGCGCGGCTCGCCGTTTTTCGGAGTGTAGCCGGACTGCACGCACTTTGTTTCTATATTAAAGCTCATTTTGTCTCCTCCTTTTTGTCAGTCTTTGAGAAAATGACCCATAAGGTCGAAGCCGGGATCAACAAAATTGCCGGTCTCGGATGCTGATTTTTCATTTATGCTCGCAACGCCGCTGTCAAGCTCTTTGCCTTTACGGTAAATCAGATACGGCACAGGGTCGGATGCGTGGGTGCGGGTCGATATCGGAGTCGGATGATCCGGCAGAACCATGACTTTATAATCGTCCTGAGTGTTGAGATAGTCGAGGATTATAGGCATTATACGGCTGTCAATAAGCTCGATTGCTTTGACTTTATTCTCGGGCTCGTTTCTGTGGCCGCACTCGTCGGGAGCCTCGACATGGATATAGACAAGGTCTTGACCTTTACGCCATTCGTCGATTGCGGCGTTCGCTTTGCCCTCGAAATTCGTGTCGATATAGCCGGTCGCGCCCTCGACTTCGGGGGTGTTCATGCCCGCACAGATGCCGATGCCCTTGAGCAGATCGACTGCCGAGACGATGCTGCCCTTCACGCCGAACTTCTCTTCAAAGGACGGCAGAGCCGGACGGCTTCCCTCGCCCCAGAGCCAGATTGAATTTGCGGGGAGCTTGCCCTCGGCGATTCTCTTCTTGTTCACGGGGTGATCTTTAAGAAGGTCGTAGCTCTCGCGCATCATGGCAATGAGCTTTTCGGCGTTCGGCGAAGTCGAGAGATACTCGCCGATAACTCTGCCGGAGATATCATGCGGAGGGGTCATCTTGCCGAGATCCGTCGTGCCGTTGTGTACGATAAGGCAATGACGATAAGCCACGCCGCTGTAAAAATCAAATTCGCTGCTGCCGAAATGATCCTGCACGGTTTTAATTATCTGCGCTGCCTCTTCGGTCGAGATATCGCCGCCGGAGTAGTCAAGCATGGTCTTTGCGCCGTAATCCGCCTCGTCGCTCAAGGTGACAAGGTTGCAGCGCAGTGCGATATCACTTTCGCTCATCTTGACTCCGATGCTGACCGCCTCAAGGGGCGAACGGCCGGTGTAGCACTTCTTCGGATCGAATCCGAGCACGCTCATATTTGCAACATCACTGCCGGGTTTGAGTCCCGCGGCAACGGTCCTGACAAGTCCGACTTCGCCCTTCGACGCGAGTGCATCGATATTGGGCTTCTTTGCGACTTCCATCGGCGTCTTTCCGCCGAGAGCCTCAACGGGATAATCCGCCATGCCGTCGCAGAGAACTACAGCATATTTCATATATCTTCACCCTTTCAGAGAATTTATGCACAAACGATGCATACCGGGCGCGGCAAGTTCGGTTAGCATATGCATACTCGCCCGCCGCTGATTTAATTATATCATAAAGTATCAGCGCATTAAAGCGGAAATTGCGAAAGATTATACACTTACACTATATAAAAAAGAGTGCAAAATGACGAAAATTTATTTATCAAAATGCGCATGCGGTATATAATTCAGCGTGGCGCAATGATATAATCAATTTGGAAGAAATATTCAAAAGGAGGATACTTATGACAAAAAGATTATTTGCAGTTTTGCTCGCGTCCCTGCTGATTCTCATGAGTTTCACGGCATGCGGCACAAAGACACCCGAGCCCGGCACGACCGCTGCAGAAGACACATCTGCCGCAGAAACCGAAGCCAACGCGCAGACGAGTGCAGAAGAAACAGCGGCAAGCTCAAAATCGGCATCCGAATCCGCAGAGCCAAGCACTGCGCAGAGCGCACAGAAACCTACGTCAAATAAACCGGCATCGAAACCTGCAACGACGGCAAAATCGAATAATTCCGGTTCATCGTCAAAAGGCAAGCTCGAAGTCAGCGCCGCAAGCGTCAAAAGCGTTGCCGGAGCGAAGGTGCTCAGAGCGTGGAAGCTCAACTCAAACGGAGTGAATATCGAAATACACCGAATAGCATATGGGGCGCAGATAACTCAGGCTTTCAAAAAAGCAAACGCGGACGGTGCTATCGACTACGACAAGACAGTCACTTATCAGCCCATAATCAATGTCGCGATAATCACCTGTTCGCCCGATCATATCGGCGTTGCCTCAAGCCAACAGCTTCTCGGTACGAATGTCGGCAAGGTTGAGGATATGGGCAGAAAGAGCGGCGCGCTCATAGCAATAAACGGCGAGGCAGGCTCAACATATAAAAAAGGCGCTCCGACAATTCGCAGCGGCTCAATCGTTTCAACCGACGGTCAGGGGCAGAAACGGCTGCTGATCTACAAAAACGGCACATGGAAAGTCGAAACGCTCACAAACGAGAACTGCAAATCGTATATCTCGCAGGGCGTTTACAATTCCCTGCGCTATCAGCGGCAAGTCATAACAAACGGCAAGGCAACCAACGAGCACGACACTTATTATCACAACCGCAACGTTTTTGCGCAGATATCAGAAAACAAATATATCCTGGCTGTCGGCGAATTTATGCCGCTCGACAATATGATGAAAGTCCTCATAGCATACGGCGCGAGGAATGCATTCCTGTTAAACGGCGGCAACTGCTCGTCGATGTATGTCAAGGGTATCGGCAACACGACCGGCACCAGAGCAACTCAGCTCAAAAATCTTAACAAGCCGTGCGTTATCGAGAGCGAATTCTTCGCGGCAAACGGTATGCTCGGATTGAACTCCGCCGGAAAACAGAAGCTGGGCGGACCTTGCAACGAGCTCGACATAGTATATGTAAAATAAAGCCAAAAGGGTGAGACGATGAAAAAGGCTTTCAGAGCGGCTGCAATTGCGGCAATTCTGCTGTTTGCGCTGACATTTATCGGGAGCGCAAAAATCAAAAGCACATCGGCTCACCTACTGTTTTCTTCGTCTGTCAGCGTCGTAGGCAATGAATCGCGGAAAGTCACGCTCAAAAGCGGCGACAGAATAGCCATCGGTTCATATCTCGGCGAGCCTATTGTCTGGAGAGTCATCAAAACGGGCGACAAAACTCTGCTCATGAGCGAAAAAGTGCTGTGCTTTAGGGCGTTCGACCCGTCTGAGGACGGCATCGGCAGTTCCGATTATCTCGCCTCTCCCCTGCGCGCATGGCTCAATTCAGAGAGCGGATTTTTAAATCCGGAGAATTTTTCAGAGTTTGACCTTTCGCTCATATCGCCTGACAAAAACGGCGATTCAATATTCCTGCCGTCAAAAGATATGCTCAAAAATATAAGCACCGCCGACCGCCGCAGAAGCCCGACCGAGCAGTGCGTCAAAAATGACAGCTCGCGCTATTTAACTCTGCGCAAATACTGCTGGTACTGGACGGGCTCGCCCGTTTCGACAAATCAGAGCAGCGTCACCGCCGTCACCACGACGGGCGGATTCTACAAGACGCTCGCGGCGGACGAGCTGTGCGGCGTATGCCCGGCGATGTATCTTCGCAGCGGTATTCTCGTTCTTTGCGGAAGCGGAACCGCCGCCAATCCGTACGCATTGGCGGGAGGTGGCGAAAGATGAGAGAAAAGCTGAAAGAATTTCAAAATTCTCCGTGCTCGATAATCGCCGCATTCTCCGCCGCCGTGCTGTTTTTCTGCACGGTGTTCACTCGGCTGATTCTCAAAACCGACGACGGTCACTTTCTCGGCATACTCCACCGAAACGGATTCACAGTAACAAGCTGGCTGCACGAGCGGTACACGACCGTGTCCGGGAGGATAGTCGGCGAATGGCTGATGATAAACTTTCTGCGCCTGCCGCTCATTTTCTGGAAGCTGTTCATCGCCGCGCTGATTATATATATAATGTATTTTCTCTGCCGCCTGTCGGACTTTTTCGGCGAAAAGGCAAGCGCAAAACAGAGATATATCTTCGCCTGCTCGGTGCCGTTGGCAGTATTTCTGCCATGCCTCAACCCGTCGGCGTTCTGGTTTGCAGGTTCGTTTACATTTCTCGTTCCGTTCGCCGCCCTGCTTATCACGGTGACCCCGCTCACATTCGAGGTATTCGGAGAGCGCGTGAATCCTATAGCATATATCGCCGCCGCGATTGCTTCTGTCGTCGCGGCATCTCAGGAGCAGTCATGTGCCGCAGTGCTCGCGCTGCAGGTGATTCTGCTGATTTTTTCGGCATATCAACGCAGGCTCAGATTCCGTCAATTCATTCCGCTCCTACCGAGCGCGGTTTCCGCCGCTGTTCTGGTTTTCTCGCCCGGGCTTCGCGGGCGCGGAGCGATGGAAGCGGCGTCGGGTTTTGAAAGATTCTCTAAAATGAATATATTTGAAAAACTGCTCTGCGGATTTTCAAATTATTTCGCATTTTCATTTTTCTTCTCGCTTATAACAGCAGCTGTTTTTCTCGTTCTGCTCGGCGCATCGGTATATGAAGCGTTCGGCGGTTCGCGGAAAATAAAGAAAATTATATCAGTCTTTGCAATATTCGCCTCGGCGCTGTGCGTCGGAGTCAACACCGCATATATTATTATCCGCCGCACCACCCCGGACAAGGGCTTTGAAAAGATGTTCAAGAACGGCAATTATCTTCCGCTCGAACTCGCGGTTATCGCGCTCTGTTTTGTCTTTCTCTTTAGTATTTTCATTCTTATAGCGGCGCTCATCAAAAAGAACAAAAAGCTCGGTTTCACCGTCGGCGTACTGTTCAGCGCCGCCGTCTGCTGCGCCGCAGTGCTCGGATTCTCTTCGTCCGTCTACGCCTCCGGTCAGCGCGTATTTTACTTCACCGAGATGTTCACGCTCATCGCCTGCGCAGCGATGTATTCTTCACTTTCGGAAAGCAAAGCGAAAAAATTCGCGGGATATGCAGTCCCGACAGCCGCATTTATTTTCTATATTATCAACTGCTTTACCTACACATTTCTTGAGATACCAATAATGGGCTAAAGCGAATTGTAAAGTGATTTACTTTACAATTATAAAGCCTATTTTTTAGCGCAAAAGTCGAAGCTCCCGTGCAACTTTCCCGATATATCAACATATTCGGGGATGCATGGGAGCTTTTGTTTTTTGATTTATAAATCATGTAAAGCTTAACAGCTTGTCATCAATGACCGTGCGGAACGACATCGAGTTTGTCATGCTCCTCGCCGAGATCGGCGCGCAGTAGCGCAAAGAACACTATCGCGAGCAATATTTCGGCGCACCAGATAGTCTTGCCGCCGAGATAGCCGCAGAGAAAAGTTGAAGCGACCGCGCCCGCGACAAACGAGCCTATCATCAGCAGATGCGCGAACATCTTGCCGCGCGCTTCTTTATTACCGCTGCGAAGCCACTTGACGAGGTTCGAGCCGACCTGGCGGACATGGTTGGTGCAAAAGGTCGTTGCCATCGGAATCTTTTTCGCCTGGCGGAATGTGTTGAACTGCATCGAAGCGATAAAATTCACAGCCACCTGGCAGATCTGCGGCGGCGCATTGTCCGGGACGAAGCCGAGCGCAAATATCCACGCCATTTCAAACGCCACGAATGCCGTGTCCCAGCGGACTATCTTGCGGCGGTTTATATGCTTGGGCAGAAATTCCGAAATGACCGTGCCGAGCAGATAAGCCGAAGCGGGCAGAAGATAATACAGCGCCTTGCGCCAATTTCCGCGCCCGAGCTGAACCGCCATGAGCACGAAGTTTGCCGTCTGCGCGTTGCAGAACACGCCGCCCTTTTGAACATAAGTATATGCGCCGAAAAATCCGCCGACGGCTATCATGACGGCAAAAATCCAGAGCTTTTCGCATTCGAGAAGCTCTTCCTCTTTTTTGAGAGCCTTTTCTTTCATCGTTCACCACACCGTTTCTTTTCTACAACGCATAAGTTTATCACTGCTCCCCGTCTCTGTCAAGGAACGGGAAATAGCCGCAGCATCTTGAAAAAAAGCCGTTTTCATGGTATTATTTAGGGTATTATATACCATTGTAGAATGCAGTATAAAGCAAGAGGAGAATAGCATGTCAAAGCTTTTGAAGTATTTGAAAAAATACAAAATTGAAAGTATTCTCGCGCCGTTTTTCAAGCTCATTGAAGTGGCGTTCGAGCTGACTGTTCCGCTGATAGTCTCAACTATAATCGATGTCGGCATAGAGAACGGCGACAAAGTTTATATTATCAAGCGCTGCCTGCTGCTCGGTCTGTTCGGCATACTGGGTCTTTGCAGTACGCTTGTGGCGCAGTATTTCTCGGCGAAAGCGTCAGTCGGCTTCGCTTCCGATATCCGCCACGCGCTCTTCCAGCATATCGGCAAGCTCTCTTATTCCCAGCTCGATTCGCTCGGCGCGCCGACGCTCATAACCCGCCTGACGGGCGACATAAATCAGGTTCAGACCGGAACAAACCTGACCCTGCGGCTCGTCCTGCGCTCGCCGTTCGTCGTATTCGGCGCGGTGATAATGGCGTTCACGGTCGATGTAAAATCGTCGCTCGTGTTTGTCGTTGCGGTGCCCGCTCTCGCCGCGGTCGTGTTCGCGATAATGCTCGTGTGCATTCCAATGTACCGCAAGGTTCAGCAGAAACTGGACGGGCTGCTGAGCAAGACGCGCGAAAACCTGCTCGGTACCCGCGTTGTCAGGGCGTTCTGCAAAGAGGAAGAGGAAATTGCGGACTTTGACGCCAAGAACAACGCCCTGACCGAGATGCAGACAGCTGTCGGCAGGATATCCGCTTTCATGAACCCCGCAACCTTCGTGCTCATAAACCTCGCGATAATCGCGCTGATATATGTCGGCGCAATACGCGTTAATTCCGGCGCCATCTCGCGCGGCGCGGTCGTTGCGCTCTATAACTACATGTCACAGATCCTCGTTGAGCTGATAAAGCTCGCGAATCTCATAATCAGCGTCACAAAGGCGATAGCCTGCGGCAACCGAATTCAATCGGTGCTCGATATCGAGCCCGGCACCGTCCCCGGTCATGTAATCGACGGCAACAAAAACAGCGAATACTCCGTTGAGTTTGACGGGGCGTGTCTCTCCTACAACGGGAGTGAGGAGTCCCTGCACAATATTGACCTCAAAATCCCGCGCGGCAGCTCGATAGGCGTTATCGGCTCGACCGGATCGGGCAAAACTTCGCTCGTCAATCTTATTCCGCGATTCTACGATGTCACCGGCGGATGCGTGCTCGTTGACGGCATTGACGTGCGCGACTACGACACAAAGGCTCTGCGCTCAAAAATAGGCGTCGTCTCGCAGAAAAAAGCCCTGTTCGCCGGCACTGTCAGGGACAATATCCGCTTCGGCAAGCAGGATGCTACGGATGAAGAAATCTGGCAGGCGCTCGAAACGGCGCAGGCAAAGCAGATGATAGAGGACAAGAGCGGGCAGCTCGACTTTGTCCTCGAACAGGAGGGCAAGAACCTCTCGGGCGGTCAGCGCCAAAGAATGACTATAGCCCGCGCCCTCGTCAGAAAACCAGAGGTGCTCATCCTCGACGACGCAGCGAGCGCACTCGACTACGCCACCGGTGCGGCGCTGAACAAGGCGCTGAGAAACACCGACTTTGCCCCGACCGTCATAACCGTGTCCCAGCGCGTTGCGGCGATAAGAAACGCCGATACCATAGTAGTCCTCGACGAGGGCGAGATAGTCGGCATGGGCACGAACGACGAGCTCCTGCGCTCGTGCGAAGTCTACAAAGAAATTTTCGATTCCCAGCTTGAAAAGGAGGATGCGTAACCGTGAAGAACAAAACCGTTTTCAAGCGAGTTATCGCGGTCATCGGCCGCTCGAAGCTTCTGCTGTTCCTTTCGCTCATCCTCTCCGTTGCAAGCGTCATTCTCTCGCTGTATATCCCCGTCCTCGCCGGACGCGCGATAGACGGAATAAAGCTGCACGGCAACGTTGATTTTGAAGTCATAAAGAAGTGCCTTTTCGGCATTCTGATCTGCGCCATAGTCGGCGGAGTGCTCCAGTGGGTGATGAACATCATCAACAACCGCATAGCCTATAACACCGTGCGCGATATACGTTCAAAGGCGTTTTCGCATATGCAGGCCCTGCCTGTGGCGTTCGCCGACTCCCACCCCTACGGCGATGTTGTCAGCCGCATAACGGCGGACGCGGAGCAGTTTGCCGACGGACTGATTCTCGGCTTCTCCCAGCTGTTCACGGGCGTTGTCACGATAGCCGTGACGCTCGTTTTCATGCTCACTATATCGCCGCTCATCACTCTCGCGGTCGTCGTGCTGACCCCGATATCGCTGTTCACGGCGCGTTTTATAGCACGCCGCACTTATTCGATGTTTAAAAAGCAGTCCGAGACGCGCGGCGAGCAGACCGCGCTCATCAACGAGATGATACAGAATCAAAAGACCGTTCAGGCGTTTTCATATGAAGACAGAGCGGTTGAAAGATTCGACGAGAGCAATGAAAAATTGCGCAAATATTCGCTCAAATCCATATTCTTCTCGTCGCTTACAAACCCGACCACCAGATTTATCAACAATCTTATCTACGCTGTAGTCGGGCTCATGGGCGGAATATTCGCCATCGGCGGCATGGTGACCGTCGGCGGCTTTGTCAGCTTCCTCGCCTACTCGAACCAATACACAAAGCCGTTCAACGAGATTTCCGGCGTCGTGACGGAGCTCCAGAATGCGCTCGCCTGCGCGGCAAGAATATTCGAGCTCATAGACGAAAAGCCCGAGGAGTCGGACGAAAATTGCTCGGCGCTCAGCGATCCCGAGGGAAGCGTGGAGTTCGATAATGTCCGCTTCTCATATGACAAGAGCAAAAAGCTCATCGACGGCTTCGATTTCTTTGCCCCGTCCGGCAAGACAATAGCCGTTGTCGGTCCGACAGGATGCGGCAAGACTACGCTTATCAATCTCCTGCTCCGCTTCTACGACGTTGACGGCGGCAGCATAAAGGTTGACGGCGAGAATATAAATGACATCACACGCCACAGTCTCAGACACCATTTCGGCATGGTGCTCCAGGATACCTGGATAAAGAACGGCACCGTCCGCGAGAATATAGCGTTCGGCAAGCCCGACGCCACGGATGAAGAGATAATCGCCGCCGCCAAGGCAGCACGCGCTCACAGCTTTATAAAGCGCCTCAAAAACGGCTACGACACTGTCATCGGCGATGACGACGGACTCTCCGAGGGCGAAAGACAGCTGCTCTGCATCGCGCGCGTCATGCTCATGAAGCCGCCGATGCTAATCCTCGACGAGGCAACTTCATCGATAGACACCAGAACGGAATTGAAGGTTCAGGATGCGTTCAACACGCTCATGCAGGGGCGCACCTCGTTCGTCGTGGCGCACAGACTCTCGACCATCCGCCACGCCGACTGCATTCTCGTCATGAAAGACGGCAAGGTCGCCGAGCAGGGCACGCACGAGGAGCTGCTCGCGAAGAACGGATTCTATACGAAGCTCTACAACAGCCAGTTTGCGCAGTGAGCGAACCGGTCAAATCGGCATCAGATAAACAGGGTGCCGATTTTTTGTTTCCTTGACGACGCGTGGAAACACGATGAATCTCGTCATATATTAAAAATCCCCACCCGTTTTCTTAATCGCAGCAGCACATTTAATTGACTCGCGGGGCAAAATATATTAATATATATTAAAGGGAAAGGATACCCGCTCCGCTATGCGGACGAAAAGGAGACATTATGCTTAACATCAAAAACCTGACCAAAACCTACGGCGAGAAAAAGGCTGTTGACGACCTGACGCTGCATATCGCGCCCGGCGAGATATATGGCTTCATCGGCCACAACGGCGCGGGCAAGACCACAACGCTCAAATCCGTTGTCGGCATTCTGCAGTTCGACGAGGGTGAGATAACAATAAACGGCATCTCGATAAAAGATGACCCGCTCGCCTGCAAAAAAATCATAGCCTATATTCCCGATAACCCCGACCTCTACGAATACATGACGGGAATAAAATATCTGAACTTCATCGCGGATATTTTCGGCGTCAGCGCTGACGACCGCCGCGAGCGCATACATAAATATGCCGATATGTTCGGGCTGACCGCCGACCTCGCGCAGCCCATCTCGGCATATTCCCACGGCATGAAGCAGAAGCTCGCGATAATCTCCGCATGGATCCACGAGCCCAAGTTAATCATCATGGACGAGCCTTTCGTCGGTCTCGATCCCGCCGCATCGCATCTGTTAAAAGGCATGATGCGCGAGGTCTGCAACTCCGGCGGCGCAATATTCTTCTCGACCCATGTGCTCGAAGTTGCCGAAAAGCTCTGCGACAAGGTCGCGATAATAAAAAGCGGAAAGCTCATCCGCTCCGGCACAATGGAAGAGGTCAAGGGCGACTCCAGCCTTGAGAACGTGTTCCTCGAACTGGAGGGAGAAGAATGCTGAAAACACTGATAAAAAAACAGCTTCTCGAACTCAACCGCAGTTTCTTCATTGACCGCAAGACGGGCAAGGGCAAATCTCCCCGCTCGGCGACGTTCTCGATAGTGCTGTTCATATTGCTCATGATTTTTGCCATCGGCGGAATGTTCTGCTATATGTCATATTCGATGCGCCCGCTGATAACCTACGGCATGAGCTGGCTCTATTTTGCTATTATGGGCGCTACCGCCGCGCTTTTCGGCGTTTTCGGCAGCGTGTTCAACACATATTCGAGCCTCTATGACGCAAAGGACAACGACCTTCTGCTCTCGATGCCCATTCCCGTGCGCGATATTATGGCGGCGCGCCTCATCGGAGTCTATCTCATGGGGCTGATGTATTCGGGCGTTGTGGTAATCCCCGCCGTCGGCGTGTATTTCATAACTGCGCACCCCGGAATATCCGGCATAACAGCCGTTATAATGGCCGTTATGGTGACTGTTCTCGTTCTTATACTGTCGTGCATACTCGGCTGGGTCGTTGCAAAAATCGCGGTCAAATTAAAAAACAAGAGCATTATAACAGTTATAGTGTCAATAGCGTTTCTCGGCGGCTACTACTATGTCTACTTCAGGGCGAACGAGATAATCACCGGCATCGTTGCGAACAGCGCGGCTGTTGCCGCAAAGGTGCGCATGTCCGCCTATCCGCTCTATATTTTCGGCAAGGCGTTCGCGGGCGATGTTCTCCCGACAATTATAATTTCGCTCATCATTCTCGCCTTGCTCGCCGCGACATGGCTCATAATGTCGCGCACATTCTTAAAGCTCGTCACGAGCAGCGGAAAGACCGCAAAGACAGTCTACAAAGAGAAGACGGTCAAGCAGCAGGGCACCGACCGCGCGCTTCTGCGCCGCGAGATAAACCACTTCCTCTCGAGCCCGTCTTATATGCTCAACTGCTCGCTCGGGGCGCTGTTTATGATAGCCGTCGCTGTTTTCTCGCTGATAAAAAGCGACTGGTTTATCGGCGTTGTAACCCGCATGGATGAGGATTTGCTGGAATACGCCCCGACATTTGCGTGCTTACTTTTATGCCTGCTCTCTTCGATGAATATACTCACCGCGCCCGCGATATCCCTCGAGGGCAAGAGTCTCTGGATAGCCCGCTCGCTCCCCGTCACCTCGTGGCAGATTCTCGGGGCAAAGCTGAAGCTCCACATGCTCTTCACCGCCGTCCCCGCGCTGATATGCAGCATATGCTTCTGTATTGCCCTCAAGCCGGAGCTTCTCACCGCGGCGGTCATGATTATACTGCCGCAGATATTCACGCTTCTGTGCGCCGTTTCGGGGCTCAGAGTGAACATCAGGATGCCTAATCTCACCTGGAGCAGTGAGAGCGGAGCGGTCAAGCAGAGTCTCGGCATCATGCTCGCAATGTGCCTCGGCTGGGCGTATATCATCGTGCTCGTCGCGGTCTATCTGTTCGCGGTGCAGGTGCTGCCGAATGTGTTCGCGCTGATAATCGCGACAGCAGTAATAGCAATAATAACCGCGATATCATTTGCAAGGCTCAAGCGCAAGGGCGTAAAGAGATTTGATACACTGTAAGCAAAATTAAATATCAGCAGCCGTGGTTCGTTGAGAATCACGGCTGTTGTTTTTTGCGATAAATAAAAATATTGAAGTAAATAAATATAAGAAACTACGCCGACAGCGCACAAAAAATTATCTGACATTCAGCGACTTGGGTTATTGCGGCTTCGTATCGGCTGCGCCGATATCGGACAGCCGCAAGGGCTGCCCCTACAATTTGCGCTGCAATTCCCGGGTAAAAGCGCGGTTCGAAATAAAAAAGCGGCAGACAAGCACACCTGTCTGCCGCAATTTTATTTAATTATTTCTCAAGATTAGCCTTGAGGGTGCTGAGCTCGTCGCTCAGAGCCTTGGGAAGTCTGTCGCCGAACTTGGCGTAGAACTCCTCGATGCCCTTTGCCTCGTCCTCCCAAAGGGAGTTGTCAACGCTCAGGATCTCCTTGAGCTGATCCTCGCTGACCTCGTCCTCGATACCCTCAAGGTTGATGTCCTCAGCCTTGGGCACGAAGCCGATAGCGGTCTCCTCTGCGTCGACCTTGCCCTCGCAGCGTTTGATGATCCACTCAAGCACGCGCATGTTGTCGCCGAAGCCGGGCCACAGGAAGTTGCCGTCGTCGTCCTTACGGAACCAGTTGACGTTGAAGATCTTCGGAGCCTTATCCTCGTCGAGGCCTGCGCCGATATCGATCCAGTGCTGCCAGTAATCAGCCATGTTGTAGCCGCAGAACGGAAGCATAGCCATGGGGTCGCGGCGGACAACGCCGACTGCGCCGGCTGCTGCTGCGGTGGTCTCGGAAGCCATTATCGAGCCAACGAACACGCCGTGATTCCAACTTCTTGACTGATAGACCAGCGGAGCGAGCTTAGCTCTTCTGCCGCCGAAGACGATAGCGGAGATCGGAACGCCTGCCGGATTCTCAAACTCGGAGCTGATGCACGGGCAGTTGACAGCGGGAGCGGTGAAGCGGCTGTTCGGATGAGCGCCCTTTTCCTCGCTCGTCTTACCGTTCCACGGTCTGCCCTGCCAGTCGATGGCGTTCTCGGGCGGATTCTTGTCGAGACCTTCCCACCAGACGGTGTTGTTGTCAAGGTTAAGCGCAACGTTTGTGAAAATGGTATTCTTTCTTGTCGCGGCAAGCGCGTTGGGATTGGACTTCTCGTTCGTGCCGGGGGCAACGCCGAAGAAACCGTTCTCGGGGTTGATAGCATAAAGTCTGCCGTCGGGACCCTTTCTGATCCAGGAGATATCGTCGCCGACGCACCAGATCTTGTAGCCCTTGTTTCTGTATCCCTCGGGCGGGATAAGCATGGCAAGGTTGGTCTTGCCGCAGGCGGACGGGAATGCCGCGCAGATATATTTGACTTCGCCCTTCGGATTCTCGAGGCCGAGGATAAGCATATGCTCAGCCTGCCAGCTCTCTTTCCAGCCCTGATAGGAAGCTATACGAAGAGCAAAGCACTTCTTGCCGAGGAGGACGTTTCCGCCGTAAGCGGAGTTGACGGAGATGATGGTGTTATCCTGCGGGAACTGGCAGATATAACGCTTCTCGGGGTCGATGTCGCAGCTGCAGTGCAGTCCGCGAACCCAGTCGTTGCTGTCGCCCAGAGTATCCATAACCTTCTTGCCGATTCTCGTCATGATAGCCATGTTGAGAACGACATAGATGGAGTCAGTCAGCTCAACGCCGATCTTCGAGAACGGAGAACCGACAGGACCCATCGAATAAGGGATAATATACATTGTTCTGCCCTTATAGCTGTCTCTGGCTATATCATAGAGCATCTTATAAGCCTCAGTGGGATCCATCCAGTTGTTGGTCGGACCTGCCTGATCCGCGCTCTCGGCGCAGATGAATGTGCGGTTCTCAACACGCGCAACATCGTTGGGCTTAGTTCTGTGAAGCAGGCATCCGGGGAGGAGATCCTCGTTGAGCTTGGTCATCTCGCCGGTCTCGCATGCCTTGGCGCGCAGAGCGTCAAGCTGCTCCTCGCTGCCGTCGATCCACATGACTTCGTCGGGAGATACAAGAGCTATCTTCTCTTCGATCCAGTCGATCACTGTCTTGTTCTGTGTCAAATGTTTCATGATATTTGACTCCTTTCGTCTAATCTATTAAGAAAGGTACCATCTTTACCCAGTATGTATTATACCCCAATAAACTCGGTTTTTCAATGACGAAACTGTTAACTTTCAGACCTTTTTTGATAAAAATTTATCAATTTCATCAATAGGCATCGAAGCTCGTGCATTGAGGGTCAGCGGGGCGATGTTTCCAGCCTTGAATTCATAGTAGCCCTGGGCGCCGACCATTGCCGCATTGTCGCCGCAAAGCGACAGCTCGGGCATGAACAGCGACCATGAATGAGCCTTGCAGATATCGGTCATTTCCGCTCTCAGGCGCGAGTTTGCGGACACGCCGCCCGCCAGGACTATCTTGCCGAAACCGAAGTTCAGTGCCGCTTTTTCGGTGTTTTCGCGCAGGCATCTTACGACCGCCTCGATATACGACGCGCCGAGATCGGGCACGCTTATCTCCTCGCCTTTTTGCTTTGCGTTGTGGATGATATTGACAGCAGCGGTCTTGAGTCCGGAGAAGCTGAAATCATATTCGCTCCCGTCAACATGCGGGCGCGGAAGCTTGTAGCTCTTCGGGTCGCCGTCCTTGGACACTCTGTCGAGGTTCACGCCGCCGGGATAATCGAGCCCCATGGCGCGCGCCGCCTTGTCCATCGCCTCGCCTGCAGCGTCGTCGCGCGTTCTGCCGATAATATGAAAATCCGTGTAGTCGCGCACCTCGATTATGTGGCTGTGACCGCCTGAGACGACGAGCGCGAGAAACGGCGGTTCAAGGTCGGGGTGGGTTATATAGTTCGCCGCGATATGCGAGCGCAGATGATGCACGGGCACGAGCGGTTTGTTCGCGGAAAACGCGAGTCCCTTTGCAAAATTCACGCCGACTAACAGCGCGCCGATAAGCCCGGGCGCATATGTGACGGCTATCGCGTCAACATCGCCGACATTCATCTCCGCCCTGTCGAGCGCTTCGCCGACAACGCCGGATATCGCCTCCGCATGGCGCCTTGACGCTATCTCCGGCACGACTCCGCCGTAGAGTATATGTTCCTTCACCTGCGACGCTATGACGCTTGAAATAACACGCCTGCCGTCCTCAACGACCGCCGCCGCGGTCTCGTCGCAGGAGGATTCGATTGCAAGTATCTTCATTTCGCTCACCCTCATCTGTCAAAAAACTTTGTCATTATCTCCGCATCCTCGCGCGGATCGGAATAAAAATTCTTTCTTGTTCCGACTTCTTTGAAGCCGCGTTTTTTATAGAGCGCCTTCGCCGGGTCATTTGAAGCCCTGACTTCGAGCGTTATCAGCACGCAGCCGCGTTTTATTGCGCCGCGCTCCGCCTCTTCGAGCAGCTTTTCCGCTATCCCGCGGCGGCGGAATTTTTCGGACACGGCAACATTGGTTATATACGCCTCACCCACTATCTCCTGCACGCCGATATATCCGACGACGCATCCGTCGGCAACCGCGCAGAGAAAATGAGCCTGATCGTTATCAAGCTCTTCCCGAAGCGACTTCTCGCTCCACGGATGCGAAAAGCATTCGCGTTCAAGCGATGCGACGCCGCTTATATATTCTTCCGTCATCGGGATCGTTTCAACTTCAAAAATACCGATCAGCTCCCGCTCTTTATCTTTTCATAAAGCTCCGTCAGCGCGCCGTTTATCTTCTTTGCGCACTCACGGTAGACTTCGATATCGCATCCGTAGGGGTCGTCAACTCCGCCGGCGAGCACATAGAGTCTCTCGTCCGGAATCATGCGGTTGAGCGTCTCATACTGCTCATCGGTCATGCAGACTATCAGATCTGCCTTGCGCGCGATGCTGCGGGTCAGCATACGAGATCTGTGTTCCGAGATATCGACTCCGTATTCGAGGGCGACCGCCTGCGCGTTGTCGCTCGCGGGGCGTCCGTCAAAGGTCGCAAGCCCCGCGCTCGAGCAGTCGATGCCGCTCTCCCCTTTTTCTTCGAGCAGTTTTTTGAACATTCCCTCCGCCATCGGACTGCGGCAGATGTTGCCCGTGCAAACAAAAACCAGATTCATGTTTCCTCCGTTTTATCAGCCTTTCGCGTCATACCAGGTGCGCCCGGAATGGACATCCGCAGTGAGAGCCACGGAGAGCTTGACCGCATTCTCCATTTCCTCTTTGAGCAGGGCGCTCACGCGCTCTTTTTCGTTCTCCGGCGCTTCGACTATCAGCTCATCGTGCACCTGCATTATCAGCTTTGCCGCCAGATTCTCGCGTTCAAGGCGTTCGTAAACTCTTATCATCGCTATCTTGATTATATCCGCCGCCGTGCCCTGAATGGGCATATTGCGCGCCACGCGCTCGCCGAACGCGCGGGTGTTGGCGTTCGATGCGGTGAGCTCCGGCAGATATCTGCGCCGCGCAAACATCGTCTCGGCGTAGCCGTCTTTCTTCGCCTTTTCGACCACGTCGTGCATATATTTGTCAACGCCTGAATAGTGCCTGAGATAGCCTTTTATATACTCATCCGCCTCGCTGCGGCTGACTCCGATATCTTTAGCGAGTGAGAACGCGCCGATGCCGTATACTATGCCGAAATTGACCGCTTTCGCGCGGCTTCTCATTATCGGAGTGACGAGCTGCGGCGGCATATCAAAGACCTCGGACGCGGTCACAGTGTGGATATCAGTGTTATCGTTGAACGCCTTTATCATGTTTCGGTCGCCCGAAATATGGGCGAGAACGCGAAGCTCAATCTGCGAATAGTCCGCGTCAACGAGCACATATCCGTCCCGCGCGACAAAGAACTTTCGCATCTCGCGCCCGAGCGGAGAGCGCACGGGGATATTCTGAAGATTCGGTTCGGTCGATGAGATTCTGCCCGTTCTCGTCTCGGTCTGGTTCAGAGTCGAGCGGATACGCCCGTCCTCGCCGATAACCTTGAGCAGTCCGTCGCAGTAGGTCGACCTGAGCTTTGAAAGCGTTCTGTATTCGAGTATATCGCGCACAGCGGGGTGCTTGTTTTCGAGCGATTCGAGCACCTGCGCGTCGGTCGAATATCCGCTTTTTGTCTTTTTTCTCGCGGGCAGCTTGAGCTTTTCAAACAGCGCTTCGCCGAGCTGCTTTGGCGAGTTCAGATTGAACTCATAGCCGACTAAAGCGTATATCTCCTGCTCAATTTCGGCTATCCTCTCGCCGAGCTGTTTGCCGAATTCCGCGATTCCGTCGCGGTCAACAGCGAAGCCCGTCTGCTCCATTGAAGAGAGCACATGAGCGAGCGGAAGTTCGATGTCATGAAGCAGCTTCTGCTGTCCGTTTTCCTCAATTTTTTTGTCCATCGCCGCAAATAATCTTCTCAGCGACGCGGCGGCGCAGTCGTTTTCATCGCCGTTTTCAACCGGCACTGCCGCCGAATATTCGCCCGCAAGGCGCAGCGCATCATAGGACGAGGCGGAGGGGTTGAGGACATAGCCCTCAAGTTCCAGATCGCCGCACATATTTCTGCACTGAGCCGAACAGCCCTGCGCGAACGAATAGAGCGACTTTATGTCCGCTGTGTATTTCTTTATATTTTTATCTTCGATCAGTTTTATAAAGAACGGATAAAAATTCTCATTTTCACAGTCGCACACGAGCACTTTGTCCCCGAGATCGAAGCGGCACTTTTCGCCGTCCCAGAGAAAATAGCTCTCGCCGTCAGACTTAAGGCGCGTCATCAGCTGGCCGAAATCATCCTCGGCGCAGACCGGGACGGGCTTCTCCTCTTTCTGCGGCTCAGAGGCTGTGTTTGATATCTCGAGCCCGAGGCGGTCGATGAGCTTGAACATCTCGAGATCCGCAAGCATTCTCGTAACCTTGAAATTGTCGGGCGCTTTGAGAATATAGCTCTGCGGGTTATTGTCGATCGGGATATCGCAGTTTATCGTGCCGAGCTTTTTGCTCAAGAACGCCATGTCCCTGTCTTTTTTCAGCTTGTCCCGCACACCGGGTTTGATATCTATCGTGTCGATATTGTCGTAGATATATTCTATCGAGCCGAAGCGGGCTATCAAATCGCCGGCAGTCTTTTCGCCGATTCCCGCAACGCCGGGGATATTGTCCGAGCTGTCGCCCATGAGGGCTTTTATATCAATGAGCTTTATCGGCTCAACGCCGTATTTTTCGCGCACTGCCTCGGGCGTGTATCTGTCGGTCACGGGTCTGCCCATCTTCGTCGCGGCGAGCAGAACATTGACGCTGTCGGACACCAATTGCAGGCTGTCTCTGTCGCCAGTGGCTATCGTGCAGACTGCGTCACCGCTGTGGCACGCAAGAGTGCCGAGGATATCGTCCGCCTCATATCCGGGCTTTTCAACTATCGGCACGCCCATCGCCTCAAGCAGCTCCTTGAGCACGGGCATCTGCTGCGCGAGCTCATCGGGCATACCCTTTCTTGTCGCTTTGTAGCCGCCGTACATCTCATGGCGGAAAGTCGGCTGTTTGACATCAAAAGCGACCGCCACCGCCTGCGGCTGGCACTCGTCTTTGAGGCGCAGAAAAATATTCATAAAGCCATAGATGGCGTTGGTGAATCTGCCGTCCTTCGTCGTGAGCACCTTTATGCCGTAAAACGCGCGGTTCAATATGCTGTTTCCGTCAATAACAAGAAAGTTCATGTTCAGCCTCCGAGCTTTGAGTCTAAGATACTATATTATACCACACAAGCGGCGATTTGCATACTTTTTTATATCCTTTTTCCCTTTATATAAACGCACTCGAGCTCTTTCAAGTCGGACGAAAGAACAGTGAAATCGGCGCGCTTGCCGACTGCTATACTGCCCGTCACACCGTCAACGCCTATCGCGCGGGCGGGATTTATTGTGCAGGATTTCACCGCCTGGCGGACTGGCACGCCGAAGCTGATTATATTCCTGAACTCAGCAAAAATATTTGTCGTGCTCGCGGCTATCGTACCGTCGGCGAGCAGAGCCTTGCCGTCTTTTACATACACTGTCGTGCCGCCGAGCTCATATTCGCCGTCGCCGAGACCCGAGGCGCACATGGAGTCGCTGACCGCGACGCTCCTATCCTCGCCGAGTATTTTATAGAGCAGGGCGAGATACGCCGGGTGGATATGCATCCCGTCGCTTATCAGCTCCGCTGTGGCGTTTTCGGCTCTGAGCGCCGCCACTGCCGCGCCGGGCTTGCGGTTATATATCGGATTCATGCCGTTCAAGAGATGCGTCGTGTGGGTTATTCCGTTTTTGTAGCCGAGCTCCGCCTGCTCAAATGCCGCGGCGGTGTGCGCGGCGGACACCGTGCATATCTTCGACGCCTCGCGCGCAAATTCTATAGCCCCCGGAAGCTCGGGTGCTAGCGACACAAGTCTTATTTTGCAGATTTTATCGAGCTTTTTGAGCTCGTCTATGTCCGGCTCATGCAGATATTCGGGATTCTGCGCGCCGCGCTTTGCATATGAGAGGAACGGTCCCTCCATATTGATGCCGTGGATATATGCGCCGCACTCCTTGCCGAGATATCCCGCCGCATTCTCAAACGCCTTTTCTATCCTGTCATAGGGCAAAGTCATCGACGCGGGGCAGAACGAAGTTACGCCGAAGCTCGCGAGAGTCCGTGACATGGTTTCGAGCGTATCCGGCAGAGCGTCGGAGAAATCCGCTCCCCCGCAGCCGTGGATATGTATGTCGATAAAGCCGGGCAGGATAACGCATCCGGAAAGATCGTGCTCCTCCCCGCCGTTTAAATTTTCGCCTATTTCAGCTATTTTGCCGTCCTCAATGCGCACATCCGCGCGGCGCGGAGCAAACTCGGAATCGAAAATATCCGCATTCTTCAGTATCATTTTATATTCCTCCGTCGCAGTAAAAAAGGCTGTTTCATATTGAATCCAATACAAAACAGCCCCTTTGTTATTGATTATATAAATTACGCGTTGTCCTCGATGAACTTAACGATATCGCCGACAGTTCTGACATGATCGAGAACATCGTCGGGAACTTCGATGTTGAATTCCTCTTCGATGGACATAGAGAGATCGACAAGATCAAGGCTGTCTGCGCCGAGATCGCCTGAAATAGATGCATCCTCGGTAACAAGATGGCTGTCTATCTCGAGCTGCTCACAAATGATTTTCTGGACTCTTTCAAAAGTTGACATTTTTATTTCTCCTTATACTGTAATTTTAAAATCAACCTTTTGTTTTGAGGAAAGCGGAATTAATTTCCGTGCCTCTTATAGTATAGATATTATTAATATTATCGCCGTTTGTCAATACTTTATCTGTAAAAATTTTATTAATTTCACAGTGTGTATTTTTCCCCGATACAAAAGGCGTGAATATAGCCGCGCTGCGGGGAAAAAATAGATTTGAAAAAAATACTTTCAGGTGATGATATGGATATATTTCTCAGCTTTCTCAAGGCGTTCGCGGTCGGCGGCGCGATATGCGCGGTGGGTCAGATAATAATGGATCTGACAAAGCTGACACCCGGGCGCATACTCGTCTGCTTCGTCGTTGCCGGAGTCGTGCTCGGCGCGGTCGGAGTCTATGCTCCGCTCGCAAAATGGGCGGGCGCGGGGGCAACGGTTCCGCTGACGGGTTTCGGCTTCGCCATGGTAAAAGGAGTAAAGGAGGCCATCGCCGAAAAAGGCGCGCTCGGCATCCTGACGGGTCCTCTGACCGCATCGAGCGCGGGGATAACCGCGGCGGTGCTCTGCGGTCTTATCGCGTCATTTGTTGCGAGACCCAAGGAAAAATAAAGAAAAAGTCACCTGCCATACACAAGAGTGTATAGCAGGTGAAATTTTTTCAAAAAATCAGTTGGCTGCGGGTGCGCAGGTATCGCAGCAGGAGCAGGAGACATAATTCTCCGGCTCGTCGGCAGCAGCCTTCTTCTTGTCTATGATCTTCTTGACGGCAAACGCTATACCGACAACAGCGGCGGCAACAGCGATGATGATAGCGACGATCTTGATTATCTTCTTAGCTTTGTCCATGGTCTCACCTCCTGTTTGATTCTTATCGATTATGATTATACGCCAAACACAGGCAAAAGTCAAACCATACGATAAAAATTTACAAATGGATATTATGCCGCATCAAAAAGAAAAATCGTGAAAAGAGCAAAAAAGCAAAAAAATTAACGGTCATGGCAAAAGCCAGAACCGTTAATAATTTGTTTGCAATCTTACGCCTCGTTGAGAAGCTTTGCAAGAGCGGACTTCTTGCGAGCAGCATTGTTCTTATGAATAAGGCCCTTGGCGGCTGCCTGATCGACCTTCTTTATAGCTGCGGTGACAACTTCCTTCTTATCTGCCGCGTTGGTCTCAGCAGCAGTGTGAGCCTTCTTTATGGCAGTCTTAAGGGCTGAATTGCGGGACTTGTTGCGGGCGGCCTTTGTCTTGTTGACGATGACACGCTTCTTAGCTGACTTGATATTAGGCATTTTTGCACCTCCTTCATCATACAGTTAATAATCTTATCATAGACTTTGCCAAAATGCAAGAGAAAAAGAAAAAATTTTTGCCTTTCGCACCCATGCGAAAACGAAACGGAGACGAAAAAAATGAACTTCAGAACAGACCTTGCGCTCGAAGTGCGCGAAAATCTCGAGGGCAGCAAAATTGACGGCGTGGAATGCACGAGCTTTGAAAGCGCGGGAGCGGAAATAACCCGTTTGCGGGTCACGGACAGGCGCGGCGAAGAAGCATTGGGCAAGCCGCGCGGAGAATATATAACCGTGCAGTCGCAGTCGTTTGCGCGCTCCTCGCGCATAAGCGACGAGCTTATAGACGCGGTGGCGCAGGAGCTCTCTCGCCTGCTCCCATCTGAGGGCACGGTGCTCGCCGCGGGGCTCGGCAACACGAATATAACCCCCGATGCGCTCGGCCCCAAATTTATCGGCGGCGTGTTTGTCACAAGACACCTAAAGCGCGAGCTATGCGAGCAGCTGGGGCTCGGCAGGCTGCGCCCGGTCGCGGCGATAGCACCCGGAGTGCTCGGTCAGACAGGAGTCGAAACAGGCGAGCTGCTGCTCGGCGCGGTGAATGTGATAAAGCCCTGCGCCGTGATAGTCGTCGATGCGCTCGCCGCGCGCAAGCTCGGCAGGCTCGGGAGCACAGTTCAGATATCCGACAGCGGAATAATCCCCGGCTCGGGTGTCGGCAATTCCCGCGCCGAGATAAGCCGAAAAACGCTCGGGGTTCCGGTCATATCCATGGGCGTTCCGACGGTCGTTGATGCGCACACACTCGCCCGCGATGTGTCGGGTAATAACACAAATGAACCTGCCGAGGACGCAAAAATGATGGTCACACCGAAAGAGATAGACCTGCTTATCGAGCGCTGTTCGGGACTGCTCTCGCTCGCCGTAAACCGCGCTTTGCAGCCGGAGCTGAGCATAAAAGACCTCATCGAGCTGACAAGTTGACAATTTCGCCTGAAATTGTTACAGAAATGTTACAATTTAATCTTTCTTTGTAACCATTTTGTATTCAACTGTAATCGTTTTGTGGTGGCTTTAGCCACCTGTTCGGTATATACTATGTATCGTAGGAAAGAGAAACTACGAAACGGTTAAGGAGGACAACAAAATGGTATTACAAGCATTAGGAATCATCTTGGTATTGGCAGTCGTCATGTCAGTGGCGGCAGTAGGCAGTTCGACCTCCGGCAGAACCGAACCGTAAAAGTGTTCTGAACGGATAAAAAACAAAACAACTTCTCGATTGCCGCCGCTTGTGCGGGCGACGGCAAATCAGTTCCCCAACACCCCCAGGGCTTCCGGTGCTCTGGGGGTTTCCCATTTTTATGTGATTTTTAAGCAGTGCAATTCGTAATATCAGCGATAGCCGAGACAGAATCGTGGCAATTTTGAAATGTCGATAACTTGCCCTTACCTTTGCGACCCACCACAATCAAATAATATCTCCTTTCCGCGTTTCGGCATTTTCTTTTTATTTGAAAAAGAAAACGCTTGCAAAAGAAAAGCAAACTCAGGGCTGCGCCCCGAGACCTCGCGAACGCCGCGCCGCAGTACTTAGCTTGCGGCTCTCAATCAATCTTTGCACCGGTAATTATCAAGCCCAAAAGACAGGCGACAAACAGAGTCGCGACAACAGCGACAACTATTTTTACACACTTTTTCATATCGTCACTCCTTAAATTCAATTGTATATAAATCGAATGTGCCTTTACCCGAAAAGTTAATTGACAGCGTTTGACTGTTCGCGTCATGAACCTTATATTGCATAATTATTTTGCTTCTGCCGCATGGGGTTATCGCCGCAGACGCTATTGGAATACGGTTGGCGAAAACAACGATTTTTCCGTCAGCGTGCGAATCAATATCAAGGATAATCTCGCCGGTATCACTTACGAAGTCAAACCATTTGTAACAGACAGCGGTTCTGCGGTCAATATCCGCAATATATCTTTCGCCGCGGCAATCGGTGATTTTCGGAATATTTCCGTTATATCGCCTGTTGGATATATGCGGCATTCTGCCGTTTGTTATATTGCAAGCAATAACTGCCGGATATATCCCGCTCGTCGACAAAGGCTTTGCTTCAAGTCCGCTGCTGCTGATTTCAACCTGGCAGATGCTTGAATCCTCATTAATTTTTATCGGCTCGGCGCAAGCCTGTCTGCTGTAATCGCTCGCATGAGTCAATCTGTGATAAAAAACATACCATCTGCCGTTTATGAATTCGATGCTGCCATGTGTTGTGCCTGTCACATTGAGACGGTCTTTTTCTTTGCGACCGTCAAATCCGACATCACCTGTTGATACAATAGTTCCGCCGTATTCAAAGTTCCTGTCAGGCTCTTTGCTCACCGCATAGCAAAGCTCATGATTTTTCTGAGAGGAATATATGAAATAGTACATTCCGTTTATTTTACGAATAGATGAACCCTCAAAAAATGCATGATTTTCGAACGATGTTCCCTTGGTTTTTTCCGGTATAATTCTGACTGCGTCCGACTCGATCGTCTGCATATCGTCGCAGAGAGTCACCATATTTGCGCCCCAGACGCCGGGCTCGGCTGTTATCTCCGCCCTGCTTTTGCCATAGGTTTTTCCAAGAACTGTCGAAGCGATTTTGCGCACAAATCGAGGTAGGCACACGCCCATAGGCATTGAAGTTCCGTAATAAAGACGGATAACTCCGCCATCGTTTATGACTGCGGGATCAAAGCAAACATATTTATTAAACGGTGTTCCGTCACGGTTTTTAACATATCCGAGATATTCATATTTTCCGTCCGGCTTATCGCATACTGCGACGCTGACGGGACCGTTATATCCGCCGCTTCCCTTTTCTCCGGCAAGACAGTAGTAGAGATAATATTTTCCGTCGTTGCCGCGGACAACATCGGGTGCATACATATACGGTCTTTCGTTTGTGTAAAGTGCATCCTGCTTGGAGCAATAATTTATGCCATTGCTGCTCCAGTTACTCAGATCGTCTATCGGCGCGGAAAAGAATTCATAGTCAAGCTCACAAAAAGTATTGCCGCCTTCTCTGTCGTGGCTTCCGAACAGATATACCCTGCCGTCAAAAACGTGCGGCTCGCCGTCGGGAATATATTTGTCGAGCGGCAAGATCGGATTATAAGCATATTTCTTCATACTTTATTCACCCCACAAGTTTCTTGTATAACTTAATTATACAAACACCGAGTCTGATTAACAATCATCAGTTTGGATATTAATTGATATAAAACCAACACTCATATCATATAACGATTTGATAATGCAATTAATTTTATCTGCCGCTTGATATCTCGTTCCTCTGGAAAGCGTGTTATTTCGTCTGCCGTCCATGATTTTTGTAAAAGTTTCATATAATTATGTATATAAATTTTATCTTTATGTTGAATTTGTATTGCTTTTTGGGTTTTATTTCAGTATAATGGAGCTTGTCTGATACGACAGAATATCTGAAAGGTGCCGAATTATGAACACCGTGATAATAATTTTGCTTGTTGTGCTCGCGATAGCCGTTGTGCTGCTGTTCGCGATATGCGGCTTCCTGTTCAATCAGGTAATATGGTATAAGCCGATAAAGCTGCCCGCCGCAAAAGGCGAGGTTGAGGATGACTTTGCAAAAGATCACAGAAAAGCCGAAGAAGAGTTCGGGAAAATGCCGTTCGAAAAGCTCACGCTTACGGCATCGAACGGCGAAAAAATATATGCGCGCCTGCTCCTACCCGAGAAGAGCAACGGGCGCATGATAATCGCCTGCCACGGGGCGCACAGCTCAGGGATATGCGAATTCTGCTTTTCCGCACCGTACTTTCACCGCATGGGGTATACAATCCTGATGCCGGAGCACCGCGGCTGCGGCGAGAGCGAGGGAAAATTCTTAGGCTACGGCACGCACGAATCAAAGGACACTTTTCTTTGGATAGACTGCGCCCGCAAACGATTCCCGGAGCTCGACATATTCCTGCTCGGCGTGTCGATGGGCGGCGCGACGGTTCTAATGATGAGCGACAAAATAACCGACCCGACGGTCAAGGGAATCATCGCGGACTGCTCCTACACGAGCGCATGGGATGAATTCGCCTATCAGCTCAAAAATCCGTTCGGGCTCCCGGCGTTCCCCCTGCTATATATATTCGACCTGTATTGCCGCATAATCTGCAAATACAGCCTGCGCGACGCGTCGCCGATAAAAGCCGTTCGCGGCGCGAAAGTGCCGATACTTTTTATTCACGGCGCAAAAGACGCGCTCGTGCCCGTAAAGATGCAGAAAGAGCTGTTTGACGCGTGCCCGGCCCAAAAAGAAATGCTGACGGTCGAAAATGCGGTTCACGCGCAGAGCTACTATACCGACCCGCGCGCTTATGAGACGGCGGCGGAAAAATTCATAAACGAATGCGAAAACACTGAAAATACATCTGCGCTTTCCGCGCCCGGAGGAGGAAAACAAATTGGCTAACAACGAAAGGCTGAAAGAAAAACGATACGTCGGAGTAAAAGAAACGGTTATCTACGGCGTAGCAAACGGCGGTCAGGTCATCGGATACAACATGGTCCGCATGCAGCTGACATTCTTCCTTGTGACCGTGTTCGGCATACCGAGCACAGCGGTCGCAACGATGATAACCGTCATGGGCATCTGGGATGCACTCAACGACCCGCTGATGGGAACCCTTGTTGACAAGACCCGCACAAACTTGGGAAAGCTTCGCCCGTATCTGCTGTTCGTGCCCATTCCGCTCGGAATAGCGACTGTCGTGTTCTTCGGCGGCGCGGAATTCCTCGCGGGAGTTCAGTCAACGACACTCAAGATAGTCTATATGTGCGTCACATATTTCATCTGGGAGTTCTTCTACACAATAGGCGACATCCCGTTCTGGGGTCTGTCCGCCGCGATATCCCCGAACCCCGTTGACAGATCGAACGCCATAACCTCGGCGCGCTTCCTCTCCGGCATAATCGGCGGACTTGCTACGCCCGTTATATCCCTGTTCATCGACCTGAGCAACAAGGGCGTTATCGGAATCAATATGCGCCAGCTCTTCCTTGTCATGGGAATTGTCGCGGGAACTGTCGGCATGGGACTCTTCTCGCTCTCCGGTATCTTCTGCCGCGAGCGCGTGGTTCAGAATTCCGACGAGCCGAAGGTTCTCGACTGCTTCAGATTCCTTTTCAAGAACAAGCCCCTGCTTCTCATAGTCTGCTCCAACATTCTCGCAACCGTCGGCGGAGTTACCGACACATTCGCGCAGTATTTCTACATATTCTCCCTCGGCGCGGCGAGCTGGGGCACGATAATCGGAATCCCCGGAGTTATTTCCGGATTTTTGACTTATCTCCTCCTGCCCGCTCTCGAGAGAAGATGGACGTCGAAGCAGATAGTCGTTCGCACAACTATTCTCAAGGCACTCGTCGGTACGACCACCTTCCTAATCGGCATGAAATTCTATCGCAACCCGGCGGTCATTGTCCCGCTGCTTATGATTCAGGGCTTCATCTTCAGCTCGCTGACGAGCATAAACATGGTCGTCCCCACAAAGATGATAGGCGACACTGTCGACTACATGGAGTGGAAGACGGGCGAAAGAAACGAGGGCATGGCGTTCTCGCTGCTGACCTTCATCAGCAAGCTCACGGGCTCGCTCTGCACGGCTATCGCAACGGCCATAATCCCGGTCATCGGCCTTGTCACCGTTCAGCTCGCGGACAACTCGCTTCAGCTTGTTGAAAACCCGCAGATAAACACCCGTTTCTGGCTCTGGGCTCTGGTCACCATACTCCCGCCCGTGGCGTCGCTCATCTCGCTCATACCCTACAGATTCTATGACCTCGAGGGCAAGAAGCTCAAGGACATTCAGGAAGAGATGATTGCCCGCCGCGAGCTCAACTCGAAGACGATATCCAAGTCGGAAGGAGAGATATAAATGGAACGCAAATGCCCGAAATGCGGCGGTAAGCTCGGAATATTCGACTTAAAGCCCAACTGCCCCCACTGCGGATGCAGCATCATGTACTACGACATGGACAAACGCCTTGAGGAGGACTCGATAAAAGCCGAGGCGGAATGGCAAAAGCTCGATGAAATACTCGACAAGATAACTCCCGCGTTCATCAAGAAAAAGAGAGCCGCGAGAGAAGAAAAAGAGAAAAACGAAAAGGATTCAAGCGAAAAATAATCCTAAAGCAGACACGCCCGCAGTTATTCTGCGGGCGTATCGCTTTTGTGGGAATTTGCAACAAATTTTAGTAAAACTGTGGTAAATTCCGCAGCAATATGTTAAAATCCGATAAGAACGATGATTTAAGGAGAGGGTATTATGCTTCGCAGACAGATGCAGCTTGATTTTTCCGGAATAAAGACATATTCAGCCGAGGATCGCCACAATCTCGTCACCATAGACAACATGATGACTCCCGGCGTCACTCCACATGAGGAATACAAATACGAGGGCTTTGACGAGCTTGTTGAGAGAATAGTCAAGGCGCGCAAGAACGGGCGTCCCGTCATATGGAGCATGGGCGCGCACGTTGTCAAAAACCGCCTTTCCCGCTATGTCATCGAGCTGATGAAGATGGGCGTTATCACGCACATCGCCGCAAACGGCGCAACAAGCATACACGACTTTGAGCTCGCGTATCTCGGCGGCACATCCGAAGATGTGCCGACCGCGATTGAGGACGGCTCATTCGGAATGTGGGAACAGACGGGAGCATGGATGAACGAGGCTATTCAACGCGGCGCGAAGCTCAACATCGGCTACGGCGAGGCGCTCGGCGAATATATAGACATGCACCCCGAGAAGTTCCCGAACCGCGAGGACTGCATACTCTGGAACGCATATAAGTTAGACATTCCCGCGACATATCACATAGCGCTCGGCACGGATATCATCCACCAGCATCCCACCTGCGACATGGAGGCTATCGGCAAATGCTCGGGCATTGATTTCAAGAAGATGGCATACAGCGTGTCGCAGCTTGACGGCGGCGTTTTTCTCAACTTCGGCTCTGCCGTTATCGGTCCTGAGGTGTTCCTCAAGACTCTTTCAATAGCGCGCAACCTCGGCTATCCCACGTTCAACATAACCACGGCGAACTTCGACCTCGTGCGCCTGGGCAACTTCCGCTGCAAGATAGGCTACGAAGATCCGAACTACTATTACCGCCCCCGCAAGAATATCGTCAACCGCCCGACCTGCCGCGGCGGCATGGGCTGGCACTTTGAGGGCGACCATCAGATAACCATACCCACGCTCTACGACAAGCTCAAAGAGCAGCTTTGATTTGAGGTAAGATATGCTTTCAAAAGAACAGGTCAAAAAAATATGCGCCGGCATAAAAAATGCGCGCATAGGCATAATCGGCGACTTCTGCGTTGACATCTACTGGCATGCAGATATGACAAAATCCGAGCTCTCGCGCGAGACTCCGCACTATCCCCTGCCGATAGTCGGCGAGCGGGTCTATCTCGGCGCGGGCGGAAATGTTGCGTCGAACCTCGTGGCGCTCTCCCCAAAAGAGCTTACTCCGATATCCCTTATCGGCGGCGACTGGCGCGGCATGCTCATGGAAGATATATTCGAAAAGAGCGGCATGAACAGGGATTTTGTCATCAAAGTGCCCGACCGCTTCACCAACGCCTACTGCAAGCCGATGCGAAAGGGCATATCGGAGCTTGAATACGAAGATCCGCGTCTCGACTTCGACAACTACGAGCCGATATCAAAAGAGACCGAGGACAAGGTGATTGAAAATCTCAGAAAAATCTCCGGAAATATCGATGTGCTCTGCGCCGCGGATCAGTTCAGATTCGGCATAATCACAAAGCGCGTGCACGATGAGATAATTGCACTTGCAAAATCGGGGCTCACCGTCATTGCGGACAGCCGATACAACATCGGCAAATACACTGACTGCATATTGAAGCCCAACGAGGTCGAATGCTGGCGCGCGGTGTATAACAACGAAGGCTACATAAACGCGGGATACGATGAATTTATCGAAGCGGCAAAGCTGCTCGCGAAAAAGAACCGTTCGACCGTGTTCTGCACGCTCGGAAAGCGCGGCTCGATAGTCACCGACGGCGACAGGACGGAGAAAGCCGACGCGGTGCTGTTCGACGGCGAAGTTGATATCTGCGGCGCGGGCGACACCTCGCTCTCCGCATTTTCTGCGGCAATCGCCGCAAAGACCGAGCTCAAAGCGGCGGCTCAGTTTGCGGGGCTCGCGTCCGGCGTGACGGTCAGGAAAATCGGCGTCACGGGCACGGCATCGCCCGAGGAAATAGAAGCGCTCGCACAGTAAAAAATAAAACTAAGAGGCACAGGAATGAGTTTTTCAATTGAAACGATAAAAGAATACAGCGGCAGGGGCTTCAAATGCGCGCTGTTCGATTTTGACGGCACGATAAGCCTTATACGCGAGGGCTGGCAGAAAGTGATGATTCCGTATTTCTGCGAGGTCATCGAAGCTCTCGGCACAAATGAAAATAAAGACGGAATATGCGAAGAGGTCACGGAATTCGTCGACCGACTGACCGGCAAGCAGACAATATTCCAGTGCATCGCGCTCAACGAAGCAGTTGTTCGCCGCGGCGGAGAGCACGTTGACCCGGGCGAATACAAAAAAGAATATCTGCGCAGACTCGAAACGCAGATAGCCGACAGAAAAAATGGGCTCGAAAGCGGCTGTCTCTCCCCCGCCGATCTCGCGGTCAGAGGGTCAGTTGAGTTCATAAAAGCGCTGAGGAAAGCCGGGATAAGATGCTTCCTCGCGAGCGGAACGGACGAAAAAGATGTCATATATGAGGCGTCCTTAATCGGAGTCAAAAATCTTTTCGACGGCGGAATACACGGCGCGAAGGACGCTCTGCTCGACTGCTCAAAGGAGGCGGTTATAAAGAACATGATTGAAGAGCAGAAGCTCGACCCGGAGGAGCTTGTCACATTCGGCGACGGATTTGTTGAGATAGAGCTCACGGCAAAACTCGGCGGATACGCAGTCGGCGTGGCGACAAACGAAAAGACCGGCGACGGCATAGACGAAAAGAAGCGCGCAAGGCTCATTTCCGCGGGCGCCGATATGATAATCCCGCACTTCGAGGGCACCGACGCGATACTCAAAGCACTGCACATATAAACACAAAAAAAGAACAGGCGTTCTGCGGCAAAACCGTAAAACGCCTGTTTTTTTATAATTCTATCCAATCTTTTGTTTCGTTGTCGTACTCATACAGCACCTTGTTCTGCTCATCGTATGCGAGCAGGACATCGTCGCTGTCTTCAAAAGTTATTTTATAGGTCTTGCACTTGACTCCGTTCACGGTCGCGGTCTTGCCCGTTGATGAAAAGCCGTCGCCCAGGTCGGCATATGCGCGAAATTTCGGAACCCCGAGCATTCTTATCGCATCAAAATCGACCTGAAATTCCGTAGTCTTTGACGCAGTATTTGAAGAACTGGAAGACCGGCGGGTCGTTTCCGCGTCGCGTGCGGAGGTCGCCTTTGTTGTTTCCGCCTGCGTTGTCGGCTCGGTGATCGGCTCCGTCGTTTGCTCCTCGGTCATAGTTTCGGGTGCAGTCGTCGTTTCCGGCTCGCGCGCCACTTTAGCGCACCCGGCAAGCAAGATTGCCGCAAGAAGAAGGGCTAAGGCGGACACGATAATTTTTCTGTTTGATTTCATTATTTTTCAGCTCCGTGAGTATATTTCAGACATTTTCGCGCCGTTTTATCCGCGCGCCGTCAAATTCATAAACCTCGTCGCAGAGGGTCGAGATATCGCCCTCGTTGTGCGAGACTATGAGCATGGTTTTTCCGCTCGCTTTAAAGCTCAGAAAGAGCTTTCGCATCTCCTCGACTGCATCCTTATCGAGCGCGTTCATCGGCTCGTCGAGAATCAGTAATTGCTGATCCTCCATTATCGCCTGCGCTATGCCGAGGCGCTGTTTCATACCGAGCGAATATTTGCCGACACGCAGTTTTGATGACGGGTCGAGCCCGACTGTTTTCATGGCGGCCTCTATCTGCTCTTTGCCGATCTTGCCGCGTATCGAGGCGAGATATTCAAGGTTTTTCATGCCGCTGTAATTGGGCAGAAAGCCGGGCGCTTCGATTATAATTCCCGTGTTCTCCGGGAAGTCAGCGTCCTTGCCTATCACCTTGCCGTTGACGGTGACTGTTCCGCTGTCGGGCTTCATGAATCCGCAAATGAGCTTCAAAAGTACAGTCTTGCCGCTGCCGTTGTCGCCGACGATGCCATATATCCTGCCCTCTTGCAGCCGCATATTGACATCTTCGAGAACCGTTTTCCCTTTGAAGCTTTTTGTCAGTTTATCTATAACTATAACATCAGTCAAAATAATGTCCTCCTTTCAAAGCCCTTCTCTTCACTGCGCCGGAGCAGAAAAAGACAAGGATCATCACCGCCGCGTCTGCAAAGAGCACCGCCGCAGCCGTTTTGACATCGGTCAGCTGTTTTGCCATGCCGTATGCGCCGAGCATGGCGAAGCTGAAGCTTTTCAGCTTTCCGCATATGAGCCCCGTTGTGCCGACAACCGCGATGACGATTGCCGCCGCAGGCTTCTGCCCGAGAAGAAAACGCAGAAGGCACAGCGCACACATTGACGCGCCGAGCGCGAGCGGATATGCCGCCATGCGCATAAGCTCAAAGGCGGAAAGCGTTCCGACTTTTTCTGCCGCCGCTGCGCAGACAGCTATGCCGATAAGGCAATAGAGCACACACCAGAGAAGCGCGGACGAAACGGTTTTTATCCACCATTTGAAAAAGCTCTTCGAGCGCGGCAGGACGAAATACGGCATCGCCTCGGAATCGATGACCGAGCCCGCCATACCGAGAAAGAGCCCCGCAAAAAATGTTCCGAAATAGCGGAAGAAGCCGAAGAGATCAAACTGCCCGCTGTGTTCAACGCCGCCGACGGCTTCTGTGAAAACAGAGAAAAATGTTTCCCGCTCGCCGCCGAAAGACGAGAGCACGCAGACCGTCCATATGAGCAGAGACACGGCGAGATACGGCAGCATATTGAAAAGCCGATGCCGCAATCCCGCAAAAAAAGTTATCTTCATATTCGAGTCCCCACTGTTATTTTGAGATCGACATGCCGAACGGCGCGAAGAATACACGCGACAATAATCGCCGCGAGCAGGCAGAAATACGCGCACGAAAAGCCGACCGACGGCAGACCGGCATCTTCTGAGAAGCCGTGATTTGAAAATACGGAGATAAAAAACGGGAGGTACTTAAACCTAATCAGATATGAAATGATATGCTGAGCCGAGAGCACGGCGAAGCCCAGCACGCGGCTGCCGCTTAGATTTATCAAAAACAGAAGCGAGCCGCAGAAAAAGCCGTAGCCGAGATTCAGCGCCAGGGCATAGAATGCCGCGAGATACGGCGTAACAGCCGGCATGAAAAGCTTCGGGTCGACTGTGATATGATAAGACGAAGCCGCCGCATCGCGCATGACGAGCTCATAAAACGGCGCGCTCCACACATTGCCGGCAAAGGCGTTGGGCGAGAAGAATAGCACGGTCACCGCGAGCGAAAATATGTAATACACGGCGCAGGAGAGCAGGATATACATGAGCTTTCCGACTACCCACTGCACCCGCGAACAGCGCACGAGCGAATACATCGCGCTCTGCTCGGTAAAAGGTGCGTCGGCGAACAGGAGCATAAGCCCGAGGAACATCAATGTCGCGATATGGAGCGTTGAGCTGTTATATATAAACGGCTCGAATATGTTAAGCGGATCTCCGCTCGCCCGGGCGAACTGCATAAGATTTACGGAATCGAGCAGTGAAGCGGCGGCGCAGACGAGAAAAGCCGTAACAGTCCGCGCACTGCCGAGCCATGTGCCGAACTGCCAGCGCATCACAGAGAGACACTGTTTCATTGCAGCAGCCTCCTTCGCGCAAAGAAGATGAACGCCGCGCAGCCGAGCACCAGAAGCACCGCCTGATACAAAAACAGAAAGCCGAACGACGGCAGGATATCGGGCAGGATAGTGTTGGTCGGGCTGAACTTTTCTTTTTGCAGCGCGCTCGCGACGAGGTGCATCAGGAAGAACAGCACGAACGGACCGCAGAGAGCCACATATCTGTTGGGCACCGCGGCGGACAGAGCCGTGCCGATAACTCCCCACACGACGCCGAAGAGGAACGCGAGCAGGATTATAACTCCGACCAGGCCGAACCCGCCCGCGACGTTTTCAAACGGCTGCAATATACTTCCGTCAAGCGGAGTCTTCGAGTGTCCGTTCGGGACATACGGGTCGCAGAAAATGAGCATTATGAGCGCAAACACCGCAAGCGGCAGAGCGTTTGCCGCGCCGCCGCAGACAGCATTTGAAAAAAGTCTTGAGAACATATATTTTCTGCGGCTCTTCGAGCGCACGAGCATAAAGCGCAGGTATCCGCTGTTATACTCATCGCAGAAACGAAACACGCCGGGCATAACGGTTATAATCGGCGTAAAGATAAGATATCCGCCGAGCGCGAGGGACGAGAAGAAAAAATTGATATAATCCGCCTTGTTATCCCACCGCGCAAAATACAGAAAATACTGATACTGCGGCTCGACAAGAAGAACAAGTCCGAGCAGCAGGGATATCAACATCCCGGTTGAAAAGAGCTGGCTTTTTACATCCTTTCTGAGCATAGGATCACCCCGCTCAGGGCTTTATGATCGTTGCGGGATCAATACTTACGCCGTCCTTCGTGGCTGAAATATTCAGGTGAGGACCGGTTCCGTATCTGCCGACAAAGCCGATACTGTCGCCGCGGGCGACAACATCGCCCACCTTAACGGAGAAATTTGCCGCGCTGTATTCAATGACATAGCCGTTGGCGCAGGTCAGCACGGCACACGGAGTTTTGCTTTCATCATCTTTGTTATATATCTTCGTAATTTTTCCGGTGGCGCAGGCAACAACCTTTGCACCGAAATCAGCTTTGATGCTTATGCGCTTATACTGAGTGCTGTACGGAGAGGAAAGCTGTGTATAGCCGGGCACGGGCCAGATGAATCCGGCGGCGCTGACATTTGCATTTGAAGCATCTGTTTTCTTTGTTGCCTTTTCCGTCTGCGCGGCGGCGCTTGCTTCTTTGGCAGTGTTTGCTTCCTCTGCGGCGGTTTCCGGTGCGCCGCTTTCGGGAGCAATATCCTTCGCCGCGGTGTTCTCCCCGGTCTCTGCCTGCGCCCCTATTCCGGTCGGGTCGGCAGTTGTGCTCGGGTCTGTTTCGGGTTTGCCGCTGCAGGAACAGAGTCCCAGCATGAGTGCGATTGCGGCAGCGAGCGATACGAATCCTTTTGTGCGTTTCAACATTTTGTTTTCCTCCTTTTGGTTATTCGTATCTATTCGTAACGGCGTAAAATTCACCGGTTACGGCATTGATTATAATATCATTTTCATATTCGCCGTATTGCTCCAGCGTTGCGGTAGTAGCGATACAAAAACGCCAGCACGGGAACACGGTCGAATTATATGTTTCGGGGTCTTCGACCGACATATATTCAAAGCTTATCTCTTTTACTATAGAATCTTTGACAAGTCCCGCGGCGGCAAGCTTCTTCTGCAAAACCGCGAGAACGCCGTCGAGCGTCATGACTCTGCTGTTTACGATTTTCGACTCGCCAAGCTCAAGCCTCGTGAGCCTTGCTTCGACAACGCCCCTGTCGTCTATTGCGACGGTGCATCCGGTGCTGTCCGGCTCGCCGCTCGAAAGCGGTATCCCGTCGGCGACCTGGACATATTTATATTCATATCTGCCGCGTTTGGCACGGTTACCTCGCTCGGTCAGAGGCTCAACGACCTGCGAAGAGACAAGCTCAAAATCGGTCATTCCGAGGCGGCTGAGAAGCTTATCCGACAGGCGGCGCGCATCGTCGGGAGAGATATTGCAGCCCTTTGCCCAGCCGGGTTTCAAAGCAGTCGGATGATTTGACGCGCTCAGGACTTCGGACACGCCGAAATAAAATCCGCCCGGGAGCAGCCCGGCAGACGGATCGTCCGCCGCCGTTTTCTCCGAGCCGGGATTGAACATCGGATCGTCGCCGGAGAAGAACAGATCTTCGAGCTCGAACAGGTCGAAGAAACGGTACTGCGCGGAATATGTCCGTATATCTCCGGTTATCTTCGGCACTTTTATATCGGCGTCGATATGCACTGTTATGCCGCCGGATGAAATGTCGCGCTTGAGATGCTCGGATTCGGAGAGAGTCGGCACGCCCTCTCCGCTCCTGCCGTTATCGGCGGGGGGGGCCCCGAAGGGCACCCCGAGCATTTTCTCAG
>OGOO01000560.1_pt1 | contig 42445 bp, 45 predicted proteins | sample 1552651 | NCBI WGS metagenome assembly OGOO01 (sample SAMEA2580118, study PRJEB22360) | human gut metagenome | biome: human gut; feature: human-associated habitat; material: faeces | place: Denmark | collected 2008/2010 | reverse complement strand
AAAAGTCTATTTAAATTTGAAATAGACTTTTAATATGTTAATTTTTTTATTAAATAATTTTCTAAATTAAAATTGTTTTCTTGTGCGATTATTATAAGTTCTTCGTTATTTGCTTTTTTTACTCTATCTGATTCTAGTACTGCTGCCATATTAACAGTGAATGCTAGTGAATAGAAATAATTAAGTAAATCATTTCTAAGTAAGTCAAAATCAATATTATAATTCACGAAGCTCTGCTCCACACATTCTATTTAAAGTTCTAACAATTGCATCTAATTTAGAATTAATCTCTTCACTTGTAAGAGTTGTATTTTCTGAAGCGAATGTAACTCTTAACATAATAGATTTTTTACCTTCAGGTATTTGATTACCTCTATATTCTTCTATAAATTTAATACTGCTTACTTTTGATTTAATATATTTAGTAAGTTCTTCCCAAGTAACATTTTCATCTACAATTAATGATAAATCTTTTTCTATAGATGGAAGAACTGGTATATGTTTAAATTCATTTGTTCTTGATGGATAAGGTATTAACTTATCTACATTTATTTCAAATATTGCTACATTTGTTCTTTTGATTTTTGAATCATTCATTGCTTTTACACTTAATAAACAAATATTACCAATAACTTCATCATTAAGTATTATATCTAAATGAGCATTAATATCTGCCCATGATGGTTTAGTTCCTTCTTTGAAACTAATTTTTTCCATATGAGTATATTCACAAATATGTTCAAGTACACCTTTTAACTCGTAGAATATTTCTTTAGCATCTTTACCTACTATACATCCTGTTAAAAGTTTCTTATGAATTGGTAATGTTTCATCTTCACTTGACTCATGATAAACACCTTTTTCAAATACTTGAGCCATTTCATACATCTTAAATGAATCAAAATATCTTAAGTTTTTAGATATAGATTCTAACATACCAGGAACAAGTGAACTTCTTAAATATGCTTCTTCTGGTGATGGTGGTGTTGCTAGTTTAACTAGATTATTTGTATCAATTGAAGCTGCATTCATATATTTAATATCTACCCATGGATAAGTAAATATTTCGTTAAATCCACATCTTACTGATAAATATTCTTTAATTCTTCTCTCTAAAATAACATTATTTTGACGAACTGCTTTATCAAACTTAATAGTAAGTGGTTGTTTTTCAAAACTTTCAAATGATAGAAGTCTTGCAATATCACCCATTACATCATCTTTTAAAGATACATCTCCAGTACTTCTCCATGTAGGAACTACTGTATGATATATTCCATCTTTATATTCTACTTCATAACCTAAATGAGTTAATATATTTGTAATAGTTTCACGTGGTAAAACTTTACCTAATCTTTCATTTAAGAATTTTTCACTTACATCTATTTTTTCATTTTCAGTTTTAACTGGATATACATCATTAAATGCAACTACCTTAGATTCAGGGAATATTTCTTTAAAAAGTTTTAATGCAAGATTTAGTCCATCATCTACTCTTTCTGTATCAATATTCTTTTCATAACGTATTGATGCATCAGTTTTTTCATCAAATCTTTTACCTGTTTTTCTTATAGTTTTAGCAGTAAAGTTAGCTATTTCAAGTACTATACCTGTTGTTTCAGGAAGTATTGAATCTTTTTTACCACCACGAATGCCAGCTAGTGCCATTGGACTATTTTCATCACATATTACTAAATCATCAGTTGTAAGTTTAATACTGTTGTTATCTAGTAATAATAGTTCTTCATTTACTTCTGCATTTCTTACGATTATTTTATTTCCATCAACGTGAGTTCTATCAAAAGCATGTAATGGTTGACCTACTGCTAACATAACATAATTTGTTATATCAACTATTGCATTAATTGGTCTCATACCTGCTTTTATAAGTGATGATTGCATCCATATTGGAGATTGTTTTTCATATACATTTTCTATTTCTACTGCTACATATCTTTGACATTTAGTAGTATCTTCTATTTCAACATTATATTTTGGTAATTTTTCATCAATAGATACTTTTTCTAAAGGAATAAGTTCAGTATTATAGATTGCTGATAATTCACGAGCAATACCATAGTGGCCCCACAAATCTGGTCTATTAGTAAGTGATTTATTATCTATTTCAAGAACTGTATCGTTCATATCAATAACATCACTTATGTTTTCACCTACTGTACATTCTATATTTGATAAATCTACTATTTCTGCTTCAGTTTTTGGTGGGAATAGTCCTTCTAAATATACTTCTTCTGCTCCACAAATCATACCATAAGAGTCTACTCCACGCACCTTTGAATCTTTAATTTTCATAAGTTCACTTTCACCATGCCAATAAACTTCAGCACCTGGTTTAGATACAACTACAAGTTCTCCTACATATAAATTAGTTCCACCACATACAATTTGTTTAGGTTCACTTTCTCCAATGTCAACTTTACATACTCTTAACTTATCAGCATTTGGATGGTCATTTATTTCTAAAATTTTACCAACAATTATATCATGAAATTTATCACTTTCATTAGTAGCATCTTCTACTTCTACTGTACGAAGTGTTAAATCATTAGTCATTTCTTTTGTATTTATATTTTCAGGTAATTTTACATATTTTTTTACCCAATTTAATGATACTTTCATTTTTCTTTTCCTCCTACTTAAATTGTTTTAAGAATCTTAAATCAGCACTATGGAATAATCTTACATCATCTACTCCATATCTCATCATAACTAATCTATCAAGACCAATATTTATATAGAATCCTGTCCATTCTTCAGGATCTAGTCCTGCACTTTTTAGTACATTTGGATGAATTACACCACCTGGCATAACTTCTATCCATCCATTATGATTACATACTTTACATCCTTTACCACCACATACTAGACATTCCATATCAATTTCATATCCAGGTTCAGTAAATGGGAAGAATCCTTCTCTCATACGTACATTTATTTTTCTACCAAACACTTTCTCAAGTATTGTTTGAATCATTACCATACCTTGTGAGAATGATATATTTTTATCAACAATTAATGCTTCATATTGGAAGAATGCACGTTCATGTCTAGCATCTGTATTTTCATTTCTATAAACTCTACCAGGATATACAAATCTAGCTGGTGCGCCATGTTTAAGTAAATATCTAACACTTCCACCTGTTAAGTGTGGTCTTAAACATAATCTTTCAGTTCCACTTTTATCTTCAGTTCCATCTATCCAGAATGTATCCATCGTTTGTCTAGCAGGATGATCTTCTGGAAAGTTTAAATTATCAAATGCATACTTTTCACTACTGATATCATCTTCACTAAATACTTCAAAGCCAAGTGATGCGAATGCATCATTTAAGTCATAACACATTTGTGTAATTGGATGAAGAACACCACTACTTACTTCAGACCCTGGTAATGTTAAATCAATTGGACTATCAAGAACACTTTGTAATGAAATAAGTTCTTCTTCTTTTAGTTTATTTGCATCTGCGACTACTCTTTTTATTTCAGTAGTAATCATTCCTATTTCTTTTCTTTCTTCAGGACTTAAAGAACCAAGTGTTTTCATTATTTCAGTAAGTTCACTCTTTTTACTTGTAAGTTCTTTCATTACTTCTTGTAGCTCATTTATAGTTTTAGATTCATTAATTTTTCTTAAACTATTTTCTTTAATTTGTTCTAATTTTTCTTTCATTTTTACTCCCTTTCTTAAATAAAAAATAGTGTTCATCCATAAAGGACGAATCACTATTAAATCCGCGGTACCACCTTTGTTCTAATATTAGCACTCTATAGAATAACGCTCATCACGATTTAGCTCCATTATTGAAATTCATAAGATAGACTCTCTAAAGTAACTCTCAGTCAATGATTACTATTTCCTGTATAGAATTCTATATTACTACTTGTTAACTTCATTGCTAACAAAACTGATTAAATTATACATCTTAATAATAGGCTTGTCAAACTATTTTTGTACGAAATATTTGCTTATTCTCATAACTTTCTCTTGTTTAGCATTTAATTTATCATGAAGTTTATATAATTCTATCAATATATTATTTAAAATATTAACTATTTCATTTAAATCATCTGTACGTATATAAATATCTACTATTCTTTTTAATTCTTCAGTTATTTCACTATCCATATCCATTATAGTTAATATTTCATTAGATATTTCTTTTAATAATGTATTTATATGTTTATTATTACTTTTAATTAAATCTATTTCATTATTGTTGTTACAATTACCTATTTTCTTATAAATTGCTCTTAATACATCATTTATATAATCTTTATTACATCTATCATCACTTATTCTATTTAGCATTTCTTCTCTTGATTTAATAAGTATATCATGCTCTTCACTTTTTGAAATATTTAATATATTTTCTAATATTGGATGTAATCTCATTCTAAAATAATTTTCATATTCACTTATATTTTTATATGGTAGTGTTTTAGTATCAAGCCTTAAATTAATACCTTGTGTAAGGGTACTAATATATGATAAATATTCTTCTATTTTCTTTTTATCTTCACTTAATAAGCTTATTATTCTACTTCTTATTTCTTCACTTTTATTAGTGTTACTGCTTAAGTTAAGTAATATATCATGATTTATTCTACATAAGTCACGATAAAGTTCACTAGGTGAATCACTTATTTTACCATTTAATCCATCTATACATTTATCAATATAATCAATTATACGATTATACTCTAAATTATTATCTGCGTTTCTTTTTAATTTATCTAGTAATGTATTTAAACTTAATATTAAATTATTATGTAGTCCCTCTTCAGTATAAAGTACTAATCCATCATTATTAATTAAGTTATTTAAATCATTATTATATTTATCAAGTAATGTTGATATAATTTCTTCTATATCTTCTTCTCCATGATAATATATAGCATATAATCTTATTTCATTCAATAAAGAAGTTATTTCATCGCTAGGCATTTTCATTAATGCTTCACTTGTATTTTCAACTTTCTTTTCTTGATGCTGAAATATAAGTTCATTTAAAAACGTACTATTTAAAAAATTATATATATTACTATCTTCAAAAGGCTTTTCATCATAATAATCAGAATCATATAATATACCTGACAATAATAATTTTTTACATATTAATAATTTATGTTCTCTATCTATATACCAAGTTATAGGTTCTACTTTATATACTGTTTTTTCTTTTTTATTTTTATATTTATAGTTTATATAACTTTGACCATCAATTTCTATTTCTTTAAAGTTTTTCATTGATATCTGCATATTCTTAAATGAACCTTTTGGAATAGAGTCTATTGGTAATGTATAAGATTTCTTTGTATAAATTGCTTCACTATTTTTTAAGTCAATATTATATATTCTTTCTGTTGGATATTTACCTAAAGTTATTTCTGTTTCTGATTCACCTATATCTTTCATTAGTTCATCAAAAGCACTTTCTGATAATTCTATTATTGGTAATATATATAAACTACTTAATAAATCACCATCATAACTTATTTGGCCTTGATGATAATAATAATTTTGATAATAAGTACTGTTTGAAAAATAACCATATCCAAGTTTATTTGAATGTTGTGATTTTAATTCCATTAATGCTATTTTTCTTTCAAATATTAAAATATTTTTTATTTCATATGATAAAGATGTGCATTCTATATCATTTATATGTTCTTTTAATACGAATAATCCTTTTTCTTCATCAAAGTCTTCTATTGAAGGAATTCTTACTTTATAATCCACATTCGTCATAAAAAAATACACCTCTTTAATGAGGTATATTCTAACATATTTATTATGTTTATTCTATATCTTTTTATAATAATAATTTACAAGTATTTTTTCACTTTCTCCATCAGCACTTCTTTTAGCATATTCTTCATAATCTGATTTTAAATAATTTATAAATCCCATCTTAAAGTATATTTGTATGTTTCTAACTTCAACAGGTTCAACTCCTAAAACTAATCTATTAAATCCTTTAGATTTTAAATCTTGTTCCATATATCTATATAATTTACCAAAATATCCTTTATTTTCTTCTTCTTTATTAGTTCTAAAAGCACATAAATATGCAGTTTTACCATCAAATATTTCATCTAATCCTTCAACATCTTCTTTATTGAAAATAGCTGTTGCTTCGCATATTATTTTACCATTTAATATTCCATAATATGAAACTCTATTACCCTTTTTAGCACTTTCAATAAATTTTTTTTTGTAAAGACTCCATGATATATCACCAGGATGTATACTTATCTCATAATCCCATTTTGTATTCATTTCATTTAAGTCGGCTATTTTACATATATAATTGTTCATTATCATCTCTTCTTTCTAATTTAAAATCTTATTATGATTTAAACATATCCTATATTATTATTTTATATGTTTTTATACTTTTATTCAAGTAAGAAATAAGGCACCTCTTATTTTATTGAAAGTATCATATCTTCTAAATAAAAGTTATCATAATAATTATTATCTTCTAAATGCTTTATCCATTTATCTATGTTTTCTTTTATATTATCACTAGATTTTCTATATGTAACTCTTAAATACATAGCAAGTGATGGCATTAGATCTATAATAGTTTTTTCTTCATTTAGAATCTTACTATCATGATATGCTTCTATTATTGCTTTAACTATCTTATATGATTCACTAAATAGTGATGCTCTTATATTTTCTTTTATATCATTTATTGATTCTGTTATTATTTTCTTAAATGCATAATCATCATTCATAATTAATGAATTATATATATTATTATAATAGTATTCATATTGTACAAGTGGTAAATATTTCTTAAAGTAATCATTAAATGCTTCCATCTCAAAAGCAACACTATCTTTATATTTAGCATTTAACAAATAATCTTTTAACTCTTTAGCGGGTATTTTTGATATTAATGTATACATATCTATTCCTGTCTTATCTATTTCTTTTTTAAGAGTTGCTTTTATATAATTTTTATTTTTTATTGACATTAAAACTGCATATATATGTTTACATGGATATTCACAAGGACAAGTACAGTCATAATCATAATAGTCTTCATCTTTATCATATTCAACATTTACTGTATAAGATTCATTCGTACTACCAGCAACTTTAGCTGTATACTTATTATTTGATTTTATTACTGATAAGACCATACCATTTTCATAATAACCTTTACCTCTTTTAATTATTGTATCATTAAATTCATATTCATTATTTTTAATAATATCATTTTCGTAATCATATTCTATACTATTCATCTGTATACGTATCCTTTATTAAATCATTTAATATTTCTATTGGATAACTATTTTTAAAGAATCCAATTATTATATCAGTTGCTTCTTCTTTTAATTTTTCTCTAAATACATCATGTGTTGTTTTATCAAATAATACTATTTTCTTATGTGGATTTTGTATTTCATTATATACATGCTCTACTGATTCTTGTGGAACTATAAAGTCTTTATTACCTCTAAATATTAATGTTGGTATTTTTATATCTTTTGGTGTGTTTTGTAATTCTTTTATTAATTTAAAGAATTCTAAATAACAATTCGCAGGTAATTTAAGTAATCTATTTGCTACTAATTTAGCACCATATTCTTCAAATATTTTTGGTGTTGCGTTAAGTGCTGTATTAAGATTTATTTTTTCTTGTTCATAACCAGATATTCTAAAAGCAGGAGCAACTAAAACAAGTTTTTTTACTTCTTTATATTTACTAGCAGCATAAGACGCTAAAACTCCTCCCATGGAATGCCCTATAACATATATCGTACTATAACCATTATTAATTAAAAATTCCATTTCATGATCAACTTTTTTAATCCAATCTTTATATGTAATCTTATGTTTAAAATCTCCATCATGTCCAGGTAATGTAAAAGTATATACATCATAATTACTGATAAGTTCTAATCTATGTGTTAGATATTCTTGATCATATACTCCTCCTGCAAACCCATGAATTACTAATATTGCTTTTCTAAATAACTTCATAAATATACCTCTCTTATTTATATTATTTTATCATATATTATATTACTTTTAATTGTTATTTACATAGTGAATGTAAATGTGTGTTTAGTTAATGTAAATTAATCTTTTCGCTTTTCTAGTGGAAACATTTTTCCATCTTCTGTCATACCAAGAGGAAAAGATGTTCTTTTATACCATTCATCATCGAATTCACTTATTATTTTACTATTTAAGCAATCTTCAAATCTTCTTCTTGCTTGTTTTATAACCATTTCGTCTAAATTATTACTAATCTTTTTAAATATGTTTATATATTCAAATGGTATATGTAAGAGTGTTATTAAAGTTTTATTATCTTTTTTATATACATCTAATACTTTAAATACTGAATCTAAATCTAAAACATGTACGAGTGGTGCCCTACTATTTTTTAGTTCACCTATGTAATGAGCATCATTAGAAAAGATAGAATATCTTACATTTTTAGTAAGACCACTTATTAATGATGTACAATCTGTAAATGCCCTTTCTAGTATTATATCATTTACCTTATATTTATTTATTAATTCTTCATCTAAATCCATATCTCTTACATAATGGGTAAGGCCTGGATATACATTATTTATTATTTTTTCATATTCTTCATTATTCATTTATTCACCTATATATTTCCTTCTATTTGTAATAATTCTTCTTTTATTTCTCTTTCAATAGCATGTTCTTCAGTTTCATTTTTTCTACCTTTCCACCTGGAAATTCCCACTTACCTAATACATCTTCTGAACCTGTTGAACGTCTAGCTATTAAATATTTATTATCTTTTTCTATTAAAGTTGCTACAACTGTAATCACTTTTATCACCTACATACAGTATAGCAGCCTTTATGTGTTTTTAATAGATCAATGTTATTATAAAAATATTATTTTGAACAATAAAGAATATAGTTTTTATAAAAATCAGAATATATAACATTAAAAATACTTTTTATACAATAAATTTTATCAATATTATACTTATTAATTATTTTATTAATATCATATTTGTTTTGATTTTCTAAATTAAAATAGACTTATATAAAAATAAGCCTATCGAATATAAAATATTATTAAATTAATTGAATAAAATACATAGTCATAATTTATTTGTTTGTTATTTAATCCTACTCTATTTCTTTAAAATCATCATAATCAGAATAAGCAGATAAAGAAAATCTGATTGTTTCTCTTATTTCTTTATCACTATAGCCACAATTTTTTAAAACGTATGAGGGCTTTTCATTACTACATGCAGAACCACTACTCGCTGATATAACAGATGAAGCATTTTTTAAAAAAAGCTGATTATTATATCCTAATATTCTAATACTAATTATACCTGGCACCTTATTCTTAAAATCATTATTAATTATTATTTTATCACCGAAGACATTTTTCATTCTATTTATAAATTTCTTTTCTTCAGATTTTAGTTTTGTAATATTTTTATTTAAATCTCTAACACAAATTTCTGCTGCTTTTCCCATACCTACAATCTGATGAACAGGCAATGTACCTGCTCTTAAATTATTTTCTTGTTCACCGCCATGTAACAATGGTGTTATATTAGGATAAAATCCATTTGAATCTTTTCTTATAAAAACAATTCCAATTCCTTTAGGACCATAAAATTTATGTGCTGATAATGATAAAAAATCAACGCAATTAAATTTTTTCAAATCAATAACGCCTTTTCCAACAAATTGAGTAGCATCTGTATGGAACGCTGCCCCATATGAATGTGCTATTTTTGATAGTAAATCTATATCATTTATACTCCCTAATTCATTGTTTGACCACATTATAGAGACAAGGATTGTCTTATTAGTAATAGCCTTTTTTAAAGATTCTGAATTTACGAAACCATTTTTATCAGTAGGTAGGTATGTTACTTTAAATCCATTATCTTCTAAAAATTTTGCAGTATTTAGTATTGAAGCATGCTCGACTGCTGATATAATTATGTGATTTCCCTTATTTTTATTAGCATGAGAATACCCTTTTAATATAAAATTATTACTTTCTGTTGAACCACTTGTAAAAATTACTTCATCTGAATCACAATTTAATAATGCCGCTATATTATTTCTTGACATATCGACAGCAGTTTTTGAATCTATTGCTTGTTTGTAATATTTACTATTAGGATTGCCAAAAATTTCAGTCAAATAGGGCAACATAGAATCTACAACTTCTGGTAATACCTTCGTGGTTGCTGAATTATCTAAATATAACATTTAATCACCTCCTATATTAATGTAAATATTGATTCAATAACCTTATCATAACTTCCTTTTAGTTGATATTCATCATATAATAAATCAATTCCTCTGGATATGTGTGCATTAAATAATTCAGGAAATAATTTATCATCTGATATTTTTTTACCTATTTGTTCTGTTAAAAGTGCTTTATAAAATTCATCATAATCTCCTGTTATTGTAATTTTTTGATACGTTGCTCCTCCATGATCATTTTCAGCTTCTGGATATTCCAATCTTGGATCACTTTTACTTCTCAGTGATAATCCTATTGCTAATCTCATTACAGAAGCTTTAGTAGATAATTTTAATATTTTTTGAAGTTCAATAATTTTTCTTTCTACCTCAAGTGATGTTGTTAATCGTCCATTCATTTTTAAAAATATTCCTCCTCTATCCTTGTAGTACCTGTTTTCTCATCATTAACTAGCATATATTCTTTTCCAATATTTTTTTGTACAATACTATATACATTTCCAACTATTTCTTCATCAGTAGATAATATCATTACTTGATTTGAAATTGTACATAAAACTTTTTCAACAAATAATTCTCTATTTATTTTATCAAGTCTTGCTAGAGGTGTATCAAAAGTAAACATATTAACTCTATTTGAAAGTTTAAATATAGACCAAATTATAGCTGAAATTAGTAACTGTTTTTCACCAGCTGATAAAATTGTAATATCTTTTTCTAATTCGTTATTATCAAATAATCTAATGGAATAAGTTATAGGCTCAATTAATATTTTAGTAATATAATTTTCTTTTTTATTTATTTCTTCAAATTTTTTAACAGATAACTCTGCGATTTGTGATAAATATTTGCCAATTTGCTTTTCTTGGTATTGCTTTGAAACTTCCAATAATTTTCTAGCAATATTGAAACTGTTTTCTTCTTTCTTTTCTGAATCTACTTTTTTTTCAATTGTTTCCAATTCAATTAAAGCTAATGACATTTCTGATTCTGCTTTTTTTATGTCTTTTTCTATAATTTTTATTTTAGATGACAATTCTTCATTATCTATTTCAATATTTTTAATTTGATAAAGTAATCTTTGTAAATCTTTTGAATTATCATTTTCATTATTACCGATTATTTTTTTATACATTCTTGTATCATTCAAATCCAACTTAGTACTATTAAATATTCTTTTTATTTTAAAAGCAGGCATTTCTTCAAATAGTTGTAAATATCTATTAATTTGATTTATTAATTTTTGTGAACTATGATAAACAATTTCATCTCTTGTGCCTATATCATTTTCTAATTTTTCTCTAATATTCTTAACATATTCTTCACCTATATAATCAGATAATTCAGAAACATATTTTAAAAGTAATATTGGCTTTTCAATTTCTATTTCTCTTTTAATATTTTTTATTCTATCTTGATTCAAATAGAAAACAATATCATCTTCCAAAAATTCTTTAATAGAAGCCATATCTTTTTTTCTGGATTGTTCCAATTTTTCTAATGTACTCCTCATAGCAAATTTTTCAGAATCAGTTAAACCGCCATAATTTTCAAACTTTTTTATGTAACCTTTTAATTTGAATTTTTGTTCATCAAGTGTTTTTTTATATTTTTGAAAAATATCTTGCAAATTTTTAACATTTTTAACACATTCATTGTATTTATTTTTGTATTCTAGCAAATTAATTTCATCGGTACTAAAAGCCTTCCTATTTTTTTCTTTTTCTATATAAAAATTTATATCATCATCCATTTTTTCGAAAATATTAATATTAAAATTAACATTAATTATTTCCTTTAAATATTCTGATATTTTATTATCATCGATAATCTGTGCAATCTTCTCACCATCAAACAACATGGTATCGACCACTGCTGGTGGCATTATTTCTTTTAACTTAGTTTGTATTTCTTCTTTTTCACTATCTCTTAAATAGATATTATTCCTTTTTATTCTTAAAATTTCGGTAATGTCATCGTCAACTTTTTTCCATGATCTAAAAATAGTATACTTATTATTTATATAGTTTTCTACCAATTCAAAATCAATTTGTATTTCATAATTTGACAGTTTCTTTTTTGCTTCAACATAATTAAATATTTTTTTTAATGATGAAAAATATATATTTCCTCCATTTTTTAAACCAAATGCATATGTTCCAAATAAGCCAATTTTAATAGAATTAAGAAGAGTTGTTTTTCCAGCACCATTTTTTCCACCTATTAATATAATATTTTTATCAGGTGTAACATTTAAATTCAATTCATTTTTTTCATTTTTATATGGTCCAATATTTGTAAGTTTAATTCTAGTAATTTTCATTTTAATACCTCATTCTTTCTATTAAATATGGATATAATCTTGATTTAATAATTTTTGTAACTCTTTTTGTAAATAATCTCTTCTAGTAAGGCCATAACTATTTTTTTCTAAATATAATATTTTTTTCACCAAATCAAAATCAATTCCGTTATTTAAACATATATCTTTTAATTCCTCTAATTCACTTGATGACAGTAACTTTATGTCATCTGAAATTATATTCAACTTTTCACCATACACATCATAATAAATTTTTGAAACATCATCATTCCAAAATCCCTGTTCTAACCATAGTTTACTAATTGCTACTAATTCTTCTTTATAAATAAGTATGTGTTCTATTCCAAATTCATTTTTAATTTGTTTTTGAAGTATTAAAAGACGTTTTAACATTTCCTTTCTTTCTTCATATGTAAATGGTCCCAATCCTAATTGACCATATCCTTCTGTTAATTTACAAATAATTTTAGGATCTTCTGAACTAGATAAATCTAATTTACTATCTTTAATAAATTTTAAAGCCTGTTTTTTATTATTAAATATATTCCATTGATCCCCAAAATTATCTAAACCAGTTTCTACATTGATCTCTATTTTTCCCCTATCACCTTTTTTAGGAATTATTAAACAATTGCCTTGTTCCTTTAAGGATGAAAAGTAAATTTGTCCTGAAGCTCTTCTTTTCATTCTAAGAGTTCGATCATCTCTAATACTATATAACCAGTTTCTATATTCTAACAATGGTATTAACCATTTTTTTCCACTTTGAATAAAACCTGTTAGTGCCTTATCTTGAGCAACAACGGTGCATACCCAACACCCAAATCTACTATTTCCACAGCTACCTGCACTATTTTTAGTTTCTTCATCTATTATAAGTGGACACTCCGAACTAGTGGAACTTTCAGCATACAATTTAAATAATTGTTGATTATCCCCTCCCCAAGGGCAAGGATAATTTAGTAACACATCCCATACATCACTTATTGTAAAATCAATAATAGGTGCAAATGTAAAAGCATTGTTTAATGTTGTGTGTTTCATTAAATCACTTGTTTTAACTGAGTGGCTTTTCAACACCCTATCTCTCGAATTACTTTCACCCTTTCTTACTCCTAAAACCATTATTGCTTCACCATTTGAAGCAACTACTTCCTTTACAAAACGATTTGCTGGTTCTATCTTCATTCTATCTGTACACCATCTAAATGTTTGATTTGGGCATGGATATCCTCTACCAATCAAATTTGACCAAAAAGAATTATCATATAGTGGCATAACTTTATGCGTACTTATAGGTAAGTTTTTGTTTTCAGCATAATTTTCAATCATTTTCAATGTTTCATCAATTTCATTTATAATAAGTGGAGTTTCAACTAACGTATCAGAACTAATTATATAAACATGCTTGTTTAGCTCGTCTTTGTTCATTTCTGCCAGTGCTGTTAAAACTACTGTACATGTACAAGTCGAATCTTTTCCACCGCTATAACCAATAATCCATGGTCTAGAATCTTGTTTATAAACTCTTTTAACTTTTTCAACTGCATCATGAAATTTTTCACCTTTGCTATCTAAAATGCTTGTTAATTTCATATTGTCCTCCTAATCTACGTCTCTTCCTCTAATATTTCTTGCAATGATTTGCTTTCTATATTGCTATAATCAATATATCTTTCTATTATATCTCGTATATTATCAACTTGATTTTCATAATCAACCTTTGATAGCATATCATATAATATATCTATTCCACCCATTGCATAATCATCAAACAACATTTGCTTGTATAACTTTTTGGGGTGATCAATTGAACTATCTTCAAAGGCCAATTTGATCGCATTGTCAACATTTGACTCTATTTCTTCACTTAATGTAATTACCTCATACAAAAATTCGATTCTATTGCTTCTGCTAGTTAATGTTGTTCTAGGCAAATTTGCCATGGACTTGCTATCATTATCTTGAATATCCTTTTTATTATTGATAAATCCTAAAACTCCTGACATCATATATATGTCAACTAAATCCCAATCATAAATATTTTTTAAGGTTTGATATTTTTCTGCTTTCTTTCCTCTTATAATTATATCAGTTTGAAAAGTTAACATATTATGCAGCCTCCTTTATTTCTTCTATTACAGAAATTCCAGACTCAATTCTTTTTATTTCATACATTTTTCCTATTTTTAGTTCTAATGATTTTTTTACATCTTCATCCCATTGACTATCTGCTGAAAGAAGAATAATTTGGTCAGTTAAAAATGGAATTAATTCTGTAACATTTTTTCTATGTGTTGAATCCAATTTAGCAAATGGAGCATCCATTACTAATGTAAATTCACTATCTTCACCTGAATCAATTATCTCTTTCGCAACAGAGATAATTGAACCTACAAACGCAAAACTTGTAACTATTTTTTCACCTTCTGATAATGTATTTGTATGATACTTATCATATACATTAAAATTATAATCATCTCCAATTTCAATGCTTTTATTAGATGCAAGCATTTTAGATAATAATTCAGATGTTTTCTCTTGTAATTTTGTTTTAACTTCTTTTTCTTTTGTTTGAAGTTTACAATTAATTTCATTTATTAATCGTTGACAAACATCTACTTTTAATTGTACAAATTCATTAGTTTCGTTACTTACTTTAATATTACTTCTTTCAGTTTCTCTATTTTTTTGAATTTGTAAATATATCTCAATTTGATTTTTTGATGAACCTATTGCTTGATTTTTTGAAGCTATTAAATCTCTATATCTAAGATATTCCTTATTATATTCTGATAAATCTTGATCCCCAATATCTGCTATTAATTTATCATTATCCTTACTTAAATTATTTAATTCATCTCTTTCATTTAATAATTTGTTGTATTCCTTATAATAATTGTTAAAATTATCATAATATTGTTCATTATTTTCTTTCGAATTTTTAATTTTAACATCAAGAGATTTTAATAAAGTGCTAAAACTTTCTGGTGGCAAAAATTTTTTAAATTCTTCTAAATGTTTCTTTGCATTGGAATTATTAGTTAAATCACACCCACATATGCATCTTCCTTCTTTAAGAATATGATCTATTGCCGCAACATTTATTCCCTCAATTCCTTTGTCTTGTAAATCAGAATTACTAATTTTTTCTTGCAACTTTTTTAAAGCATGCCCAAGGAAAAAAGTAGGTGCTATATATCCGAAGTTTTTAAATATGCTTTTTTTCTTATCATTTATTTTTATCTCAATATTATTTAATTGTTTAGCATAATTTTCTCTTTTTTCTTGTAATTCTTTTAATCCTGAAAATGATTTTAATATTTCGTTTATTTTAGATTGACTTGCTTCCAGCTCAATCAGTTCTTCTTCATATCTTACTTTATTATTTTTTTCTATTTCTATATTTTTATCTAGCTGTTTTAATTCTTCGTTTATTTCTGCTAATCTAGTAGAACTATCAGACACAAATTCTCCTTCAAACTCTCTTTTTGCTTTTTCCAAATGATATTTACCATTTTCTAACACATCTAATCCCATTAAATTTTTTACCGCATTTGACAAATCTTTTCTGCCAATCCTTTGATTATCAGCTAAATCTTGCATTCTTTCTCCATCGAATAAAAAATAGGTGGATAAATCCTTTGGAAATATTTCTCTTATAGCATTTGAATTAGTTAATTTAGTTTCACCAGTATCTGGATCTTTAATAGTAAATGTTTGTTTTTCATCTAATTTTTTCAAGTTTCCTTCTGGGCTCCTTAAATAGGATAAAAAATTTCTACATGTATATATTTTGTTTAAATGTTCTAATTCTATAATTACTTCACATACAGCTTTTTCACCAACGTCAACTTTTTTCAAGATATCTTTATTTATAAGCTCAGTTGAATTTTCTAACTTTGCTTGACCATATAAGCACCAATTAAAAGCTTGCAAGAAAGTTGTTTTTCCAGCACCATTGTCTCCAAGAATTATTGTTACATTTTTATCCTTATTTGTTGAAAAAATAATTTCAGTCGTACCTTTAAACTGTCTAAAATTAGTTATCTTTATTTTCTTGAAAAGCATATTTTTTTACCTCTCTTTCAACAATTCTTTTAACATTTTTTATCATTTCAGAATCAGTATATTGCTTTGTGTTAAAATTTTTTCTTTCTGTAAAAATTATTTCAAGCAATACTTTTTTCAAAATTTCATTCATAAATTGTTCTTTATCATTCATAATCTTCACCTACATTATATTTATCTATTGCATTTACAATATTTTCATATGGAATTTTGTAATTGCTAACAAGTTCATCAATTAAATCATTATTTTCTAATTTATTTTCAGCTAAGGAATTAAATTCATACACACGCTTTAGTTCAGTTTCAACAAGGTTATTTATTTTATCACTATATTGATTTAATGGCAATGTTATGAAATCATGTATGTATGCATATTTTTTTCCATCGTATTTTCTTAATACTCTACCCCTTCTTTGAATAAATTCTTTTGGATCAGTACTACTTGCCATAATAAAGGCATGCTGAATAGCGGGGATATTCACACCTTCATCTAAACATTTAATTGCAACAATGGCCTGTAATGTTTGACCATCACTAAACATTTTAATTATATTTTCTCTTTCTTCAGAGCTTTCATCAGCAGTAAATTTGTGAATTCTCATGTCAAATTCATTTCCTAGTATTTTGCATACCTTTTCTATTTGTCTCTCCTCAATCATTTCTGTTTCATCTAATGTTTTGGCTGCACCACAATATACTAAAATATAATTTTTATCTTTGTAGTTTTGCATTAAATTTCTCAATAAATTTAACTTATTGCTTGCTCCTGCAACTAATCTTGCCCTTTTAATCAATAAATTTTTCGCTATATCATTTATAATTAATTTGCCATTTTCTTCCTTTATATTTTGTGCTATTTTAAGTGATAATTCATTATATTTTTCTTGCTCTTCCTCATTCAAATTTATAGTATGTGGATAATAATAATATCTTGTTAAAAAATTCTTTTCAATTGCTGTCTTCAAATCAAAACTGAATACTTCTCCACCAAAAAAATTGTAAATAAAATTAGTACTTTCCTCATCGCGGAACCTTCTTGGCGTTGCTGATAATCCTAATCTATATTTAAATTTATCGCTTAAACATTTTTTCATAGTGTCAGTTCCTGCATTATGTGCTTCATCAATGATTAATAAAATAGGGCAATTTAACATATCAATTAATTTTTGCATTTCATTTGTAACAAATGTAGCGTTCGTAGTAACTATTGTAAAATTATCAATAGTTCCAAAATTTATAAGTTTAATTTTTCTATAAACTGAATTCTTCCAATTAACATATTTTGAATAACATACAACCGGATTGATATTAAATTTTTTCACATCCTCAACCCATTGTTCAACAAGATGCTGGTATGGACACACAATAATGCTTACTAATTTAGGAATTTCATTCCATAAACATGTCAATCCATACAATCCAGTCAACGTTTTTCCTGTACCAGTAGCCATTGATAATAGCCCTTTGAAATTATTTTTTTTCCATTTATCAATTGCTTCATTTTGGTAGTCTCTTGGTTCAAACCATTCTGGCATTTTTGGATACTTTGGTGTTAATTCCAATTCATCGACAGGTAGATTCTCGAAACCATTACTTTCTTTATCATATGTTGGCTTTTTATATTCTAAAATTTTATTTTTCAATGCCTCTGGAAAAGATTCAACACTTAATTTTTGTGTCTTATTATTCCATAATTTTTCAAAATTTTCTTCATATTCGTCAATATATTGTTTTTGTTCAACATTCCAAGATTTAAATACAACAAATGACTCAAAATTAATGTTTTGTCCATTATTTGTTTCATTCATAGATCCAGTAAATAGAATTTTATTATCTGAACCATCACTTATTAGTCCAAACTTTTCGTGATATGCTCCATACTCATTCATTACGGCAATTTTAATATCCAATCTGTTATCAGCAATAAGCGTTGCTATATAGTTAAGTTTTTCTTTTTGTTCTTCAGATTTTATATTACTTACTTCTCTAATCATTGCATCAAGCATAACATCATATTTCATCTTATAACCAAGTTCGATAGTATTTATATCTTCAACACTTAGTTTTGGCGATGCTATAATTTTTACTGTACCACCATTTTCAATTAAGTTTGTCAATCCCTGTGATACATTAATTAATGAAGATAATGTAAAATATCCTACCGCTCTCTTATATGACTTAGCAGTAGATAAAACAGGATTATAAAAATCATTAATCATAGAATCTAAATTACTTCTATAAGATTGTTTTATATTTAAATCATTTAATAACATAGTACCTCCTACAAAGAATATATGTATATTTATTATAGCATATAAAATAAAATTTTTATCTAATTTTATATATAAACTTCTACATATTAAATTGTTAATTTATTTCTTTTTTTAGTCCAGCCTTTGTATAATAAAAATTTAAAAAGCAATGATTACTATCTTTAACAATATTTAAATCTATTTGTTTATAGATATTTAATAATATTAAATCCTCAATAAAATACATGTAGCGTAAATAATAAAAGGAATACTTATTTGCAGTTTCTCCCTTATGAATACATAATTTTCTTGCTTTTTTGATATTCTTTGATATTCTCATGAGTTCTTTTTCTCTAAAATTTAAAATTTCGTTAACTTTTCTCATTAATACAGTCAGTGCACTTTGAAAAGTTAAGTTTTTTGACTTATATATTACATTATCAAGTTCATTCGTAATTTTAGATTCATCTTTTATATCTATATATTTACTTTCCTTTAATATTTTTATTATATCACTAATGATTTTACTCTTGTATTCACAATCTTCTCTAACTTGCTCATTTTTTCTACTTTCCTTAAAAAATAAATCGGCAAAATCTTCAACCATCATCGTTGAGTTTACAAATCTTATCTTCTTTGACATTTTATATTTTATACTATCAAAATATTCATTTAATATTGATTCTAGTTTCTCATAAATATTATAAAAATTAGTTATAATTTTATCAAAATTATCTATCTCATATAATTTTATACAAAGGTAATTTAAATTTCTTTTTAGTTCTAAACTAATGGGACAATAATTATACTCATTAATACAATCATATATGTTACAATATTTTTTATCTTTTAAAATAATTATACTTGTAATATTAATATATCTTCTTCCAAAAATCATTAATAAATTTCTAAACTTATATACATATTCTATTATTTCATTAAAACTCTTTTTATTTTTAAATTTAAAATTAAAATCCACCTTTGTTTTATAATTGATTTTTTGAGTGTTTTTTGTTTTAATATCTTTTTGCTTAATTTTCAATTTTGCTTCTTTAAATGAATATATGTTTACAATGCTTTTATCTTCATCATCACTGATAAATTCAGCTTTTGCTTGTGTGAACCATTCTATATCATCAAATGTTATAGTTACATTATCAAAATCTTTTCTAGATAAATCAATTAATTCAGAATCAAATATTCTATCTATAATATACTTTATTTTATACTTATCATTTGATGAACATTCTATTTCCTTAATTTCACAATTGATAAAGCTTATTCTTCTTTTTTGAGGTAAAATATATGCCAAAAAATTAGTGCTTGTAACATTTTCATATTTTTTAAAATCAATATAATTTTCAAACTCAATAATTAATAAACAATACATGTCCTCAATTTTTATTGATGCTTTATATTTTTCATCAATCAAAAATTTATATTTAATATATTTTTTTAATTTATTCATTTTATTTACTTTCCATTTTTATTCTGTTTTTTTACTTAATTCGATTTTTCTTTCTAATTACTTTCTAACATCTCTAAAGTAACTCTATCTCTCTTACCATTATAAAACTTATCTATTATTTTACCAAATATTTTTTCTTCTGGAATAGAATATTCAAATAATGTCATACATGAATTTAATTTAAGATAGTCTGGATAACCAAATATATTTTCTATACTATTATCTAATTTATGTAATTCATTACATATTTCAATCATATTGTTTTTTAAATATGGATTCTTCATATATTCAATCACTTCATCAACACTATCAAATCCATAATATTCTGAATTATAACTCTGACCTAAACCTTTTAATTGTGGAAATATATACCATATCCAGTGAGTTCTTTTATATCCATCTTTTATTTCAGAAAGTGCTATTTCATAATAAAGTTCCTGCACTTTAATAAATCTATCTATATCATACATATTTCTTCCTCCCTAATTACATATTATCATATAATTACTAATTTACTTGTGCTTTTTATTAACATTTTTATTTACAATATACTTTACATCAACATTTTTAATAAAAATACACATATTACATAATAAATATGATATTATCTATAAACAAGTTATTAACATTTGATTTACAATAATTATTTTAATTTACATAGATAACAAAAAACAGAATATATTTATCCATCATATCCTGTTCTTATTTCATATTCCCTATCATTAGCTGGATTATAATATTCATCACATACAATTCTTCCATCTTCATCTTCATAACAAACCATATCATTATTAGCATTTCTATTACTATTACTAGAAGAACCATCATCATTTACTATTAACACAACAATCATTCCAACTATAATTATAAATATTATCCATTCAAAAGTTACCCTTTTATCTAAAATACCTTTTTCTTTTTTCATACACACACACCTACCAAATTTATTGACTATATTATACTATAAATATATGTGATTTTCAATAATGACTAAATTTTCCATTAAAAAGAGGATACTGTATTTACAAAATTGAAGTGATAAAGTAAAATTAATTTCTTTTGTTTTATATAATTATTTATCTTTTTTTCTAAACTTTACTTCTAACACTATTCCTTTATCTTTTTTATTTGTATCTTGTGATGCTTCAATTAACTGATATGTTCCATCGCCAAATATAATACCATTTAATATTCTTTTAACATTAAGATATATTCTTTTTTCATTTATATCTGTATTTAATACATATGCTGTAAAACTTTCACCAGTTTCTTCATCAAAAGCTTCATCCATTTGCTCTATAGCAATATCTTTTAAAGCTTGTGGTGAATCATCATATTTAATAACTTTATCAAGTATATTAAGTTCTCTTGCTACAAAATATAAAAGACAGTCAGATCCTAAAATAGTATCAGTTGATAAAATATAATCATATGATTCATTTATAGCTCTTTCATATTTTTCTTTTTCTATTCTTTCATTATGTTTTTCAAAGTTATCAATAATTCTTTTTGTTTCCTCTTTTACTTCATCTAAAATATTTAAATGTACACATGTATAACTTGCTAAAGATGAATCATATTTTTCAATAAAACTAATATAAAAACTATTTAATTTAGTTCTACTTACTTCATCCTTAGTTTTAAATTGTTTATGTAACATATCTTCTAAACTCTTATTGTTTTCATGGATTATATCATTTATCATTCTTTTAGCAAAGTAATTTAAAGTCTCCTCGTATCCTTTATATTCCGCGTAAATATAGCAAAATCCCATACCAAAATATTCTAAAATTTCTTTATCTTCTTCACTTTTCTTATATAATTCAATTACTAATTTTTCTTTATCATATTTAGCCAAAGGCACAAGAAAATATTTTTTATTTAATGATTTGTTTCCTTTTGTTATCTCAAACATTATTGTATAAATTTCAGTTGTTTCAAGTTCTTTTCCAACATGACTTAAAAAATAATCAGCAACTTCACATACAAAATCTATCTTATGCTTAAATTTTATTATTAAATATTTAACAAATTCATAATCACATTTAACATTATCAGAACATAAATTATAGAAATTATTGTCCCCTGATACACTAATAACCTGCATCATAAAATCTTTATCATTTTCAAGTTCATCAATATCATATATAGTTATATCTTCACTATTGATATATCTATTTATTAATTCTCTACTATATTTTTTCACTTTAAACACCCCTAATTAAGTTGAAATATATTATATACAAAATATTAAAAAAGTCAAATAAAAAGCACACGATTGTGTACTTAATATATCATTATGATTCAATACTTAACTTACTACCAGTACTTGTTTTATTAACAATTATTTTATTATCAATTCTACTAATAAGTTCTGTAACATGTGATATTACACCTATTAATTTATCATTACTAGATAAGTCAGTTAAGATATTTAGTGCTTGATTTAATGATTCAGTATCTAATGAACCAAATCCTTCATCTATAAATAATGAATCTATTCTTATACCTCCATGAGTATTACTGATGGTATCGCTTAATCCTAATGCTAAAGCAAGTGATGCCTTAAACTTCTCTCCACCTGATAATGATGCTACATCACGTTCTTTACCAGTATATGAATCAAATATAGAAAAATCGAGTCCTGTCTTAACATTAAGTTTAGTCTCTATTTCTTTTCTTTTTAATTCATATCTACTATCAGTCATCTTTATAAGCCTTTTATTTGCTTCTACTAAAACTGACTGCATAAAATATGATTGTACATAATTTTCAAATGTAATTCTTTGTTTACCAGTAAGTGTTCCATTCGCAGTATCACTTAATAATTTAATGACATTATATTCATCTTGAACTTGCTTATTATCTTTTAAATAATTTTTAATATTACTAGTTGAAGATTTAAGTTTCTCTAAAGTAGCATTTAAACTTGCATATAAATTATCATTTTTACTATAAAGTTCTATTAATTCATTTAATTGATTTTCTTTTTCTTTAACATCAATTACTTTTTTACCATTTACTTCAGGCTCTAATAATTTAATAGTTGATTCATATTCTTTCTTACAACTATCATAATTATCAATTTTACTTTTTAAACTATTTAATTCATATTTATCTAATTTATTATTTTGATAATCTTCATAATTAGTATTATTTTCACTATATAAATTATCTAATTTAACATTATATTCTTTAATATCTTTTTCTAATGACTCAATATCATCTTTAAATATATTGATACTACTTTCTAAACTTTTTATCATAGAAGATAATTTTTGTTTTATTGAAGATATTTCTCTAAATTCAATATCTAATTTTTCTTTTTCTTTTTTCTTTTGATTCAATAATTCATTATTTTTATTTTTTTCTTCAACAATATTTATATTTTCTTTAAAATTAAACTCTTTTATTATTTTATTTATTTGTTCAATTGAAGCTTCTTTTAACTTTCTTGAATTATCTATTTTCTTTAGATTCTTTTCACATTCTTCTATATCTTCTTTAGTATAATTACATTCTACTTCTGTAGCAAGCCTTGGATGTTCTTTTGAGCCACATACAGGACACTCTTCTCCATCTTTTAATGTTTCAGCAATTTCAACTGATATATTTAAATAATATTTCATTCTCATATTTTCATATAAAGATTCTTGTTTTTGATATTCATTTACTAATGATTTATATTCCTTTTTAACAAGTTCTAATTCACTCGCTTTAATTATATAATTATCATAATCTTTATTCTTATTTATAAGACAATTTATTTCAGTGTTTAGTTTATCAGCATATTCCACATAGTTTTCAATTTTTCGAAAGTAATCTTCTTTTTCATTATATTCTTTCTGCTTTAATTCTAAATCTTTCTTATTTTGATTATATTTCTCTTTTTTATCACTTAATAATTTATTTGATGAAGTAAGTTTATCTAATATATTTGTGATATATGTAGCAATATTTATATTGTAATTATACTTTTCTTTTTCCTTATTAATATCAGGATTATTTTTTATTAATTCATCCAACTTATGATTTACATCTTCATAAATTAATATGTTTTTATTCATTTTGTTTATATTAGATATTTCAGTTGATAACTTTGTCTTCTCATCATTTACTTTATCGCGTTCTTTTTTAGCAAGTATAACTTCATCACTTTTATTTTGTATTTCTTTTGTGAGTATATTTATAGTTTCATCATTACTAAGTCCATATATATTTATAATTGATTCTAAATTCTTTCTTTCTGTTTCTATTTTATCTTTTATTTTTTCTATTTCATCTTTTTTTGAAAGCATATTTGATTTAAGTTTATTTTGAAGTAAATCATAGAACTCTGTATTAAATATTTTTCTAAATATAGTTGTTTTTTCTAAGGATGGCGCAAGTAAAAATTTAGAGAATTCTCCTTGTGAAAGCATTGCTACTTGTCTAAATTGTTTATAATCAAGTTCAATTAAACTTTCTATTTCTTTATTAACATCAGTAAGTTTAGTAATAATTTTGCCATTGATATTTGCTTCTGAAGTAGCTACTTGTTTTGTTTCACCTATTCCATTTTTCTTTTTTCTTGTATATTCAGGACTTCTCTTTATCTCATATAATTTATTTTTATAATAGAATTCTAAATCCACATAAGTATCCATATCATTAGATGCCCAATCACTTCTAAGAGAATTAGCTTCTCTTGTATCACCTGATGTATTTCCATATAATGCATAACAAATCGCATCAAATATAGTTGTTTTACCAGCACCTGTATCTCCAGTTATAAGTAGTAATCCTTTATCTATTTTATCTTTTTCAAAATCAATTACAACTTTATCTTTAAATGGACCAAATGCCTGCATTATTAATTTCTTTAAACGCATATTAATTATCCTCCTTTAAAGATTCAATAATCGATTTTATATATTTATCTTCTTCTTCATTCATTTCTCTATTATTTTGTTCTTTAAAAAATTGATTAAATAATTCATATGGACTAGCATCTTCTTTTATTTCACTTAATTCTGTATTATTTAAATCATATTTATTTACAAATACTAATGATATTGCATTCTTAAATCTTTTCTTTATTTCTTCCATTGGTGATATTAAAGTATTCTCGTCTTTTAGTTCAACTTTAATAATATCATCACATGTTTTCATATTCATTACTTCTTCAAATGTACCTTTTAATACTTGCATATTTCTAAGAGGCTTTAGTTCTACAAGTTCAATATTATTTATATCATCAGTATCTATTATAACAACACTTTTCTTATCATTAACTTCACTAAAAGAATATTTAAGTGGTGTTCCTGAATACCTTATAGTATCTCTTTTTATCTTTTGTGGTCTATGAATATGTCCTAAAGCTACATAATCAAAATTATCAAAAAGATTAGCATCTATCGCATCAAGCGTTCCTACATTATTAAGTGATATACTTTCTGAATCACATTGTTCTGGAAGAAGTCCATTCCACATAACAAATTGATGAGCAAGTAAAATATTATTCTTAGCTTTATCTATGTTTTCTCTTGATAAAATCCATTTCATCATATCATTTGAATTATTAATACTTTCATATTCTTTTTCATCCATTAAGTGTTTAATATGAAATGGTTTTAAAAATGGAAGTAAATAGAAATCAGTATTATCAATACTTACTTTTTCAATCTTTCCTTCATATGCTGTTACAATATGAATATTAAATCCTTCGAATATTTTTGATCCATAAGCTAATCTTTCATTAGAGTCATGATTACCACTTGTTATTAAAACATGAACATTCTCTTTTAATAAATTTGTTAAAAAATTATCAAAAAGTGAACTTGCTTCAGTACTAGGTATACTTTTATCATATATATCTCCTGGTATCATTACAACTTTTATATCTTTCTCTTTTACTATATCAATTATTTCATTAAGAATATATTTTTGATCTTCATAGAATGATTCTTCTAATAAGTTTTTTCCTAAATGAAGATCACTTGTGTGTAGTATTTTCATGTTAACTTCCTTTCATTAATACTAAAAGCACCAATAAAAAACTTAATGTTCAAATACAGTACTAGTGCTTTTTTTTAATTTTCTTTATTGAATAATTTTTCCTAATAATAAATTTTCATAGAATTTAATTAAGAAACTATTATCTTGTTTTATATCTAAATTATTATTCAATTTATCAATACTTAAATAGAATTAGTAGTCTAATAAATAATTAACTTCAGAAAGCAAATCATCTATTTTATCTATTAGATCATTGTCTAAATAAACATGCTTACAACCTTTTATCAATCCATGTTCGTCTTTTAATAGTTCATTTCTTGTTTCTTCAAATTCAGTATACGTATATAATTTACCATTACATAATATTCTTACATTATTATCATACCCTTTATATAATTCTCTACGCCAATTCTTTATGTCATCTAAAACTGATAGTATTTTATGTCTAGAAGCTACTATTTCCATTTCTCTAGAACTTTCAGTTTCAAATATATATTTATCATTCACCTTTTTTATCCTCCTTCTCTATTTTAGATAATTCTTCATAATCTTCCTCATATCCTACTCTTCTTAAATAAGCTTTACCACCATCTACTGCAACGGCACCACATTTGCAAAATTTAAAATCATGTCTATAAGTAGATTCAATAACATCTCCACATTTTTTACATTTAATTTTATTAACTATTATCTTATTCATAAAACCACTCCAATAAATCCATTACTTCTTTTTTAATACCCATTTTATATGCATACTTAGAAAGTTTAACAAGATCTTTATCTTTTCTCTTAATATATTCTCTTAAACTATATTTAATATGTTCATTATCCATTCTTTTTTTAGATTTTATAATATCACATATACATCTTTCAATATCATATACTCTAACAACATTTCCAAATGGTGTTTTCACTTCCGTTAATCCTAATTCATATATATCATCAGGAACATAAAATACATTATGATTTTTTAATTTAATACTATTATAATTTTTCTTAACAGTTACATCATATTCACTATCAGGTGCTTTTATAGATAATCCATGAAAATACAATGCAGTCATATGAGAATATATAATACCAGGTAAATTCAAATTAAGTACATAATAAGAATCTGGGAATTTATTAACATCAAGATATATTCCATTATCAAGTTTTTCTATTATTCCTCTATCTGACATAATATTAAGGTACATTCTATGAATACCTAATTCAGTTAATTGCTTAGATGTAATGTATCCATTATTAACTTTCATTAACTCTTGTATTATCTCAATATTACTTTGATCTTTAAACTCTTTTATAGTCATCTTTTCCATATACATTCTCCTTTTGACTTTTACACCTTTATTTTATATTTTATAAGTATAAATGTCAACACCATTATAAAAATAAAATACTACTAATTTATATAAAAATTAGTATTTTTTTAAATTTACGTACCTAGCTTAGTACCTAAAAATATTTAATAGGCTTCAAATCCTTTAAAACAAACAAAAATGGAGCCTTTCGGCTCCTTCAGGGGTCGATGAGGATTTCTTAGAAAATTTATCATTTTGCCAAATCTTTTACAAAGCGTTTTTAGTATATAAAATATAAGGTTTTATCTTATATTATTCATATAGCCAGGCCACAAATGAGACCTAAATTTATCATTGCAATTTTATTGTAATTTTGTTATATTTAACATTTAGGTACGATGAAATTAGACCAAAAAACTTGACTAATATCAATAAATAAGTGATTAATACAATACCTTTTGAAAGGAAGTATTTGTGTGTGATTGCTAAGGAAATATTAGAGATAATATCAAAGCTCTGGTGTTCTAATCAAGATATTATGAAGATAGCAAATGTTTCTGCGTCAACAGCTAGTAAGATTAAACAATCAATTGAGAAAGAATTTAGAAAGAAAGAGCCTAATAAGTTTATGCCTGCTTATTGTATACCTACTAAGGAAGTCATCAAGTACTTTGATCTAGATATAGAGTTTCTCAAATCAATAGCATACTTTGATAAGGAGATTAATGATGGATTACCTAAATAGATACCTTTTACTTGGAAGATATAAATCAACAACAATTATTGATGATAATATTTCTTGTTTAGTTATTGTTATAAATGATGAAGATGGAGATTTAACTATTCCAATTATTACTAGCGCAGATGTTGCAAAAAAATAATAAATAATTGTGAAGATGATTCTTTAATTGGTATCAAGGGCAAAATAGATGCTGATGAAAATGGATTAATAATCAGAGCAGAAAAAATATCATTTTTAGGTCATAAAGAAAGAGCCGATTAATTTCGACTCTTTTTAAATTCTACCAGGATACAAAATTTTTAATACTTCATCTATTGTTTTTTTATTACTTATTAATTCTTCTTCTAACAGATCCAACTCTTCTAATGACTGACTAATAAAAATAATATTATCATCACAATCTTTTATATTTAGAAATTGATGAAAACCTTTATTTAATTCATCCAATATATGATTAACAAGTGTTTTCTGATATTTTCTTTTTCTGATTTCTCTATATAAAATATATTGATCAGTACACTTTTCAGCACTATTTACTGATAAATAATCCTTAGTTATCTTATCAGATTTGTCTTTTATTAAATTCATAATAAATAAACTATCTCTTGAATAATCGTTATCAATATAATCATCACTTTTTGGATAATTCATTTTTTTTAATTGTCTAAGAATACTTTTCCTTTTAAAACTATTCATAATTTTGTTAGGAAATTTAATTGTTACTACGCCAATCACTTTTTCTTGTTTGTGATAATTTAATGAAATAATAACTTTATTATTTTTTTCATAGAAATATATTTTTTGTTTTCCGTTTATTAATAAATTATATGCAATATGTGTAATTGTATTATCAATATTATGATAATCAATTTTAGTTTTAAGCATGCTATCTTTCTTTTTAAAATCTATATATTTTCTATAATCCATATTTAAAGATAATAGTATGTTTTCTGTAAAATCTCTGATAAATAAGGTATATGATAAACTATTTTCCATTCTTAGCACCAACCTTTTTTATTTCTAATCTACAATCATATTTATCTTCATCTTTTAACAATGGATTAACATAGTATATTATAAATATCTCATAAAATTTAAAATAGAAGTCAATATAATCTTCAAAAGCGATATGAGTAAATTCTTTTATTAACGGATCATTAGTATCTATTTCCTTATGATAATAAATAGAATCACTACATTCTTTAATTTTAATTAAATCATTTTGATGTAAATATCTTGAGTACCTTTGTTTTATGTTTAGTATCATTTCATTCATATCAAAACTGTGGTTATCAACAGAAGCATATAAAGCCATTTTTTTAAGTATTTCGTAACTATTATCAAGTTTTTTCACAATACTATTAAATGTATTTTTTACTTTAATTTCCCACCTATCATCATTAATTATATGGGAATGATATATAATACATCCGTTTAGATTCATAAATGTAATCATAGGAATTTTATATTTCGAAATCAAATAGTTTTGATTATACGTCCTATCTAAATTATTATAAATAAAAGCCTCAGCCATAAAGCATATTGAAGGATAGTATTGATATATTATTTCAAAATTATCATAGTCATTATTTAAAACTGTTTCAAGTATTGCTTCAGAAAAATTATAAAATATTTCTCCACAAAAATCTATCTTTACACTCTTGTAATCACATTTATCAGAAGATAAAAAGGTCTTTGCATATTCAATTAAATTAGAATAATGTTTTTTATTTATTTTATCCAATAATTCTTCAACATTTAACTTATCAAATTTAAAATTATACTCTTCTTTAATAAGTTCTTCATAAATCGAAGATATCTCATCTATCACCATAATAAGCTTATTTTCTATTTCTATAATTCTTGAATACAGTAAACAAGAAGATAGACTATATGACTTTTTAGATAAATTCTCAGCTTGCAAACAAATATTATCATAATTTAATTCTAACGTTTTTAAAATTAAAGATATCATCTTTATAAAGTTAAAGCTTAAGCTTTCATGAATGTATTTATCGGATGTTATTACTTTCCCCTCAACAGATAATTCATATTTAATCTTTTCAATAAATTTAACAGTACCAACATTCACGAACAATATATTATTTTTAGAATCTTTTGTTAAAAAAGTGCCTAATTCATTTATGCTTTTTTTTATATAACTATTATAAGTGTTACTAATGTATTTTTGAGCATTTAATACAAAACTCACTTTATTTAAACTTATAAAATCAATTATCGCCTCATAATTATCATCTTCTGCAAGATTACTATTAATGATAATATCTTCAATATTTTTATTAAACTTATTCCAATATTCAAAGTCACCACAATTAGCTAGAATCATATCAAGCGATAAATAGTAATTATTAATAATTCTATACAGTTCTTCATTTCTATTGTTCTTAATTAAAAATTTAATAGATTTTGTAAACAAATCGGTTATATACTCTTCTAAGAAATAGTGATCTGCAATTTGTTTATTATTCAATGATGTTCCTGTTTGTGTTCTTAAATTGACCTCAAAAAATTCGGCTTCAAACCAATTAACTGGTTCATATTTCAACCTATACCACTTACTATCTAAAGGAATAAGATTTTTAAACTCAGTATATCTAACCATAATAGCAAATATATAATTTGTAAATTTCGTTATATCTTCGGTATCCTTATCCTTTAATATTTCTTTTTGCAATGATTTCAATGTATCTAATAACAATATTACTTGATTACCATAAGAATTAAACACACTATCTGATTTATTATTCTTAATTGCTTTTTGTAAATATTTAAATCTAATATTTATTTCTTGATATATTGTTTTCGTAAGCATATTAATATCTGAAAACAAATAAACTCGTTGAGCTAATTCAAAATAAATAATAATAATTCTAACTGTTAAGAATAATGATAATAGTGCAATAACTGGATTTATTCTTATATTAAATATCCAGCAAGCCAACTGGACTATTATTAAACATAGATAATTTATCATTGATTTTAAGTATTTTTTATTTGCATATTCATTTAGAACAGATAATGACACTTTTGAAACTATGTTGATGTACTTAGCAGTAATTATTCCGGATAAATTTGAAAGAAATAATGCTACTAAAAAACCTCCTACGCCCAAGCAAGCAAGTAAATATTGGTTATAGTTATCATATATGAATGTTAATGAATTCAATATTTCAGATATACATTTTATATCTCTAAAACCATTATTAAATAATATCAAATTACCAACCATATTAATAGCAGTAATAATTATAACAATATAAATCATCTCTTTAATTGCAATTGATAATATAGACCTATCTAATTTAACGAATCTAAATGTATCCTTAATTTTTAAAAACATTTTTTCCGCAAATATAGATAGTTTTTCTATGATTGATAGTTTTTTAAAATGTAATTTAGCTCTTTTAAGATTATATTTATTAAACATCTTTAACCTCCATTTCATCTATTAAGAATTATTTTTACCATATCTGAATAATTACTTTCTTCAATTTGTTTATCCAATTCTTTTGATATTCTATTAATTGTTTTTGTTATTTTGGTATTAGAATTTTGAAGTTCTTTAAACTCCTGAATCATTTGTTCTCTTTTTTCATTTAGATATTTTTGATTTTTTTCTCCATAAAAATATAATTCTATTCTTTTATGTTCTCCTGTTGAGTTGGCAGTAAAATATATTACATTTATTAAATCAACATAACTTGAAACAATCATAATATTATCACACATGCTATTATCTAATCCTAATTTTTTATTAATAAATTCATATTTATTACGTTTGTTGCTCTTTTGTATTCTCAATTATTAATTCTATAAATTTAATTTCATTATTAATATACTTTTTTATTCTTTTATTACCAACTAAATAACTAGCTGCCTCTTTCACATTAGTTACATGTGTAATCTTAGACATATAGCTATATAATTCTTTTATATCTTCGGAGGTATAATTATATAACAATTTATCACAATGATATGCAACTATTTTATAAAAATAGCTAGCCTTAGTCATTATATCAATATCAACTGTTTCTATAGTTGTAGCAATTATATACATTATTTCTTCAAAAACATTTCTTAATAAGCATACAGCCATAAGAGTTTTTTCTTTACTCAATAAGTCATTGACTTCTTCAAATTCTTCTGATATTTCTTTAAACATATATTTAGATTTTTTATAATCTGATATTTCTTTAAACTCAATATTTTTGATCATATCAATATAAATCATATTACTTATATCTAATATTCTTATAGTTCTATCAAATGAAAAATTCTTGTTTTTGTGTTCTAAATCATATATATATCCTCTTAATTTTGATTTCTTCATTTTTACCTCCATGAAAAAAGAGCATATTCCATCTTAAAAATGAAACACACTCTATTATTTATATATATTATACCACTAAATTAGAATCTGTTGTTAGATATACTGAAGAATTTATCAAAGAATTCTAATAATTTATCTATAACCTTATTTTTCTTTTCTTGTCTATCATTATTAGGAGTAAACATACACATTGGAGACAATATTGTAGATACTTTTGTGCCATTAGTTTCTACTTTACCCTGTTCAAATGATTTTTGAATAAATGAATATGTTTGTTCTTTATTAAGATTTTCTTCTTCGATTATTTTATCTAATTCTTCTTTTTTCTTGCTATTCATATTTATCCCTCTTTCAATAATTATATCACCATTTGTTTTAAAAAAGAAAAAGCCTCCAAAATGGAGGCGCACTCATCAGAGTGAAATACCACATATAAATGTGCATTAATTAAATGTCTTTAATCAATATATATATTATTCATAAACTTTATTGAAATATTCTTTTATAAGATCTATGCTAATAGTACCACTATTTACAGAATTTATCCATGGATCTTCATCATGAGTTAAGTCAATTAAGGAACCAGCTTCTATTTGTCCATAGCTTGATACAACCAATTCAATTATTTTCTTTAGTCCATCACAAACTTCATAATCTGTTTTAGGTGTAGCAATTGGATTACGACCTTTATATTGCTGATAAACTTCTTCTACTACTGGCCCATATTGCCATGCCGATATGCTATTTGAAAACGCTGGTTTTCCATATATTCTTAAAGCCATTCCTTGAATATAATATAATAATTTTTGAAGTTTTAAAGGAGTAATGTACTCAGCAGCTCCACAATTATCTTCTATTCCATATTTCTTACTAACATTATCAATCTGAGTATTATATTCAATAATTAATTGATTAGTAACATTATTAATTGATTCGGTTTCAAAATTCAAATTTATATAATCATTAATATTAAAATCTGCAATTTTATGGTGTTTTAATTTTTTTAATGCACTCACTTTTTTTAGAAAGCTACTAAAATCGTTATCAGACAAATTAGCTTGATTTTTAATTAATAAATTATACATGATATCAGGATCTTCGCTAAGTCTTATAATTGAATCAACTGACTCAGTTTGTATAGAACCATTCTCAAATCTATGTATTGTAATTTCACCAACACCAATTGATAAAGCAAACTCTTTTTGATTCATATCATATTTTTTTCTTATATTTTTAATTTCTGAAGAAGTTAATAAATTCATTTGCTTTTTATATATGTCATATAATCTGGCATCATTTTCAATTTCTATGTTTCTATCAAACACTTCTTCTCCTGTTGCAGGGTCAATCATGTAATATTCATCAAATTCTATAATTTTCCCTTTAACATTAGCTTCAATTCTTCTTGTTTTAACATTTTCTCTACTATCCATAATTATCCCTCCTAATTTTCATCCTCATGACAAGATAATATCTTAATCTGATTATTCTTATACTTCAATTTAGTATAAAATATAACATTAGGTATTATTTCTTTCTTAAAGATAAATAATTCTTCCCCTGGGCAATCTCGATCTGGCTCTGGTCCTTTGTATAAATCCTCTGCTTCTAAACTGGCAATATAATCTTCAATGTCATATTGTGATAATCCATATTTACGCTTTGAATTTCTATTTTTTACTGTTGGAACCATGTCATAATTTCCAGATTTCATGGATGATTTTGTTTTCACTAATATTTCTAACACTTCCAATTCATATCACCAATTATAGTATACACCATTTCTAAAAAATTATCAATTGATAATTTAAAAATATATAATATATTTAAATATATGTTTTGTCAAGTCCTTTCAATACTATTTTTAACTATATTACTTTACTATTGACATTTCCTCATAATTTTCTTCATTACCCATCATTTTTAAATAATCTTTACCGCCATCAACAGCAACAGCACCACAAGAGCACTTTTTATAATCATTTGTACTTTTAGACTCTATGATATCTCCACATTTTTTACATTTGATTTTATTACTAATTATTTCTTCTTTCTTTTCCATAATCCAACTCCTCATAAATATTATACCATGATCTTATACTAATCATATCCTACCGTTTGCGATATAATATTTTTGTAATCATATGGATAATATCAATTTTGTCCGTATTAATGGTTAAAAGTCCATTGAGAATTTTTGCCACTTTCGTCACTTTTCTTCAATGAACTATTATTAAATTATTGTACCTAAAAATATTTTAGCAAAACCGATGCCTCACAAACCCTTATAAAATGGGTACAAAAAATGAGAGCTTTCGCTCTCTTCAGGGGGTTTTGGTTGAACACTTTTACTCTTATATTCGTAAAAGTGACATGACATATTTCTATGTCAATTTAATAATACAATAATAATTGGCATTTTGTCAATTAAATTTTCCATTAATTTTTTATTTTACAATTTTTTATATAATTATAAACTTCATCCCAACTATTTACCCTCTTACATTTTGTATCTTTAGATATATTTAGTTTTGAATTAAACACTACTGCATCTATCCCATTATTACATAATGATTCACATGTATCTATGGCATCATCAAACATAATATCTATTTTTTCATTTTTACACACATCAACTTTATAAAAACATGATGTTATTATTTTGTCATATTTAATATTATTTTCATCCAAAAATTCTTTTACATATTTATTTACATCTTTATAAAATCTATCACTTCTAGCAGTAATTATATAAATAGAATTTTCTTCATCTTTTAATCTATCTATTATTTCTTTAGCATTCTTTTTTACTTTTTGTTTACTCCCCATCTCACATGCATAATCATTAAAGAAATCAGTCATTTCTTTTTCAGTAAAGTTGCCTCTTAATATTTTATCTATATTATTTAATATAACACTTCCGTCCCCATATTCTTTACTATGTTTATATGCATATTCCTCTACTATTTCACATGAATCTATTAGTGTATCATCTATATCTATACCTATTCTCAATATATCACTCCTTTTTATCTTACGTGATTATATCAAATTATATGCTTCTTATCAACTTTGTTTCCTTTTAAGTAATTTTAATCCATTCTTATATTCACCATATGAAATTATACTAGTTTCTAGTATTTGTTCAGCATAATGTAATAATTCTTCCATCATTACTGAAGGTAACACCATACCATAACAACCACAATCTAAAATATACCTATTCATTTTAAGTGATTCTAATAATCCACTACTCAATATATCACTAATGATTGTTTCAGCAAGTTCTTTTATATTTTCTTTAAACATATCACCAAACATATCATTATAAGTTGCTTCATATAAATCTGTATCTATTACTTTAGGTTCACTTATTGTCCTAAACATAATATTGTCTTTATTTAAATCAGTAAACATAAGTCCTTGAAATGTAAGACTTTTTATTTCTCTTTCTATCATTCTAACAGCATTTATTAAATCTCTTATAAGAATACTACTTTCAAGTTCACTATATTTAAATCCTTGAACATATTCCATCATATAACCTATAAAGTTTTCAGGAGACACACTTTCTCTAAATACATACACTTCAGGAAATACAAATATTCTACTATCATAACACTCTTTATTCTTATGTGAATTATAAATCCATCTATTGTTCTCATCATGGTATTTTTTAAATACTTTTCCTTCACTCGTTAAAAAACATTCAGCACTTACTCCAGAACCTAAACTTTTTATCATATATTCTTCAGGTATTTTATCAACAACTATATTTTTCTTTTTCATTTCTACCTCTTTTGTGTTCGATTATTCTAACATATAATTTATTCATTGTAAACTATTTATGTAAAAGAAAATGTTAACAAGTTGTTAACATTATTCTACATTTATTTTTAATGAGTACCATGCTTTTCCCTCAGTATATTCGCTATGTATAACTATAATATATTCGCCTTTTTCTAAATTAACTCTTATAGCTTTTTCATATTCTATATAGTCTAGTAATCTATTTAGTTTACCATTACTATACACTTCAACCTTACTTACTTTCATATCATTATTATGATATATTTTATCATTTCTTTTTACAGTTAAAGTCTCTTTATACTTCATATCAGTCGGACAAATTGAATCAGAAGTAACACAAGATTTTGTTAAACTATCATTACTATTCAAACTACACCAATTAAATGAACCTGTATTTGCTTTAACTCTTTTAGTCTTATTATTATTCATTATGTATAAACTAGTTGGTTTAACCTCTCTATAATAATCTAGACTATGAAAATTAGTTGGGAAAATATGTATTTCAGTTGTATCTTTATATCCACTTTCATAATCATCATCAAATGTATGCCATTTAATTACTTTATAAAGAATCGCACTATATTCTCTAGTTCCACCATCTCTATATGTTTTCTTAATTGGTACTAAAAGCACAAATAAGATACCAATAATTAACAATATTACTTTAAAATTTAATTTGCTTTTTAAATTATTATTATCCATATTATTTTTCCTTTAACGATTTAAATATTTTATTCCATAATTTACTTGAAGAATAATTAAGTATTCCTGCCTTATATATTCTAAGTCCATATTTATAAAGTAATGCACATGTACCTGCAAGTAATCCTATAGAAATTATTAAATCTAATATACTCATTTCACCAAGTGTATAAAGTACTGGAGCAAGTATACCTGATATAAATGGTATAAATGCTGCTACTTTTATAAATATTGATCCTTGATAAACTGATGCAAATATTGCTAAATAATAACCTATCATAAGAAATACCATTACTGGTGTTTGTATTTGATTATAATCTTCCATATTAGTTGTCATACTAGCAAGTACTCCAATAAATAATGAATAAGCAAAGAAACTAAGTAATATTAATATTATAAAGAAAGGTATACCACTTACTAATCTTGTTGCGAGTTCACTTGATGTAAACATATTTATATACTCACTTATTTTTCCTACTTCAGAAGCACCTACTACACTTCCAACACCACTTGTACCTGTTGTTAAAAGTCTTATAACTATACCTATTACTGAATATAAAATTAATAATATTCCTTGTAATATTGCAAATACATTCGCTGATATTAATTTAGACATAAAATGTACTTGTGGTGATACACTTGATATAATAACTTCCATACTCTTGGTACTCTTTTCTTCATTAATTTCAGCACCTATCATTTGAACTATCAATAATATTAAAATAAAGAATGGTAATATAAATACTATTATTAATACAGTACCTATCATTTCTATTAATTCTTGATTATCATTCATATCTTCATTAAGATATATTCTATCTATTTCTACTGGATTATAAATACTATTAAGTAATTCAGAACTGATATTTGCTTCTTTTAAAGCCATATTTGCTTTAGTAGTATTTAATGCATTTATGATATCTTGATATAACAGTTTATCTATTTTTTCATATGATATTACTTCAGCATCAAACATTTTATCAAGAGATACATTATTTACTTTTTTAATATTTATTATTACATCTTTTGTTTCATCTTTGATAATATCCTCTTTAAGTTCATCAATAGATTTATCTGATGCTTTAATTTCAGTATTATAACTATCTAATATATCCTTATAACCACTATTTAATGTCGTTTCAAGTTCATTATAAATACCAACATTATCAATAACATATACATTTATTTTATCTTCAAAATCTCCTCCAAATAATTTAACAATTGAATCTAAATTTACAAGACCAACTATTATTATAAGAAGAACTATATTTATTATTCTAAATGATTTAGTACATACTTTCTTTTTAATACTGTCTTTTGTCAAAAATCTAAACTTATTTTTCATATGCTTCACCTACTTTACTTATAAATATTTCATTTAAAGTTGGTTCTTCAACTACAAATTTAGTTACATTATTACATTTAGATACTTTTTTAAATACACTTTCTACGTATTTTATATCAGATATTTTAATAGTGTATTCATTTTTATTAACTTCTATGTCTTCTACGCCATCTATTTTCTTAATATCATCTACATCCAAATCAGCAATAACTTTTATATTTTTCTTTCTAAAATCTTCTTTTATTTTAGTAAGTTTTCCTTTTAAAACAGTATTACCATGAACAAGTATTATTAATGAATCACAAAAGTATTCTATATGTTCCATCATATGTGAAGAGAATATTATCATAGTTTTTTGTTTTTTAAGTCTTAGTATTACTTTCTTAAACATTTCTACGTTTATTGGATCTAATCCACTAAATGGTTCATCTAATATAAGTAATTTTGGTTCATGTAATATACTTATTATAAATTGTATTTTTTGTTGATTTCCCTTTGATAATTCTTTTATTTTTTTATTTTTATATTCTGTAATATTGAATTCTTCTAAATATTTATCTAGTCTTTTTTCTACTTCTTTTTCAGTAAGACCTTTTAGTACTCCATAATATATTGCCTGCTCTAAAACTGTCTTTGATGGAAGTAAACTTCTTTCTTCTGTTAAGAATCCAATTTCATCTGTAACACTATAATCTATCTTTTTATCATTAAGTGTTATTTTACCTTCTGTTATATCAAGAAGACCCATTATCATTCTAAATGTTGTTGTTTTACCAGCACCATTAACACCAAGAAGTCCAAATATTTCTCCTTCATGTATTTCAAATGATAAATCATTTACTGCTCTAAAATCATCGTAATATTTTGTTACGTGTTCAAGTTTTAACATATTTCTACCTCATCTCCTGTTTCTATATTAAGAGATTCTGCTACATCTTTATTAATATGCATTTCAAGTACACATGTTTCATCACTTTTAATATGTACGTCTTCAATAATAAGACCACTATCTGTTTTAACTTTTACAATTTCATCATTAGAAACATTAAAATTAATTAAGTCTTCACTACTCATATGAATATGTGTATTAGAAACAACAACCATACTTTTAGCTTCATACTCACCTTTTGGTCCAACAATAGTTAATGTTCCACTATTATTTAAGTCTCCACTTTTTCTAGTTGGCGCATTAATACAAAAGTAATCATTATCCCTATCTAATAATTCAACTTGAGTATATTTTCTACAAGGTCCTATTATTCTTACATGTTCAAGTATTTTATCATCTTTTTTAAGAGTTACTGTTTCTTCACATGCATATTGTCCTTTTTGAACTAAATCTCTTTTTTTAGTAAGTTCATAATCTTTACCAAATAATACTTCCAATGCTTCATGTGTTAAATGTACATGATGATTAGATACCCCTATTTTAATTTTCATTGTTAACCTCCACTTTCATTATAAATTATTTATAAACTTTTTTAAAGAGTTATGCTATAATATTCATATGAAAATATATATGAGAGTTATGAGAACAATTCAAGCTATTATTATAGTATCGTACATAATTATTTTAAGCGCGGTAGCTTTTACATATATAAATAAATATATCTATCATAAAGACTATGCTACTGTTCTTGATTATTCATACTTTCCTATATATGATGATGGTATGAGTCCAATTTATAAAACAGGTGATATTGCTCTTATATATACTAAAGATGGCACTTATAATATTGGCGATATTATCTGCTATAAATATGGTAATAAATATGTAGTCAAAAAGATAGATAATATAGAAGGACTTAAATACACTACTAAAGGTAATAATGATAATCTAGTTCACAATATAAATTATGGCGCTATAGTTGGAAAAGCTAAATTCAGTTTAAAATCAATGTACAAGATATTTAAAGTAATGATTAATCCATTTGTAATGGTCTCTATTCTTTTATTTAACTTTGCTATTACATATTTACATAAAACTAATAAAAAATAATCACAATTACTTATTTTAATCATTAAATAATACTAGTAAAGGAGATGACTATATGAATGGTAGTTATTATCAAACACCAGTATTTATTAATGATATAGAAAGAGATACTAATAATCCAATTATTGATAATTTTAATAATTCTAATGAGCCTATTGAACAAAGCTATATAGAAAACATTCTTAGAAACAATATTGGAAAAAAAGTAAGAGTGCATGCATCATTTTCAGATTCTGTTGAATGGAGAGATAGAATATTTGTAGGTTTAATTGAACATGCAGGACGTGATAACTTAATTATCAATGACGTAGAAAATAATAAAAGTTATTTAATTCTAATGATATATGTTGACTTTGTAGAATTTGATGAAAAAATTACATATGCAAAATAGTCTTTTAAATAACATCAATTTTTGATATAATATTACGTAGGATGTGATAATAATGAATACATTAAATGTAATAGCATTAATACTTGTAATACTAATAGTTCTTGTAATGTTAACTATTATATTATTTAAATATCATGCTGAAAAATTAAATAATATTAAAGATTTACTTGATGATAGTGAAAAAGAATGTATAGATGAACTTAAACGTAAAAATGAAATAATATCTAAAATGATAAAAGTTGCGACTAGTAAATTTAAATGTGAAAGTACTGCTTTTGATGAAGTTAAGGATTTAGAAATAGATAATTTAGATTCATTTAAAGATGAAAAGAAATTAATTAAGTGCTACGAAGAATTAGTTCATGTTATAGAAGATAATCCTAAATCTAAAGATCTTAAAACTTTAAAAGATTATGTTAAGAAATATGAAAATAATGATTTAAAAATAGTTTCTATTAGAACTTATTATAATAAATATACTTTACAATATAATAATATGATAAAAAAATTTCCTTACAATATTATTTCTAAAATTAGAAAATTGAAAATTAGAAATATTATTGAAGGAAAAGAATTAGATATTAATTTTAATAATGATTTGGAAGTGTAAAATTCACTTCTTTTATATTGTGTGCTTTTAAAAAATTATTTGCTTTACTAAATGGTTTACTTCCAAAAAATCCGTTTCTAGCAGAAAAAGGACTTGGATGAGTACTTTCTATTACAAGATGATTTTTATTTGTTATGAATGCTTTTTTAGCACGAGCAAAGTTACCCCACAATATAAATACTGTTGGTGTATTTCTTTCATTTAATAGTTTTATTATATGGTCTGTAAGTAGGTTCCATCCAAGGTCTTTATGTGATGCTGGCATATCTTTTCTAACTGTTAATACTGAGTTTAATAAAAGTACACCTTCTTTAGCCCATGGTGTTAAATCTCCACTACTACCATTCTTAATTCCTAAGTCATCATAAAGTTCTTTAAATATATTTTGTAAACTTGGTGGTAACTTTACACCTTCTTGTACACTAAAAGAAAGTCCATGTGCTTCACCTTCTCCATGATATGGATCTTGACCTAATATAACTATTTTAACATTATTATATGGCGTTAACTTTAATGCATTAAATATATTGTTATATTCTGGATAACATGTATGTGTTTTATATTCTTCTTTTACAATATTCATAAATTTATGAAATCCTGGACTCTTCCATACAGGTTCTAAAACAGTATCCCAATCATTACCTATCACATTAATCACTTCCTAGTGACTTAATTATACTATAAGAATTAATTATAATCATTATAAATATTAAATTATCTAAATATTTCCATATAAAGAAATTATTAATTATTATTCCAGATAGTGTTACAACTATAAATAGTAGTTTAAATACATTAAGAATCAATTTAG
>OGOO01000549.1_pt1 | contig 42906 bp, 68 predicted proteins | sample 1552651 | NCBI WGS metagenome assembly OGOO01 (sample SAMEA2580118, study PRJEB22360) | human gut metagenome | biome: human gut; feature: human-associated habitat; material: faeces | place: Denmark | collected 2008/2010 | reverse complement strand
TGAGAGGGGCAACGCCGCCGCATCGGGTGTGAGGGGCAACGCCGCCGCATCGGGCGAGAGGGGCAACGCCGCCGCATCGGGCTTGAGTGGCAACGCCGCCGCATCGGGTGTGAGTGGCAACGCCGCCGCATCGGGTGAGAGGGGCAACGCCGCCGCATCGGGCTGGAGGGGCAACGCCGCCGCATCGGGTGAGAGGGGTAACGCCGCCGCATCGGGCTTGAGTGGCACGGCTGCTGTGACTGGCTGGCATGGAAAAGCATCCGCGATTGGCAAGCAGTGCGTCGCCGTTGCATGGGGCCAAGATAGCATTGCAAGAGGCTCTGTGGGCAACTGGCTTGTGGTATCGGAGCGTGACGATGACGGAAACATCATAGATGCCAAAATCGTAAGGGTGGACGGAGAAGCCGTCAAAGAAAACACATGGTACACGCTGCAAAACGGCAAGATTTCGGAGGTGGAGGAATGAAGATGCAAAGACATTACTACGCCATCGTGGCTGAAAGGTGCGGCGTCCGGGTAATTATGCGGTCGGAGCGCAATGTGGCCGAGGTGGGCGATCTGGTTAGCGGCAGCAATAAGACAACCGTATATTCCGGGTACAAGGTCATCACAGAGCCACGCTTTGTTTTGTGCGGAACCGGTGAGGACGATTTCTTGAACGCCCTGTATTGGGGGGATATCCCCCAGGTTTCCAAGGTCACCCGGGATGTGTGGAAGCTGGAGCCGGAAAAGGAGGATGCATCCGATGTGGACAACTGACCCGGTATGGGATGCGGAGTGCTACGCCGCAGAGCAGGACAGGCGGCTTGCGAGGATGCCTGTGTGCGATTGCTGCGGCTGCCGCATTACAGATTTCCCCGCTCTGCACTACAAGGACATTTGGCTTTGTGGAGAGTGCGTCAGCGACAACGAGGAGTATTACGAGGAGGCGAAGGAATGAGCGAGGGCGGCGTATTGCGGTACATCAAGACATCCGTGGATATTTACTTTCCGGAGGGGCATATGGCGTGTAACCTCTGCCCTCTGCTGGAAACATATTCCCGCAACCAGTGCAGGAGAACGGGCGAGTATCTGATGGACACAAGAATCATTGGTGCGCACTGCCCGCTGGAAATCATTGACGAGGAGGACGAATTTTGAATATCTACGAGAAAATCGCTGCGATTATGCAGGATGTCCAGTATCTTGCAAAGGACGATCATGTAGAGTTCGGCAGCACCAAGTATAAAGCCCTGAGTGAGGAGAAAGTCACATCCATCATGCGGGCGGAGCTGCTGAAACACAAACTGGTTGTATACCCCATTGCACAGACGGCCAACCGCACCGGCAACATCACCCATGTGGATGTGGTGTACCGGATGGTCAATGTGGAGGCCCCGGAGGAGTACATAGAGATTGCGTCTTGTGGGGACGGCGCGGATACGCAGGACAAGGGCAGCGGCAAGGCCATGACATACGCTTTCAAATATATGTGGTTGCGGACCTTTGCACTGCCCACCGGCGAGGATCCGGACAAGATTTCTTCCGCCGAACTGGACGAGAAAGAGCGGAACGCCGCACCTGTGTGTGAGCGTTGCGGATCGGACATTGTGTCTGTAAGGAAGCGCAACGGCGAAATGTGGACGGTAAAGGATATGGTTAAGTATTCCAAAGGCCGCTACGGAGCGCAGATGTGCGCTGACTGCATGAAGGCAGCAAAGAAGGAGCAGGACAATGCTGCAGGCTGATGTGACCGCCGCCCGGTGGCAGCAGGACAGCGATGGGGCGTGGCTGTGCCTTCTGGTGCAGTCCCCCCGGGCGGCAATGGCCGTGTGTGACGAGCTGCAGCCGGGCAAGCAGTATGTGGCGCGGATCAAGCGCAAGGGCAGGAGCCTGGATGCCAATGCGTATGCGTGGGTTTTGCTGGACAAGCTGGCGGCGCACTATGGGATTCCGAGAAATGATGTGTATCGGGAGGAAATAAAGACAATCGGTGGCGTAAGCGATGTTCTGTGCATTGTATCAAAGGCGGCGGACGAGTTCTGCCGAAAATGGGAATCCAAGGGAACGGGCTGGATGGCCGAGCAAGGGCCGAGCAAAATTCCCGGCTGCGTGAATGTGACCGTCTGGTACGGCTCCAGCACCTACGATGTGGAGCAAATGAGCCGCCTTATCGACCAAATTGTTGCCGATTGCAGGGAAGCAGGCATCGAGACGCTGACCCCGCAAGAGCTGGATTCCCTGAAATCTCGCTGGGGCGAGGCCCAGCCGCTGGGAGGTGATAAAGGTGACTGACAATAGACGGTGTTTTCTCTGTGGCAGAAATGGCGCAAGTGACCCGCTGGACCTGCACCACATATTCCCGGGCCCTTACCGCAAGAAAAGCAAGAAATACGGCCTTGTGGTGTACTTGTGCCATAACAGGTGCCATATTTTCGCGAAAACCGCCGTACACAACAACGCCTTAAAAATGCGGCAGCTGCAAAGGTACGGCCAATTAAAGGCCATGCAGGAGCAGGGGTGGACGGAAGATGACTTCCGGCGTGAATTCGGAAAAAGTTATTTGTAAGGAGGAAAAATCATGGTAAAGAGCAAGGAATTGGCAGAACGGGTCATAGAACTCCACAAGAAGCAGGTCGATGAAATGAGCGCTCTTGAGAAAGAGCGGGATAAAGCCATCAAGGCTGAAAAGTATGATGAAATGGCCGATGACCTGCGCAGTATGTACTGCAGCTATATCGCGGCTGGTTTCACCGAGGAACAGGCATGGAAACTGACTGAAATTGTCGTTACCAACGCCGTTAAGAAATAAGGAGGACAACGATGGTAAACAGAACGATTTTGCAGGGGCGGCTTTGCTCTGACCCCGAACGCAGAGCCACACAGAACGGGACAACGGTGTGCAGCTTTCGCTTGGCGTGGAGCGAGAAGGTAAAGGACAGAGAAACGAAGCTGTTCCTCCCCTGTGTGGCATGGCAGGGAACGGCAGAGCTGATCTGCACCCACTTTACCAAAGGCAAGGAGATCATCGTGGAGGGCAGGCTTTCCAGCCGGGACTATGAGGACAAGACCGGCAACAAGCGCTCCGTGGTGGAGCTGACTGCCGACAAGGTGCATTTCTGCGGCAGCAAGGACGCTACGCAGAAGCCTACGCAGACCTTCACGGAGATTCCCGAGGACAACGACGGCGACCTGCCGTTTTAAGGCGGTGGCGCAATGGCAAGAAACTATGCTGCACTCCCCTATGACTATTTAGAGGAGATGGAAGCACTCAACGATGCAGAGTTCGGGCGGCTAACGCGGGCATTGCTGGTATACAGCATGACGGGAGAGCAGTTGGCGCTCTGTGGCAATGAGAGATTTTATGCCAAGCGCGTAATGGCGCAGGAGGATCGGTTTAAGGCGAGCTACGACGACATTTCTACCACCCGGCGCGAGGCGGGCAAGGCCGGAGCCGCCGCAAGATGGCAAAATGGCAAACGCATTTTTGCTAATGGCAAAAATGGCAAAGCCATAGTTGCTAATGGCAAAAATGGCAATACCGAAACCAATACCGAAACCAAAACCAATACCAATACCCAGCTATCTAACGATAGCAAGGGTGATATACGCGCAAAGCGCTTTACCCCGCCCACCTTGGCAGAGGTGCAGTCCTATGTGGCTGAACGCCATTCCCCGGTGGATCCGCAGGAATTTATTGATTTCTACGAGTCTAAGGGCTGGATGGTCGGCAAGACCCCCATGAAAAACTGGAAAGCGGCTTGCCGAAATGCCGAGAAGTGGGAAAGATGGGCAAAGGCTGCCGATCCCAAGGAAAAGACACCGGACAATAGCCTGGCGGAGTTTATGCGATGGTAGGAGGGCGATGGAAGTGAAGCATTTAGGAGATATTTGCAAAATCAACGGTGCAGAAATTGAAATCGTGGATGTTATCACGGGCGGATCGCCGTGCCAGGATTTGAGCATTGCAGGAAAACGCGCCGGATTGGCCGGCGCAAGGAGTGGATTGTTCATGGAACAGATCCGCATCGTGAAGGAGATGAGAGAACGTGACAGAGCGAACGGACGGACAGGTGACATGGTCCGACCTCGGTTTATGGTCTGGGAAAACGTGCCCGGAGCTTTCAGCAGCAACAAAGGGCAAGACTTCGCGGCAGTCCTCGAAGAGATCATCCGCATCGGAGAGCCGGAAGCCCCCGATATTGAAGTGCCTGAAAAAGGCTGGCCAACTTGGGGGGGCTACCACGATGAAGTGGGAGGACGATGGAGCGTGGCTTGGCGAGTGCATGACGCGCAACACTGGGGAGTCCCCCAACGCCGCCGCCGTATCTCGGTTGTCGCAGATTTTGGAGGTGACACCGCAGGAGAAATACTCTTTGAGTGCAAAAGCGTGTCAGGGTATCTTGCGGAGAGCAGAGCGGCGCGGGAAGGACTTGCCGGAAACGCTGAAAGCGGTGCTTCTTCTGCAGTCCGAATTAGGGGGGGCTGTGACGGAGGAGGAAAAGGCACTTTAGTTCAGCAAGACTGCGTAATGCCTTCGCAGGCACTGACAGAGGTTGCAAGCACACTGCGAGCTGGCGCTGGTGCTCCAAAGCATGACGCGGATATTAGAGGAAGGCTTGCGATATCTTACAAGCGAGCGACGTGTGCCGGGTTTAAGCCGGGGAACAGTGAACACGCCCAGAGCATCGGATACGCCGAGGAACAGGCCCCTACGCTGAATGCGGAGTGCGGAGGAAACAAACCGGCGGTGATGTGCCTGAACGATCAAGGCGGGAATGTGATGGGTGTGAGCCATGATGTTTCCAGCACGTTGAGAGCACAGGAACATGGGCACCAGCCCTCCATTCTGGATATGAGCCATGCTTGCGACATCATCCGAGACTGCGGCGAGATCGTTCCGAGTTTGCAAGCCCGTATGGGAACAGGTGGAAACCAAGTTCCGCTGACATATCAAATGCAAGGGTTCGGAGATTACCGCGCCGGAGAGGTTGCAAGCAGTTGCAAGCAGTTGCAAGCAGCGGGACTTTAAGGACAGCACAGACCTTGTTTGTGCTGTTGACTGCCGGAACTTCCGAGAGGGCGGCGAAACAAACGGGACTTTGCAGGCAAAATCAAACGGCGGAACCAGCTACAATTTGCAGAACACCGTGAGACTGGGCATGATTGTGCGACGCCTTACCCCGATGGAGTGCGAACGGCTGCAAGGGTTCCCGGACGGATGGACAGACATTGGCGAGTGGCGCGACAGTATGGGCAAGCTGCGCAAACCAAGCGACAGCCCTCGCTACAAGGCACTGGGTAACTCCATCGCTCTGCCCTTCTGGGATTTCCTGGCAAAGCGTATCAGTGCGCAATATTTGCGCCCCGTTACGATGGGGAGCCTGTTCGACGGCATCGGCGGGTTCCCACTGGTGTTTGAGCGGCACAACGGAAAAGGCACGGCCCGCTGGGCAAGCGAGATTGAGGAATTTCCTATCGCCGTGACGAAACTGATATTTGGGGAGGATTGACATGACAAAGAAAATTCTTGATGCCACCTGCGGATCTCGGACGATATGGTTTAACAAAAGCCATCCTGCCGCAATCTACTGCGATGCGCGTGACGAGGAATATACGGGGATTTGGAAGAGCACAAACCGCGATTCTGAACGAACCTGCTTTGTGCATCCAGACATACAGTGTGATTTTACGGATCTGCCGTTTTTGGACAACACATTTTCTCTTGTCGTTTTTGATCCACCGCACCTTCGCCGCATCGGGGAAAACTCTTGGATGCGGAAGAAGTACGGACAGCTCGGCGAGAACTGGCGCGAAATGCTGCATGACGGATTCCGCGAGTGTATGCGCGTATTAAAACCGGACGGCGTGCTGATTTTTAAGTGGGCAGAAACGCAAATCCCCGCTGCAGATGTTTGGGCGGCAATCGGAGAACGCCCCCTTTTCGGGCATCATAGCGGAAAGAAGTCACAGACCTTTTGGGGATGTTTTATGAAACTTATGGAGGATTGACATGACCACATTACGCATGATTCCCGGCATTACATACACCCGGAAAAACCTTGAAGCATTGACCGGTATGCCGGACAGAGAGAACCGGCGAATGATCCGGGCGCAGCGGCGGCAGGGGGTGCCCATTGTGGCGCTGAATGACGGCGGATACCGCCTTGCCGAGACCGACGAGGACAAGAAGGCGCTGCTGGACATGTACCGCAAGCGGGCACTGGACGAGCTGGACACATACAGCAGGCTTGCGAAGGCTATGCAGGTGCCGGGACAGATGACCGTGGAGGAGCTGCTGGAGAAAGCGAGGGGCGTATGACGGTATACATGCGCGTAAGCCGGGACAAGTACGAGCTGCCGGATGCCGTTTCGGAATCTATTATCGAGCTGGCCAACATTTGCGGCGTCAGCTGGCGGACGATCTACCGTGCCGTGTACGGCGGAAAGCGTACCAAAGGACGGACCAAGTATGTGGCCGTACCAATAGGGGAGGGAGACGATGATTGAGATCACGGTGCCGCTGGCACCCGTCACAAAGAAAAACTCTATGCGGATCATGCACAGCAGCAAAACGGGGAAGCCGTTTATAATGCCGTCCCAGAAGTATATGGACTACGAGGCGGAAGCTGTATGGCACTGCAAAATTGCCACACTGCAGCGTCTTATTGAGGATCCTGTGGAGGTCAAATGCCTGTTTTATATGCCTACCCGGCGGCGAGTGGATTTAACCAATCTGCTGGAATCCATCGACGATGTGCTGGTGAAGTCCGGTGTGCTCAAGGATGACCACAGCGGCATTATCGTTAGCCACGACGGGAGTCGGGTGCTGTACGACAAGGATAACCCACGGACAGTATTGTTTATCCGGGAGATGGAGGACATGGATGCTACAACCCGAGATGCGCGTATGTAAGCGCTGCGGCATGGAAAAGCCAATCACAAACTACAACAAAAAAGATACCAACAAGTGGAGGACAACTTGCAAACAGTGTGATGCAATCATCAGAAAGATGCGCCGGATAAGCGAAAAGAGGCTCACAAACCAAAACAACGCAGAAAGCAGGGGGACGCTCTGTTGGAGATGTAAAAAAGCTGTTGGGCGCTGCTCCTGGACGGAGCTGGATAGATCCAAAAAGGTACGCTTTGAGCTGGTACCGGGATGGGTGGCGATAAAATCGCTCGGCATACCAGGCCGCAAGTCGGAATCTTACTTGGTGCTAAGTTGCCCGGAGTTCGAGGCGGACGAAAGGAGGCCGGGCGAGTGAATGATTTTAATTACGACTGCATGCAGAAAAAACGCATAGCGAGGGGCGCATTTGCTCACATCAACAGAAAACGTGGTGGGTGTTCTCTCCCCAGTGACACCCTCACCGAAAAGCAGAGGAAGGAGAAAAACGGAGAAGTGAAAAGCTATAACATCACGCGGCCTATGCCGTGGCGAGAATTTAAGCCTATGTTGGAGGATCTGAAGCGCGAGTTTTTCCGCAACATGCAATCTTTCGGTGGTACGGCCAAATGGCTGGCGGAGGAAATGAACGTTTGTGACGCAACAATACGCCGCGAGGCGGAATTAGTAGGTACGCCATTCCGGCGCGGTGGCCGGAACGAAAAAATGTGGCAGAGCAAAGTTACAGAGTGGGCTAATGCGGATGAGGTGGACATACATACGGCGGATGCGCAGAGCGAGGAGCACACTGCCAAAGATGCACCGCCGAAAGCAGACAAGCCGCAGATGGGCGCAAAGCTGCTGCATGCCCGGCTGGAGATGAGCGGTGACCGGGAATCCCTGCTTGCAAACCTACGGGTATTGCTGCCGGATGAAGGGCAGGTGACGGTGGAATGGTGAAAAGAAGCGTGTTAATCGCGGCGCTTCTTGTAGCAATCTTGGGGGCCTTGGGCATTGCGTCTGCCACAGAGGACAGCGGGCAAACGCCGGAGACTGTAGTTGTGCCGCCGGTGGTGGTTCTGCCCCGCTATGAGCCGCAGGAGACCCAGGAGACGCGGACGTGCGTATTTACCGTCACTGCGTACTGCCCCTGTGAAAAATGCTGTGGAGCGTACGCAAATGGCTACACAGCCACCGGCGCAAAAGCCACCCAGGGCGTGACGATCGCCGCAGACCCGGATGTGCTGCCGATGGGTACGGAAATCGAACTGGACGGCCACACATATACCGTGCAGGACACCGGCGGAGCCATTGCCGGGTATCGGCTGGATTTGTATTTTGACAGCCACGAGGACGCCTTGCGGTGGGGGGTGCGGGAAAAGATCGTGAGGTGGGCCAGATGAAAAGCCCCTGCGTAAAAGAGTGCCCGGACAGGCTCCCCTGCGGGGCCTGCCGGCAGAGCTGCGAGGCGTTCCTGGCGTATGAGGCCAAGCGGCTGGAGGAAAAGCCCTGGGTGGATCAAGCCAATACCGCCGCCCGGGAGCGCTATGTGCGGCAGAGCGCGAGGTTTGCAAAGGCTGGGAAACGACATATGCGATAGGAGGTTGACAATATGGACGCTGTGAAGTTTATTGAAGAGCACAGAAGAATGTATAAGGTTACTGGGAAACATTTGCCTACTTTGGCTGAGGGAATACTGGCCGAGGACGTTGTAAAAGAAATCGAGGAATGGTCTGCTGCACACCCGCGTAAGACCAGACAGAGCGTGTTTCTGGAGCAATACCCGGAGGCCATGATAGATAGGGAGGATATGCTTAGTGTATGCCCTCAGTACATTGACAGACACCGCAAATGCAGAAGAGGAAAAGGCGGTGATTGTGGTGATTGCCGCCGCGAGTTCTGGATGCAGGAGGTGGAGTGAAATGACAAAACAAGAAGCTGCTGCTATGTTAGTGCAGTTGTATGCAGACTACTCTACCTTGTGCGACAAATATGGGTGGCCTCCCAGTGATGGGATGTCAGAGGCAGTAGCAATAGCTGTGCAGTCGTTGCAGGAGGTGGAGTGACATGAAACCAGTGAATTGTCTTCGCTGCGATTTTCGCCATAAGGATAACGGGAACTGCACTGCTGTCGGGGGATTCTGCACGGCGGTAACGGCTGCACACTGCCCAATGTTGCGGGAATATTTGGACACGGGGCTGGGGCCGGCAGAAGTGTCTGAGCTGGTTAAAGACTGGAGCGACCTTTGCACTATCGTAGGAGAGTGTGGCGGCATCGACCGCATGCGGGAGCTGGCGGAAGCCGACAAGGACGGTCGGCTGGTGGTGCTGCCGTGCAAGGTGGGACAGCGGGTGGTTGCCTTGTTGGACACGGATAAGCATATAAGCGAGTGCGAGGTCAAGCAGATTGGTATAGGCAATAAAATCGGCTTTATTGGCCTTGAGCCAATAGGCGCCAGAGGGCGGGAGTATGGCGTAGCGCTAAACGGATTCGGCAAGACCGTATTCCTTACCCGCAAAGAGGCGGAGGAAGCATTGGAGGCGATGCAATGAAACTGACCATTATCTTCAAGGACGAGGTTGAGGCACACATGAAAAAGCAATTCGGGCATTTCACGAATCCGCGGCAGATATACGGTGTGAAGTCCGTACGCATGGAAGGGGGGTATCTATACTCCTTGATTTCTGACACGGTTCGCTGGCGTATGGATGACATTTCCAGATTTTACTGTGAGGAGGGCTGACGATGGCTGAATACATTGAGCGGAGTTACATCCGCAAAATGGCAATGTTTGAAATGGCATATACGATGGAAACAGAGACTGATGCTGCGGTTGTTCTCCGCATGATTGATGATGCTCCCGCCGCTGATGTGGCCCCGGTGGTGCATGGGCACTTTGTACATGACGGGCCGAGGTTTGCTGGCGGTGTAGACTGGTGGCGCTGTAGCGCCTGTGGCGGGCTGGCATCTGGCGCGGAGACGCAATTCGCCTACTGCCCCAACTGCGGGGCGAAAATGGACGGAGGTGACAACGGTGCGGCTGGGCAAGATACACCCACCGTAGACGCAGAGGTCGTGGTGCGCTGCAAGGAGTGCGAACACGCCGAACGGTATGAGCGGACAGATGGAACCGCAGGCTATTACTGCGGACACCAGCAAAACACCTTCGTCTATGGTGAGCGCTGGGATCGTGTATTCAAACCGGTAAAAGAGGCGGATGATTTTTGCAGCAGCGGTGAACGGAAGGAAGGTGCGGAATGTTAATTTGCACTTGCCCTAACGAGCTGGAATGCCCCGTATTATTATCAGATGTGGTGTGTGTTCCGTGGTGCGAATATCTGGAGGATGGTGACGGCGATGAATGATGAATGCAAGTGGATGCAAGACGAGGTTTGCGTCAACGCAGATTGCCCGGCGTGTGCGGATTATTGCCCAGTGGCAAATACACCGGGCGTATGCAAATACGAGGAAAGGGGGAATAGCGATGCTCAAAAGGGCAAACGGCAGACCGGTGCCAAATAATCCGGCCAAGGCCTACGAGCTGGGCCGCCTGGATGGCACCAAGCAATGCATGGACAATGTTTCCTGCGTACTGCTGGACAAGTGCGGATTCCATGTGCTGGAGGAGACGGCGGACGAGCACGACACCCGCAGTCTGGAATACTTACAGCAGTGCCTTGTGGAGCTGGTGGAGGCAAAAAACAACGGATATATCAAGATGGCGGACATCGAAAAGGCCCTGCGGGGCGAATATAAGATGGTAAACAGCGCGGAGTAAAGGAGGGCAAATGAGCAAAAAGGCGACGCTGCCTTATGACGTGCGGTTGGAGTGCATTGCTTATGTGCGTGGGTATCCGCGCCGGGTGCGGGCGTATCGCGAGGCCCGGGCGGAGGTCCTGGACGGGACGCATAGTGCCACAGAGGGCATGCCAACTGGATCGGGCGCTGGTAGGCCCGCCGAGAGTAAGGCGGAGCAGCTGGCCGCCATAGAGCGATGGCCGGAGACGCAGAAGATGCTGGCGGTGGAATACGCTATAGACCGCTGCGGCAGAGATATCGGCAGCGATACAATCCGGCGGCAGCTAATATATGGCATTATGCGCAACTGCCAAGGTAAGCACAAGTATGCCCGTAATCGGATCGTAATTCCGGGGATTAGTGAGGCAACATTCAGCCGCTGGAAGGAAAGATTCCTGCATGATGTAGCGAAATATGCAGGGTTACTCGTGAAAGGTGATACAGATTCCACCTAATGATGTGCTACAATATGTACAGTGGATGATAGGACATGGTCATCCACGCGATTTCCCAATCATCACTTTTCCTCCCTTCTATGCGCCGCCGGTATTGGGCGCACCGCGCAAGCGGCCCCGGAAACGGGCGTACCGGCACAAACACCCTGTAGGGAAACCTATGGGCTGTTGTTATATGCAGGCGTAGCTCAGTCGGTAGAGCACCGCACCAGGAGGTATGCGCTGGTTCAAGCCCAGCCGTCTGCACCAAATCCCAAAGCTGACAGCGTACAGGGGCAATATTGCGGCAAGCCCATACTTGGCGAGCGTTGTGTCCCGTCAGCAGGGCGTGGCTCCGCGAAGGGCCGTTCGATTTGCCCGCGTTGAATCGAGCGTTACTTAGAACACGTACCCGCTCCGGCGGGTACGCAAACGCGGGATATAGGGGCGAATGTTCCAAGGCTGGCGAGGCGGTCTCCAAAACCGCTTGGGTGGGTTCGATTCCCAACCGTCCCTGCCAGTGGCCGGGTAGCGCCCGGACAATGTGAGACCGTTGTCGTCATGGCTCACATGGAAATGACAATGCTCGCTGAAAACTGCGCTTGTCTTGATGCGTCAAGACCGGTTTGACCAGACGGAATAGGGGCTGCGACTTTTTGGAGCGCAGTTGCCGGTAGCGTGTGACAATCTAAGCGGGAAGACGGCCAATATGCGGCATAGGTGCCCCGTAAGGGGAGACCGCAGCGAGTGACGGGGACTTTCCCTGAAGCGCTAAAGCAGGGCAGGACTGCAATGCCGCTCCAAAAGCGGAGAGCCGCTGCCGTGGGCAAATGGCATAGCGCCTGCCCGGAAGTGCGGCTATACCGTTCAAAAGTGGACGGGGAAAAGACATTGCCCTCTGCGGGCAGACTGTGTAACCCATGTTTGAGAGCTTCCAGAAGGCCGCATGGGAGGGGAAAGACTGTTACTGTAGCCAAGGGGTGGGGGCTGGTGACAAACAAGGGAGGGAAACGACTATGGAAATCACAAAACCCGGCAAAGTCAGGAGAGTAAAGCTGGAATGCCCGGAATGCGGGTGTGAATTCGCCTGTTCTCCGGTAGAAATGGTACGCAGATACGGAACTGTGTTTGCTAAGTGTCCACAGGAGGGATGTGGCAGAAGCGTGGAAGTGCCAAACGGAATCCCCGAGTACATCGAGCCTGCAAACCATACTGCCATTGGAACGATCACTATGGTGCTGTCAGGGGCAACTGTTACAGAAGAGCCTGTAGGCGATGATCGGTATATCACAAGGGTGACGAATGTATCGAAGGAAGCTGCAGAGTTTATCAAAGCACTGGGCGCAGATACCAGCATCTCCCTGATGATTGATGGCAAATACCCGGAGCGATTCTACATGGGAAATACCGGGATACTTATCGCCTACAAGGCCCACGATGGAAAACTCTACGAACAGGAGTGATACATAATGGCAACAAAGAAACCTACCGCCATCGCAAAAACAAAGGATAACCGACCGGAGACCGGCAGAGGCGGCAAAAGAAACTTCCCTCAATCTTTGCCTGACCTTAGCAGCGATGAAGATAGAGCCCTTGTATCTCGCCTCCTTACAGAAGCCCTTGTAGAATACAGACAGCCAAAGGTAAAGAGTGACGAAGAACTTACGGAGAGAATAAACGACTATTTTGCCCGGTGCGCTGAGACAGGACAGACCCCAACAGTAGAGGAGCTATACATGACAACAGGCTACTCAATTAGCACGGTTAAGGACTGGTTATACGGAAAACGCAAGGGATTTAGCCCCGAAACGGCAACCATCATAAAAAAAGCCAAGGGTTTTCTGCAGACTTTTGACGCAAAACTTGTGGTTTCCGGGAAGCTGAATTTCCTTGCCTATTGCTTCCGTGCCAAGAACTATTACGGCATGGTGGACAAGCAGGAGATGGTTTTGACGCCGAACCAGCCGCAGATTGAGGGCTTGACTCCCGAACAGCTCCAGCAGAAGTACATAGAAGCCAGCAACTTTGATGTAAAATGAGCCGAAACCGAGCGACTTTTGCACGACTTTCCGTTAATTCCGGGAAAGTGGGCAAAAAAAATCCCGCCTTTATACGCGGAATCTTGTAAACGACTATGATTTTTGGGTGAAATGAGCGACTTTGGCGCAGGCACTTGCGACTTTCACAGCGACTTTGCCAGCGACTTTCGCACAGAGGGGAACGACTATGCCGGCGACTTTTGCGGAGAGCCACGCACGGCGATGCAGCCGCCGGAGGCCCCGAGACCGCCCCGCCGGAGCAGGGGACAGCCGCCGACAAGGCAACAGGAGAACAAGGACGGCGGCAAGCTGGCAGCGCAAGCGGCAAGCCACGGAGCGGGGTACAACGCCACGCCATAAGGCCATAAATAAGGGCCACAGAACAAGCGGGGCTACGGCGGTATAGAGGGATAGCCCCAAACATTAAAACGCCTTACAGGTGCGTTAAAATGGCAAATAAGGCATACAGCAGAAAAGCCGCCGGAATACACCAGCAGCAAAGAAAAACCCCGCACAGCGTGAGCCATGCGGGGCAGGGTTGTTATTTTTGAAGCTTTGCAAGGTCAAGCAGCAGAAACACGGGCTGCAACAGGATATACAACAAGATCAATGGCGGCACCTCCTTCGCGGGTCCATCGCGTTAAATTTAGTCATTGTGCATCCCTCCATCTTGGACACACTCCCAAATGGGGCGACCGTCATTATACCGTGCCCATGCTACGGGCAGGGCGTCCTCCCTTGGCGCTCTCATCTTACCATAAAAATTAGACACTTCTCGGGTGTCCTCGGCGTTGTCCCAGTGCTCCGCGCATTTGTTGGCCAATCGTTTGGCCCCTAACAGGGTCTTTGTCCCGCCGTGGCAATATGCGGCATACTGCCCACCGATAACATAATAATTGATTTCCTTCATGTCAATTCCTCCTGTCTTGTCTATTGTACGATAATCCGGGCGCCCTGTCAAGCAAATGTGAACCGCCGGGCGGTTGTTGTTTTGGTGTAGCGGGCTGCAATCTCCGGAAGATCCTTTTTTAAGCTGGTTGTGTCTACCCTGGAGGATGTAACCGCCTTATAGGTGGCCTTGTGTTCTGACCCCGCCAGGGATTCCACCCCGGCGGCGGTCATGCGCTCTTTAAGCTGGTCCTTGAGGCTTTCCACCATTGCGGCGGCCTCTTCCTGCATCCGGATATACTCCGCAAGCTCTTTCATGATGCTATCAATATTCATGTTACAACCCCCTTAAAACAAGATAAACAGATTAGAACAACGCCCGATAATGGCATATAATGCGCCGGTTTCCGTGTCCTGCACAAGTCCGCCGTTAATACCATACACCCCGGAAGAATAGCCCACCTTTTCAAGCCTGCGCAGCGTGTAAATATATTCGCTCGGCTTGTTGGTGTAATCCTCAGCCACCCCGAGCCGCACCAGGTCGCGCAGCTCTTTCAATTTATACTTCCTCATTGCTGCACCTCCTGCCGGGTGGCCCGGATCGCAGAATACACACGGCGGAAAGCCTGACGCAGTGCCCGAGCTTGCACATCAAGCCATTCTTCCCGGCTGTTCGGCCTGCGGTCGCCGTTGCGGGTCTTTTTGAGTTCGGACGGGGTGCAGAGCGCGGCGGCAATGTCTCCATCATACACAAGGGCCGAGCCGCCCCAGCTGTATTCACTCCAGTCCCGCGCGCCGTTCAGTGCTGCGGCCTCGGCGGTAGTCCATGTTGCGAGATCGTCGGCGGAGATATAACCGTCTTTGTAGTAGTCCGCGATCTGCTGCAGCATATCCACGGCATAGGCTGTAACGCCCCGGCTCCATGCGCTGCGGTCCTTGCGCTGCTCCAGTGTTTGCTTTACCTTTGCAAGTACTGTTGTATAATCCATTGTATTACCTCCCGGCCCTATGGCCTTATCTCTTGCCAACGGCTGCCGGATGTGGTATACTCTCCGTGCTGGCCTGTTGGCTGGTTGGGGGGCGTTCCCGGTGTGCTTTGGCTGGCTACCGGGTGCGCCCTCGTCCTATATGCTGAGATTATAACACGCCATTAGGGTATGCGTCAATAGTTTTGCCGCATATTATAGCCGTAAAATATACACAATAATTTTATTGCCGCATTGTGCATTATGCGCATTAAGGTACACCCTAAAGGCGTACATGGCGGGCGGCAATCCCAGGCGTTCCCCGGCGGTGCTGGCCGGGGGCGGGGGATATGCGGCGGCAGCCGGGGGCGGGGCAACCCCCAAAAATTCCGCAAAAAATAAAAAGCCATTTTCAGAAAACCCGCCAAAAGTAAAAAGCAAATTTTAACATACACCCTATTGACACATCCTCTTGCGTGTGCTACACTACCCTTACAAGATGAAGGGAGCGATGCACATGAAAGTCGGATATATTCGGGTGTCCACAGAGGAGCAGAACACGATCCGCCAAGAGATACTGATGAAAGACCTTGGTGTGGAGCGTGTCTACATGGATAAAGCGAGTGGCAAGAGCCGCACAGGCAGGCCGCAGCTGGAAGCGATGATGGATTTCGTCCGAGAGGGCGATGTGGTCATTGTTGAAAGCATCAGCCGCTTTGCGAGAAGCACAAGGGACTTGTTGACGCTGGTAGAGCAGCTAACAGAAAAAGGTGTGGGATTTGTATCGCAGAAGGAATCCATTGACACGAATACGCCGCAGGGCAAATTCATGCTCACGGTGTTTGGCGCAATGGCAGAGCTGGAGCGAGAGCAGACCTTACAGCGGCAGAGAGAGGGCATAGCGGCTGCAAAAGCGGCTGGAAAGTACAAGGGACGCAAGCCGATAGAGATTGAAGACAGCCTTGTAAAGTCGGTGCATGACCAATGGTATAAGCGGGAGATTACAACATCCCACGCGGTGAAACTGCTGAATGTGAGCAGCAGAACATTTTACCGCCGGATGTGGGACTACGAGGATTCCGCAGGGATTCCGAGACGGCGTTGATGAATAGAGGGAGGAAAGAAAAATGAAAAAATCGAATCCGGCCAAGCAGAAGAAAATGATAATCGTATGTGCCATTCTGCTAATCATTACCCTTGCTGTTGCATACAGCAACAAAGATGAGAGCCCTGACGCAGCGGGAGATTTCGATGTACAAGGCAGTGAATCTGCGGAAGAACTGTCGGACATTGCAAGTGATGGGATTGCAGAAAGGCTTGTTTCTTTCGGAATGACAGAAGATGAGGCACAGGCCGGCAGAGATATTCTGCGTATGTGTGGGGTGGACTCCATTTCCGGATGTGAGCCAACAGACGCATCGGCATCGGTCGATGGACTTGTTGCATTCCGCGAAGTGGTGGACAAGGACAGAGTGTTCTGGTTCACGGTAGACCACCGGGAGATTATTTATGTATCCCTGAATGGAACGGACCTATATGACAAAGACAAGGGCGGGTTCTTGATGACGATAGACGATGTACATGTGCCGGAATCTTCCGTGCCATACGATGTTTATCGACAGTTGCAAGACATGACAGAGACTGTCCTTGACCGATACTTTGTAAGTGCAAAATACTATGACGGCTGGGGAATTGGCCGTGCGGATGAAAAATACATGGTGCAGTGCGAGGTATATGCGTCAAACGCGCTCAAGATGAAATCCTGGGTTCCGGCAAAGGTCTGGTATGAAGAACAAGGAAATGGCGAATTTGTTGTTACTGGCGTACAGATTGATGGCACGCAGTACGAAGTGAAGCCGTAAGGGATCCGCAAAAACCAAATAGAATGGACTACCGATTATTCGGCAGTCCATTTTTTATTGCAGGAGGACAAATGGATTATCGGAAGATTGCGGAAAGCATCAAAAACCGCATAGAGAAAACGCATGACCGGGAAGCCTACAAGGATTTGCTGGCGTTGTGCATTGGGTACGAAGCGGAAGATTTTGCTGCAGCGCACCAGTTAAATTCCGAAGTCCGAAAGATGACCTCCGAGGCACTTCGTAACGGAAACCCAAAAGACGCGGAGTATTTCTACACGCTGCATAAGCAATCCATGCTGTTTGACGCGCCGCATGATTTTGATACCTTCCTGCTGTATGTGGAGATGGACAGAAAGCCGGAGAAGCGGTTTTATGCTCCACGCAGGCGGTATCTAAGGCCTATTGTGCAGGGGTATCAAGATGTACTTGACGGAAAATTGAGACTGCTGACCATTTCGCTTCCGAAAAGAGCCGGGAAAAGCCAGCTTGGAATCAATTTTATCAACATGATTTCCGGGAGAAACCCTGACAAATCGTCTTTGATGGAAGGCACAGGAGACGATCTCGTGAGAAGCTTCTATAACGGCTGTCTGGAATACCTGCAAACGCCCAACGAGTATTTGTTCTACGATGTGTTCCCGGATGCTCCATTGGTGCAGACCAACGCAGACACGAAAATTATCAATCTGAGTTCAAAATCCCGATTCCCCACGGTCATGTGCCGGTCGATTGACGCACGGCAGGTTGGCTTGTCGGAGGCAACCAATGTCCTTTATTTGGATGACTGTGTGGAGGGCAGAGAGGAAGCGAAAAACCGTCAACGGCTGGATGATAAGTGGGAAGTAATTTCCGGCGATATTTTAGGCCGTGCCATAGAGGGTACGCCTATTGTGGCCACCGGGACGAGATACTCCCTATATGACCCCATAGGGCATTTACAGGAGGAAGCGCAAAAAGGCGGCTGGGCATGGAAAGCCATTGAAATCCCCGCCCTTGACCCCATTACAGACGAAAGCAATTATGAGTATGAGCGGGAGGGTAAAAAGGTTTTTACCACCGATTATTTCCGCGAGCAGAGAGAGCTTCTGAGCGCGGAACAGTTTGAAAGCGAATTCCAGCAGCAGCCCTTTGAAGCAAAGGGGCTGCTTTTCAATAAGTCGGAGCTGAACTATTTCTTTGAGCTGCCGGTAGACCGTGACCCGGATGCAATCATTGCCGTGGCAGACACCGCAGAAAGCGGAAAAGACAGTACGGCGATGCCTGTTGCGGCCTTATATGGGGATGAAGTCTACATCGTAGATGTGGTATACGACGATTCCCCCGCAGAGGTAACAAAGCCGGAATGCGCAAGGTGCCTGATTGATAACAAGGTGGGAGACGCACTGTTCGAATCCAATAACGCCGGTATGTATTTTGCGAGAGATGTTGCAGAAATCGTCAAAAACGCCGGATTTAATACCAGCATACGGACAAAAAGGACGATTTCCAACAAGCAGACACGAATTGAGTTCGCATCGGATGGAATCAAGAAGAATTTTTTCTTCAAGCATCCGTCCACATACAAGCGAGGGTGTCAATACTGGGGATTCATGCAGGAAGTGACCACCTATGTAAGAAGCGGCAAGGTGGCGCACGATGACGCGCCTGATTCCTTGTCGTTGCTGGAGAACGAAATCCGAAACCGCATCAGCGGCAAGATTGAGATATTCAAAAGACCGTTTTAAGGGGTGACGCTATTGAGACAAATGTTTGGTAGAAAGGTCATTTATTCGGATGCTACCGAGGTAAACGAGGGGAATATTGCAAATATCCTGCAAAAGGCAATGGTTGTCCACGCCGCCAACCGGGCGGACATGGAATATTTATACAGGTACTATAAAGGCGACCAGCCTATCCTTGCGAGAGTAAAGGATGTACGCCCGGAGATTAACAACAAGATTGTTGAAAACCGGGCAAACGAAATTGTGTCCTTTAAGGTTGGCTATTTGATGGGCGAACCTGTCCAGTATGTCAGCAGAACGGCAGATGAAAAAACCGCCGAGATGGTGACAAAACTGAACGATTATGTTTTGTCCGAGGACAAACCGGCAAAGGATAAGGAATTGGCGGACTGGTTCCACATCTGCGGCACGGCTTATCGCATGGTCATGCCGGACACACCGGAAGATGAAGATGAAGCCCCGTTTGAGATTTATACCCTTGACCCCCGGTTTTGCTTTGTGGTGTATTCCGTGCAGCTGGGAAATCCTCCCCTCATGGCGGTCAAGTATGTCAAGATGGACGATGGGACAGTCGTTTTCAGCTGTTACACGAAAGACCACTTCTATGAAGTGACCGACACATGGAAGATCATTCGCAGTGAGCCGCAGATTTTGGGGATTCCCATTATTGAGTACCCGGCAAACCGTGCGAGACTTGGCGCGTTTGAAATTGTTCTGAATCTGCTGGATGCAATCAACAATGTGGAGTCCAACCGCATGGATGGCGTGGAGCAGTTCGTGCAGTCCTTGCTGTTGTTCCACAATGTGCGAATTTCCGAAGAGCAGTATTCCGCTTTGCGGCAGGACGGCGCGATTCAGTTTGAGGACATTGACCCGCAGAAAAAAGCGGAGATCAAAAACCTTGTCACGGAGCTGAACCAGACGCAGACACAGACCCTTGCGGACAATCTGTATAACACAGTGCTGACTATTTGCGGGATGCCCAATAGAAACGGCGGTTCTTCCACTTCTGATACTGGCTCTGCGGTCATCATGCGTGACGGCTGGTCTGCGGCAGAAGCAAGAGCAAAGGATTCCGAGCTGGTGTTCAAGCGTTCCGAAAAAGAGTTTCTGAAAGTGCTTTTGCGGATTTGCAATGACTTGAGCGATTTGTCTTTGAAACTGTCTGCAATCGAGATCAGATTTACCCGGAGGAACTACGAGAACATTTCCGAAAAGGCAAATGTGCTGGTAACCATGCTGGGCAATGGAAAAATTGCGCCACAGCTTGCCTTTACGCATTGCGGCCTATTCAGCGATCCGCAGCTGGCATACAAGATGAGCATGGAATATGTCGAGGAAAACGGAGGGAACAATGGAATTAACGCTGGAGATGGTACGGGCGATCAACGAAATTCTCAAGAGCCGCAATCAAGCGGAGGTGAAAGTGGAGAACGGGAAGATCGTAGTAATCGAAGTGCGTAGGAAAAAGAAATACTGAGTGGGTCTGGCAAGGGCTTGACCGACAGCCGAGGGGCTATCCGAAAGGGTAGCCCCTTTATTTTTTCGATTTACCCGCCGTAAGGTGATAAATGGTCAGGGACGACCTAAAAACGCAAACGGGAGACAACCCGCAAAAACAGAGAATAGTGCTGAGTGAACAGCCTTGTTAAACGCAGGAGGTAATCAAAATGGCAAAAATCGACACCAGCAGAATCGCCGGTTATGCGGACATGTCTTTGGAGGACAAGCTGAAAGCGCTGGAAGCGTTTGAGTATAACGACAACGCATCCGAGCTTGAAAAGCAGAAAGCGGCAGTTTCCAAGGCAAATTCCGAAGCCGCTGCTTGGAAGAAGAAGCACAACGAGCTTCTGTCCGAGGATGAGCAGCAGAAGCAGCAGCAGGCGGAGGACATTGCCGCTATGCAGAAGGAGCTGGACGAACTAAGACGTGACAAGACAGTTTCGCAGTTCACGGCCAAGTTCATCGCACAGGGCTATGACGAAAAGCTTGCTGCCGACACCGCAAAGGCAATGGCTGACGGCGACACCGACAAGGTGTTTGCAAACCAGCAGACGTTTCTTGAGGCTTATGCAAAGCAAGTAAAGGCCAGTGCAATTCAGGGCACACCCAAGCCCGCTGCCGGAGCCGGGTCGAATGGTGCAGACTTTTCCAAAAAGGCTGCCGATGCGCAAAGCACCGGCAATTTTGCGGAGGCGGCGTACTATACCCGCCTGATGAATCAGGACAACAATACACAGTAAAGGAGAATGAATTAAAATGGCAGATACTTTTGCTACCAGCTTCGGAGTGCTGAATTACTCCGGTATGCTCTTCAACAAGGGCAACACCCGCACCCCTCTGTCTTCCATCATCGGAAGCCGGGCAAAAACCACCAACCATGTCGAGTTCGTCACAGGGCAGGAATACAGCTCTGCCGGCGGCACCCAGCCCGCTATCAGCGAGACCGCGTCCCTGACTGCACCTGATGCAACCGTTGTGACCCGCACCCAGAAAACCAATGTCACGCAGATTTTCCAGGAGACCGTAGGTGTTTCCTACACCAAGATGTCCAACATGGGCACTCTGTCCGGCGTGAATATCGAGAATCAGCAGGCAAACCCCATCAATGAACTGGATTTCCAGGTGGGCGCAAAGATTCAGAAAATCGCCCGGGATATGGAGTTCACCTTCATCCAGGGCGCATACAACAAGGCCGCGGACGATTCCAAGATCAACAAGACCCGCGGTCTGACCACCGCCATTACCACCAATGTTACCGCTATGGCATCCAAGCCCCTGGGCCTGTGGGATGTAGCCGACATGGTGAAGAAGATTTACGGAGCAAACGCTCCCACAAATGGCCTGGCGCTGTGGTGCGATGCCGTGACCATGTTCCAGATCAATGCGGATGCCGTGCAGAACGGTCTTACCGTGGTTCCCTCTGCCCGCGAGATTAACGGTATCGCGCTGTCCAGCGTAATCACTCCCCTTGGCGTGGTTTATCTGTACCTGGGCGAGTGCCTGCCCGCTGGCACCGCACTGCTGCTGAATCTGGATGTTATCGCCCCTGTGTACCAGCCTGTTCCCGGCAAGGGTAACTTCTTCCTGGAGCAGTTGTCCAAGACCGGTGCCGGTGATAAGTATCAGCTGTTCGGCCAGGTAGGTCTTGACCACGGTCCCGAATGGTATCATGGCAAGTTCACCGGTATTTCCACCGATTTCACTGCGCCCACCTACAGCCGCAGCGTGTTCATCGCCAATGACGCAAGCAATCCTGTAAACACCAAAGCTGTGACCGGCTGATAAAGGAGGGCGGGAAGTATGACCGAAGCTGAAAAGACCGAGCTTTTAGCTACTATGACAGACCAGCAAGGAAGCGTGCTTTCCGCCTACCTTGCTATTGCTGGTGATAAAGTGCTGCGCAAACTATACCCGTTTGACGACACGATTAAAGAAGTCCCCGAACGGTATCACATGACCCAAGTGGAGGTTGCCGCATATCTGCTGAACAAGCGCGGAGCAGAGGGCGAAACAGCGCACAGCGAGAATGGTATTTCCCGCTCCTATGAGGACGGCGATGTCCCGTCCTCCCTTTTGCGTGACATTGTCCCTTATGCGGGGGTGGTGAAATGAGATGTATGGATCGGAACAAATCGGCATTTTGGTATCTCCTGTATGACGGGAAAACTATGAATATGTCCGATGACGGCTACGAAACCGGGCAAATGTCCGTGAAATACAAGGACGCAGTGAAAATGCTGGCGAATATCTCCCCTGCATCCGGGGCGGCGCAAGTGGAGCAATTCGGGCAATTTGTTTCCTATGACAAGGTCATCGTCACGGATGACATGGATTGCCCCATTGCAGAAGATACCGTTTTGTTTGTGGACAAAAATCCGGAATATAAGGATGGGAAACCGCTTTATGACTACATCGTAAAGCGCGTGGCCAAATCTCTGAATTCTATCTCTATTGCCATAAGCAAGGTGAATGTGTCGTGAAGCACAAGGTTGTTACCACACTCTCTCCATCCGGCGTACAGCAGATGATCGATTCCGTTTGGGAGTACCGGGAATGGATAAAAAGCGGCTGCGCAAGACTTTTGGAACGCCTTACACAAGAGGGATACGAAGTGGCAAGCGCAGGCTTTGCAAGCGCTGAATATGACGGCACAAACGATGTAACCGTGTCTGTCGAAGATCGAGGAAAAATAAAGGCCGTTGTCGCCGTTGGCGGCACGGTCTTATTTATTGAATTTGGCACAGGCGTAACATACCCGGATAATCACCCGGAAGCAAGGGACTTGGGAATGGAGCGCGGAGAATATGGCCAAGGACACGGAAAACAATCCACATGGGGCTATTACGGAGAACCCGGTACAAACGGAACCGTTGTAGGCGAAAGGGAAAAGGGCACGCTTGTTCTTACACATGGTAATCCGGCCAATATGCCCATGTATAACGCCGTAAAAGAATTGGAGTTGCGGCTTGGAGAAATCGTAAAGGAGGTGTTCGGATGATTGATGTGGAACGGATGATTTTTACCCCGATTGCAGAAGCCTTGCGAAAGAAGTTCAAGGGGATAGATGTTTCTGGGGCGTATATAAAATCTCCCCCCAAGTTCCCCCACGCAAGCATTGTGGAACAGGACAATTACACGACCACATCTAATCAGGACAGTTCCGGCGCCGAACGGTTTGCAACCGTCATGTATGAGGTCAATGTCTACTCCACCAAAACCGGAGAAAGCAAATCAGAGTGCCGAAGCATCCTGTCAGAAATCGACAAAATGCTGTATGCAATGAATTTCACACGCATTTCCATGACACCCGTCCCGAACATGGACAGTGCGTCAATCTATCGCTTAGTGGCACGATACCGTGCCGAAACGGACGGAAACACACTTTTTAGGAGGTAAATTATGGCAATCAGTACCTATAAGATTTTCCTGATGCAGAAAACTGCTCCCGGGACCACCTGGACAAAACTGGTGGACATTAAGGAGTTCCCCGACCTTGGCGGTGACCCCGAAATGCTGGAAACCACCACCCTGTCTGACAAGATGCAGACCTACATCGCCGGTATTCAGTCTATGGACGGCCTGAGTTTCACGGCAAACTACTCACTGGCCGATTACAAGACTCTGAAAGCAAAAGAGGGTACGGAGGCGGATTATGCTGTGTGGTTTGGCGGCACAGAATCCGGTGGCTCTGTTACCCCCACCGGCTCTGACGGAAAGTTTTCCTTCAAGGGCCAGCTTTCCGTGTACCCCACCGGCGGCGGCGTAAACGAAGTGGTCGGAATGAATATCACCATCGCGCCCACCTCGGTCATCACTTTGGATGACGGCGAGTAAGGAGGAATTATGGCAAAGACAATGACCATCGAGCACAACGATGTGAAATATGTGCTGGAATACACCAGAAAATCTGTAGAGATGATGGAGCGGCAGGGCTTCGAGATCGAGGAATTGCAGCGCAAGCCCATGACCTATCTGCCCGCCCTGTTTGCTGGCGCTTTTTTGGCGCATCACCGCTATGTAAAGCGTGATGTTATCGACAAGATTTACGCCCAGCTGCCCAACAAGGGAGATATGCTGGGCAAGCTGGTGGAAATGTATAGCGAACCCATTGTAGCGCTCATGGATGATCCCGAAGCCGAGGGAAACGCCAGCTGGACGGTGGACTGGTAAGCGAACCGCCGCCCGATAAAGAGGGGGGCAATACCCCCCTCTACGCTTACACGGAAAAGTTCTATGAGGTTTTCCCTTATTACCTTGCAATAGGCATGACCTACGAGCAGTTCTGGGAAATGGATTGCGAGTTGGTCAAGTACTACCGCAAGGCAGCGAAAATCAAGCAGGACTTGGACAACCAGAACGCATGGCTACAGGGTGCGTATTTCTATGAAGCCTTGGCGGATGTATCGCCTATTCTTCATGCGTTCGCAAAGAAAGGTACAAAGCCCATTCCGTATCGAGATTCCCCCTATCAGGTGGGTGAAAGCTATAATTCTGCGGAGAAAAAAGTGAAAGAGCAGAAGAATGATAGCCGTGCAAAAGCAATCATGGAAATGTTCATGATTGCAAATAACAAGAAATTCGAGCCGGGAGGTGAAAAGCATGGACAATCTTGAAATTCGCGGACTTGAATTTCAAATCAAAGAGAACAGCGACAGTGCCGTTGCGTCTTTGGGACGGCTTGAAAAAGCGTTGTCCTCCCTAAAGACGGCCACATCCGGCGGAGCGTCCGGCGTAAGAACTGCTGCAAATCAGATTGCTGCGCTCAATAAAGCGCTGTCTGGGTCCGGTGCAGTTGGGCAAAAACTTAAATCTATCGCTGCCGGGCTAAAGGCCATATCCGATGTTGGAACCGTAAAGATTCCAAAATCGCTTGGGACTAATATGCAATCGCTCGGAACGGCACTATCCTGGATTTCCGATGGTGATATAGACAAACTCTACAATGTCGCAGACGCTTTGCGCCCTCTATCCGAACTGGAAGGCGCCCACATGCGTTCGTACATCAACCAACTCAGCGCTTTTCCGGACATTGTGCGTGAACTCCGCGCCGCAGACATTGACGAGTTTTCAAACCAAATGACCCGGCTTGCAAATGCGCTGAGACCGTTTGCCACAGAAATGCAACATGTAGCCGATGGATTTAGTGCCATGCCGTCTCGAATTCAGCGGCTCATAACAACCACCGAGAAGTACAACAACACGGTAAACAAAGGATCCGCCCAAACGAGTCGATTTGGGATTTCCCTCAAAAGCATAAAAACGGCAGGGGTTGTGGCCGGAATTCGTATGATACGCCAGGGAATCAGCAAGGCCATCACTGAATCAAATGCCTACCAAGAAGATTTGAACCTGTTTACTGCGTCAATGGGTCAATACGCAAAAGAAGCCCAAGAGTATGCGGAAAATGTTGGCGAAATAATGGGCATTGACCCCGCAAAATGGATGCGGAATCAGGGCGTATTTAACACTTTGCTGTCCGGATTCGGCTCTGTCGCAGACCGTTCTTACCTTATGAGTAAGAACCTTACACAGCTCGGCTATGACATTTCCTCGTTCTTCAACATCTCCGTTGAAGATGCTATGCAAAAGCTGCAATCCGGTGTTTCTGGCGAATTGGAACCGTTGCGTAGATTGGGCTACGACCTGTCGCAAGCCAAACTGGAACAAACCGCATTGACGCTGGGAATCGAAAAGTCTGTTTCTGCCATGACGCAGGCAGAAAAGGCGGAGTTGCGTTACTACGCCATTATGACACAAGTAACAACGGCGCAGGGCGACATGGCTCGTTCGCTGGATGCCCCCGCAAACCAGCTCCGTATTTTCCAAGCGCAGTTAACACAGGCATCAAGAGCAATCGGTAATATTTTTATTCCTATTCTTCAAAAGATATTACCCATTGCAATCGCCGTCCTTCGTATTGTACGCGAGCTGGCGGATGCTATTGCAAAACTGTTTCACTTCAAACTCACGGAGATTGATTATTCCGGCGTTGGGAATCTCGCCAGCGGCGCAGAAGATGCCGCTGCAGGCTTTGACGATGCAACAAGCGCAGCAAAAGAACTGAAAAAGTCCGTTATGGGCTTTGATGAGCTTAACATTCTGAACGGCAACACTGCGTCCGGGGCTGGTTCTGCAGGTGTGTCCGGCGGCAGCGGTTTTGACTTTGAATTGCCTGAGTATGGTTTTCTTAATGATGTAAGTAAGCAGGTTGATGAAGTCACGCAGAAGCTCAAAAATGCGCTCCCGTGGATTCTTGCCATTGGCGCCGGATTTGCGGCGTGGAAACTTGGCCCAAAACTCGGCCTTGATTTGCAGAAAACCATTGGCTTGGCTGTCGGTATTTTTGGCGCGCTTACACTGGTGCAAAACATTCTCGATGCAATCGTAAACGGCGTTACAGAAGAAAACATGACCGGCATGATTTTCGGCATGACGCTTGCCGTGACCGGGCTATATGTTGCTCTTGGGCCGGTTGCTGGAGGAATTACAGCTATTGTTTCCGGTCTTGCTGTGCTGGCTGTCGCGTTTTCTGATGCAGAGAAAAGCGGATGGAATTTCCAGAACCAAATGCTCGCTATTGCAGGGATTCTTGCGGCAGGTGTCGGGATCGGTATACTGATTGGGTCTTGGATTCCTTTGCTAATCGCAATGATTGCCGCATTGCTTCTTAGCATTACTACGTCGACCGGGCACGGACAAGAACTTATCAACGGCGTAAAAGAAACCCTGCAAGGTTTTATTGACTTCTTTGCTGGAATCTTTACCGGAGATACGGAGCGCACAGCGAAAGGGATCGAGGGAATCTTTTCCGGGCTGAAAGGAATAATCGGCTCCGTTATTGATGGCATAAGGGACTGGCTAAATGGGCTGTTGGATTGGATCGACAAAAAAACAAACGGAAAGCTCAAACCGCTTATTACCGGAATCAAGGCTATTGTAACCGCCGTTTTTGGCAACATCAAGCAAACCGTCGGGAATATAATCGACGACATTAAGACGATTTTCTCCGGGCTAATCAAGTTTATTTCCGGTGTCTTCTCCGGCGATTTTGATAAGGCTTGGGAGGGAATCAAGGACATTTTCAAGGGCATATGGAACACCATAATCGATCTGCTTAATGGAGCAATCAACATCATCATCAAAGGGATTAACTGGCTCATTAAGCAGATGAACAAGATCAGTTTCGATGTCCCTTCGTGGGTGCCGTTTGTAGGAGGCAAATCTATTGGAGTAAACATTGACTATATCAGCGAGAATGTGCTCCCGCGCCTCGCTAAAGGCGCAGTTATCCCCGCAAACGATGAATTCCTTGCCGTGCTCGGCGATCAGACCCACGGAAATAACATCGAAGCCCCGGAAGGACTTATTCGGAAAATTGTCCGCGAAGAATCCGGCGGTTCTGGAGAAGTCCATGTGACCATTGTTCTCGACAGCGTGACTGGGAAGAAATTGTTTGAAACGGTGGTCAGAGAGAACAACGCCGTTGTCCGGGCGACTGGGGCAAGTCCTCTTGTCACATAAGGAGGTCAAATGGCAATTTTAACCATTACAAAGGCAGACGGGACAAATGTCCCGCTGCCCGACCCCAGCGAATATTCGTGGGGCATACAGGATATTGACGCAGATGGAACGGGGAGAAACCAAAACGGAGACTTGTTTCGTGACCGGGTAGGGACTAAGCGTAAGCTAACTCTATCGTGGCCGCCAATAAAATCCGCGCCGATGTCCACATTGCTACAGGCTGTAGACGAGGTTTTTTTCAAGGTAAAATATCCCGATGCTATGACCGGTTCTGAACGGCAAATGACCGCCTATGTCGGCGACAGGACAGCACCCATGTATAGCCTTATTGATGGCGAATATCAATGGGAGGGGCTTTCCATGAACTTCATCGAGAGGTGAGCCATGCACACTGTAACAGACGCATTTAACGCCGCGTGTTCTGCGCCGGGGCGTGAAATCACCAGCAAGGTAAATTTCAACGGTACGACAGACCTTCCAGCATCGGAGATACAGGAGATCGTTGTAACGGAGCAGTTTGGCTCCTCAGACGGCGTGACCATCGGCGCGGCGTTCTCCAGCCAGTGCAAAGTGGTCATTTACAAGCAAACGCCTGCTTTGCCGCTCTCCGGCGGAAACTTTACCCCCTATGCTGGGATCATGGTGGACGGTGCGGCGCAGTTTGTGCCGAAGGGCAAGTTTTACATCCCATCAGACGGCGTGGAAAAGACGTGGGATTTGTGGCTGACCATCACGGGCTATGACCGCATGGCGGGGCTGACGGCGGAGTATGTGCCTACCGTCCCATTCCCCGCCACGCCGACGCAGATGCTGGTAGACGTTTGCACCCAGGCCCATGTGACCGTGCCCAGTGTGACTATGCCGGATATACAGATCGCCGCACCCTATTCCGGGTCTCTGCGGCAGCAGCTGGGATGGCTGGCCGGGCTGATCGGCTGCAATGCTAAGTTTGATGCCACAGGCAACCTTGTGTTTTGCTGGTACGCCGACAGCGGGCTGACGCTCGGATGGGACGTCCAGTATATGGACGGACTGGAGCTAACCGCCAACAGCGCATTTACCATTAACAGCCTACTGACCGGCACGGAGGAAAACCCCATCAGCGTCGGCACGGGTCTGGGCATCACATCCACCAACCCCTATATGACCGCCGAGCAGGCGGCAGTGGTGCTTGCGCAAATTTCCGGCAAGTCTCTTATGCCCTGCAAGCTCAAGTGGCGCGGCAATCCCGCCGTGGAGGCCGGGGACAGTGTGGCCGTGACCGGGCGAGACGGCAAGGCGCTGACGGTCTACGTCATGGAGCAGCGCATGACCATCAAGGGCGGCATGTCCGCTGACATCACCTGCTACGGCACCGAGGACGCGGACTACGCCGTGGAATCGCCCACTCAAAAAAAGGTGCAGCGGCAATACGATGACGTGCGCAAATCGTTTCAGGACGCCACATCGCGGATCATCGGGGCCAAAGGCGGATATTTTGAGATCACCTATGACGAGGACGGCTATCCCACCGGTTGGCAGCTCCGCAATACGTCCTCTGTGGAAGATGATACCAAGATGTGGATCATGTCTGCCGGGGGTCTGGGCTATTCCTCGGACGGCGGCAAAACCATCACGGATATTGCCTTAACGGATGACGGGAAGGTTCTTGGGTCTGCGCTTGTGGTAAAGTATGGCGATGATGACATGGGGCTTTCCGCAGTGCTGGAGGCTATTGACGGAAAGTTTGAATCTAAAATCAGCAGCGATACCGCCGAAAGCATGATTTCGCAGAGCGCGGATGGCATCCGCACCGAAATAAGCAGCTTTGGGACAGAGCTGGAAAAGGTCACAACATCGTTTGCGGTCGGCGATGACGGCATTGTTATTGGCAAATCTGACAGCCCAATAAGCCTATTCCTTGCCAATAACACACTCCAGTTTCTGCGGGACAACATAGCGGAGTTAGAAATCACCTCGGAAGGCGTGATAGCTAAACGCCTTACCACATCCACTATCGTGATCGGCAAGGTACTCATCCAAGCGGACGATGACGGCGATGTGATTATAGCATAAGGGGGTTGTTACGATGAGCGTAAATCAAAGTTTAACATTGGAGCAAGTTGGCCAATCCATAGCCAACAACACCTCCAAAGTCCGCATCAAATGGACATCACAACAGACCGGATCCAGCTATAACAACGCCCCCGGTGATAAGGCGTATTACTACATCACCATTAATGGCGGCACAAGGACCGAGCATACAGTGGCGTTTACGCTGCCGCAAAATACCACCAAGACCATCTTGGACACCACCCTCACCGTTAACCACAAAGCGGACGGTACCGGCAGCATCAAGGTGGAGACGTGGATGAACACGGAGATTAGCGCCGGTGTGATTACGCAGACCAAGACGCTGACGCTGGACACCATTCCGCGTGCATCTGCTGTATCAGCGCCCGGCACTTGGACTCTCGGCACGGCCCTTGAAATCACAATTGGCCGCAAGAGCGCGAACTTTACTGACAAACTCTATTACAAGATCGGCAGCAATAGCGCTGTGCAGATCGCGGAATATGATGGCACAGCGGGAACTTATTCCTGGACACCTCCCGTTAGCCTTGCCACCAACGCGCCCAACAGCACACAGTTGGTCGCAACGATCATTACCAACACTTATAACGGCAGCACTTATGTGGGGCGGTCGGAGTGTGCGGTGACGCTGGCGATCCCGGCAAGCGTGGCACCAACGCTGTCAGTGTCCGTAACTGACCCAACGGGCAACAAAACAAAATATACCGGGTATTTCCTGCAGCGGCTCAGTAAAATCAAAGTTGAAATCACTGGCACGGGCGCGCAGGGCAGCACCATCAAATCTTACAGCATTAAGGTGGGCTGGTCGGCGGGCTCCGGCACACTGTATACCGCATCTGCGGCGAGCGGGACAACGAGGCTTTTGCCTTACTACGGCACGGTGTATATCACATGCGCTGTAACGGATAGCCGTGGGCGCACGGCTACAAAATCGCTAAGCTATACGGTATCCAAATACAGCGTCCCCACTATCTCGTCCATCTCCGCCACCCGTTGCACGCAAAACGGCGCAGCGAACCGCACGGGAGAGTACGGTAAAGTTACCTTTACCGCCGCTATCACTGCGCTGTACAACAAAAATACAGCGGCTTACAAGGTGCAGTACCGAGAATACGGGGGTACGGGGTTGTGGACGGAAGTAACGCCGACGATACCGGAGGCCGATAAGTATGCCCCCAAAAACATCTCCACCATTTTCCCCGCAGACAGCAATAAGCGATACACGGTGCGCGTGGTGGCAATTGATGCTTTTAGCACCAGCAATTCCAGCATGCGGGACATTTCGGCGTCCTTTGTGCTGCAGCACTTAGCAAAATCAAAATCATCCGTTGGCATTGGACGCCTGTGCGATGACGATAAAACTAAGGCATTACAGGTGGGGCTGGATGCCTATTTTGACAAATCCATATACGCAGATCGATTTGTCTATATGGGTGGATACAAAAAGTCGGACACGGAAAAGGACATCTATTTTCAGACCACGGACGGAGCCGCAAATCCGCACAATGTGGGCGTATACGGCGGCAACGGGGAATCCACAGCAGCTTGGGGCGTCTACGACGCCCAAAACAGCCGCAGCGTGATTCGCTACGACGATGTGGCAGGAACGCTGACGCTGCTGGGCCTGGGGCCTACCAATCTGACGATTGGCGCATCCGGATCAAACTTGAAAGGCTTTAGCGGTATGGCAAAATACTCCGCTATGATGGGCCTCGGCATCTTGAGGGTGTCTGGAGAGACCAATGTTGCGCTAACGGCTGATACAACATACGACATTGCCTACATAAGCGACCATTTCCCAACGTCCACCTATGCTCTGAGTGTATACTGTCAAAAGTCATTAGATGCGAGGCTGACCACCTCCGGCACCATACAGATACGCCCCAAAGAGGCTATAGCCGCCGGGTACTATATTTACATCGCCGGAATATGGATTGCAAGCTGAGGAGGTGCGCCGTATGGATCCTTTGTGGCTGTTATTGATTATCCCCGCATCATCGTGCTTGGGGTTTATGTTTGCCGCTCTGCTGGCGGCAGGAAAGGAATGAACATGACGGAAACTATCATTGTGGCCCTGATTACCGGCGGCTTGTCGCTGCTGGGGGTAATCATCACCAGCAGCAAAACCACCCGAGACGTGGCAGCCAAGCTGGACAAGCAGCAGGCCGTCACCGATACCAAGCTGGAGGAGCTGACCAGAGAGGTCCGGGAGCACAGGTTTTGGGTGTACAAACACATATTCCCAAACGGGAAAGCTTATTTTGGGATTACATCTCAGTATCCGTGCGTCAGATGGAAAAACGGAAAGGGATATTCTGACAACAAGATTTTTACAAGAGCACTAAAAAAATATGGATGGGACAATGTAAGGCACGAAATTATAGATTGCTTCCTAACAAAAGACGAAGCTTGCAGACAAGAAATTGCTCTTATAAGTTTGCACAAAAGCAATGCACCGGATTATGGGTATAACCAATCTTCCGGTGGCGAGCACGGCGGAACCGGCGTAAAGGTAAGTGAAGAAACGCGCCGAAAAAAATCAGTTTCAATGATGGGTAAAAATGTAAGTATAAACATTGGCGGCAACAGCGCAAAAGCGAGACCCGTAAAACAATTTACAAAAGACGGGAAGTTTGTGGCCGAATATAAGGCAACAACTGAGGCGCAACGAAAGACCGGTGTAAATTATACAGGAATTGTAAAATGCTGCACTTTTAACCAGCTCACAGCGGGAGGGTATATATGGCTTTATGCGTGGGATGGCGCCCGACTCAGTGAAAAAGTGGAATCTTGCAATAGTCCGAAACTCGTCTCTGCCAAATCCAACAAAAAGAGAAGCGAGTCCATGAAAAAATATTGGGCGAACAAGGAGTAATTACATGAGCGAAACTATTATTGTTGCAGTTATCTCCCTCATGGGGACTTTGGCGGGGTCGTATTGGGCAAACAAAAAAAACACCGCCCTTATTGCATATCGCTTGGAGCAGCTTGAATCGAAAGTAAACAAACACAATTCTGTTATTGAGCGAACCTATAACTTAGAAACAGAACAATCTGTTATTAAGGAGCAGATCAAGGTCGCAAATCATCGTATTGAAGATTTGGAGCATATCACCAACAAATAAATGTGGATTGTGCCCGATTCGGGCACAGAAAGGAGCAAACCATGAAAATCGAGAGTATGAGAAAATCTCTGTAAATAAGATTCTTCTATGATAATTAAGCGCGATAAGCTTGTGAATCAGGCTTGTCGTTCTTGTTTTATATATAACAGTTGCTTACGGGTATGTCAAGAGCAGGCGGTTTCCCGCCTGTCTTCTTAACCCTTCTTTTGCTTACTCGGGTAAGCGTCCTTCGTACATAATGCTCAGTTCTCCATAAACCTGAGCCCAATCACGGATGGTGGTAGTCCATTTTTTCGTAGCCTCAAAAGTAGCCAGATACAAGGCCTTTAACAGGGCGGTATCGCTTGGAAATACGCTTCTCTGACGGTTCAGCTTCCGGTATGTGGAGTTCAGTGATTCGATCGCATTGGTTGTATAAATGACCTTCCGGACAGTGGTTGAAAATTTAAAAATTGGAGAAACAGCATCCCAGTTGTCTTTCCAGCGTTTCATGGAATTCGGGTATTTCGGAGTCCATTTTTCAGTTACACGTTCTAAGGCAGCCAGAGCCTTCTGCTCATCAGCGGCCTGATAGATGGTTTTTAAATCTGCAGCAAAGGCTTTTCTGTCCTTGTCCGGAACGTATTTCAGGGTGTTTCTTACCTGATGGACAATACACCTCTGGTATTCTGTTTTGGGAAACGCAGCTGAAATTGCTTCTTTAATGCCTGTAAGGCCATCGGCACAGATGATCAGGATATCTTTTACTCCGCGATTTTTCAGTTCGTTCAGGACTGACAGCCAGTATTTCGCACTTTCATTGTCACCAATCGTAATCGTCAGGACTTCCTTTTTCCCCTCCGCATTAATGCCAAGAATAACATAGGCTGCAAGCTTACGAATGACTCCATTATCCCGCACAGAATAGTGGATCGCATCGATGTAAAGGATTGGATATACCTCATCCAATGGGCGGTTCTGCCAGTCTTCAATCTGAGGAAGTATCTTATCCGTCACATCGGATATGAAACTTTCTGATGTTTCAAAACCATAGATATCTTCAATCGTTTCCGAGATCTGGCGAGTGGTCATTCCTTTGGCATACATAGAGATGATCTTCTGATCGATATCAGAAATATCTTTCTGACGCTTTTTCACCACCTGTGGTTCAAAGGTCGATTTCCGATCCTGTGGGACCTCGATTTCCATAGAGCCATATCGGCTGTTTACCTGCTTGCGTTTATAACCGTTACGATAATCGTCATTGTCAGAACGCTGGGATTTCTCATATCCAAGATGGTCATCCATTTCAGCCTCCATCATTTCTTTAATGGTGCCGCCCAGAAGATCTTTGAGTGCATCCTGGATATCTTCTGCGGTCTCGATATCGTATTCTTCGAGAAGCTGGCGGATGATGTTCCTTTTTCCTTCAGTCATTTCAACTCTGTGAACAGGTTTCTTTTGTTTTGCCATAGTAAAAGGCCCTCCTAATGATATTTATTGTATCATAGAAGGACCTTACTTAGGTTATTTTACAGAAAAAGTTTCATAGGCTCTGAAAATCCCTGACAAGCTGTATGACATTCTCAAGTGGCTGGTCATCATCGTCCTGCCGGCCATTGCCACGCTGTACGCGGCCTTGTCCGCCGTGTGGGCCTGGCCCTACTCGGAGGAGATCGTCACCACCATCACCGCCGTGGACACGTTCCTGGGCGCTGTGCTGTGCATCTCCACGGCCACCTACAACAAAGGGGGCAGCGGCAATGAGTAATTCCAGCTTGGTATCTTACACCAAACTCTCCCCTAACTGCGACCATCCACGGAACCACGCCATTGACAAGATCACCATCCATCACATGGCCGGTGATCTGTCTGTGGAGACCTGCGGCAATCTCTTTGCCAAACCCAGCTACGAGGCCAGCTCCAACTATGGTATCGGCTCCGATGGCCGGGTGGGCCTCTATGTGGACGAGGGCGACCGCGCATGGGCCTCTGCGTCTCCCAGCAACGACAACCGAGCCGTCAACATCGAGGTTGCCAACTGCGCCACCGGCGGCGACTGGCCCGTGTCCAATGCAGCTTATAGCAAGCTGATTGACCTGTGCGTGGACATCTGCCAGCGCAACGGCATCAAGGCCCTTAACTACACCGGGGGTGCAGACGGCAACCTGACCGAGCACCGTATGTTTACGGCTACGGCTTGTCCCGGGCCCTACCTGCACAAGCGCATGGGCCGCATTGCCGCAGAGGTCAATAGCCGTCTATCTGCCCAGCCTGCTAAGTCCGTGGACGAGGTTGCCCGGGAGGTGATCCGTGGCGAGTGGGGCAATGGCTCCGACCGCCGCCAGCGCCTGGAGGCAGAGGGGTACGACTATGATGCCGTGCAGGATCGCGTGAATGAGCTGCTGAACAGCAAGGAAGAGCCTGAGCAGCCGGGCAAGCCCACCACGCTGGACGTGAATGTCGGCGAGATTTTGGATTTCAAGGGAGGCAAGCACTATACGAGCGCAAATGCCACATCCGGCACTGAAGTCAAGGCATCCAAGGCAAAAGTGACGGCAAAAAGCAGCGGCAAGCATCCGATCCACCTCCGCGCTATTAATGACAAAGGCGCGTACATTAGCGGCGTGTATGGCTGGGTTGATCTCAGCACCATCACCACTGGTAGTGTTGTGAAAAAGTCAGTTAACGAGATTGCCCGGGAAGTTATTGCCGGCAAGTGGGGCAACGGTGCTGAGCGTCGCTGCAAGCTCGAATCCGCTGGATACAACTACGCTGCTGTCCAGAAGAGAGTAAACGAGCTGCTCCGCTGAGCGGCTGAAGGATGCCGGCTTTGAGGGGTATATTCGGTAACGGTAAACACCTGGAGGGCGCAGAGGACACCGCTACGCCGGCCTCACGCCCGTGCATAAGCATCCGCACCTCCACGGCTATTTGTTTTGTGTATGAACAGAAACCACAAGGCCGTAAGGGATTTTCTGTCAAATCTGCCGCCGAAACGAGCCGTTGCTTTTGTTGATTCTTTTTTGCTTCCTGACAATGAAGCGATGGTGGTCATAGAATGCGATGTGCGCCGCAAAAGTTGCGTACAGGTATCTATGGAGCGGAATATGTCCGTTGAAACCGTAAAGCGGCACAGATGCAGAGCGTATCATAAAATTGCACAGGAACTATTTATCCCCCTGCCTTAAACGGCGGGGGGATTTTTGCTTTTTTTGACACTTTTCAGGCACTTTCGGGTGCCTGTTTTTTTGTACCATAAAAGCAGAAAGAAGGTGGCAAAATGTACGAACGGCTTATAGCTTGCGGTTACACGGAGCAAATGGCAAGGGATATTTTGACCTTGTTCCCAGACCCGGAAGAATTGCGGATATACGTATATTTTGCCGAACTGTTCCGTGAAGAAAGGACGGTATGTTGATGGCATTTAATCCTTACTATCAGAATCCATATCAGCCAATGGGATATAACGGCCAGTACGGCAATTATGCCCCTCAGAACGCCGCAGGATCCTCGCAAGCGTTTGTGTGCCAAATTACAAGGGTAAACGGCAGAAACGGCGCAGAGGCTTTCAGAATGGCCCCAAACAGCTCCATTCTGCTGATGGACGAGAATGACCCTATCGTGTGGATGAAACAGACGGACGGCGCGGGGTATGCAACGGTAACGCCTTACACGGTTTCTCCGTATCAGGCTACCCCGCCTGTGGATGTAAGCAGTCTGGAAGAACGCGTAAAGAGATTGGAGGACACAATCAATGGCAAATCCAATGATGCAAATGCTGATGGGAAACGGAAGTCGAAAGCCGAATAACCCCCTTGCGATGGTGGCGGAGTTCCGAAAATTTGCTGCCGGCATGACCCCGCAAAAAGCACAGCAGGAAATCGAGCGGTTACTAACTTCTGGGCAAATGAGCAAAGAGCAGTTTGCTGATTTGCAGAAACAAGCAAAGGACTTTATGCAATTCCTGAAATAGGCCGGGTCGACACGGTTTATTTATAAAAATTTATGAAAGGAGTTTTCCACATGGAGAACGGTATGTCTCTTAGCGATATCGCCGCTGTGACGCGCGGTACAAACGAAGAAAACGGCTGGGGCTCCGGCTGGTTCCTTATCGTTGTTCTGTTCCTGTTCATGTTTGGGTTTGGCGGCAACGGATGGAATCGGCAGGGTGAGTTCGGGCAGTTCGCTACCGCTGCCAGCCAGCAGGAGATTCTGTTCGGCCAGCAGTTCGGGCAGCTCAACGACCGCTTAACCAACATCGGTAACGGCATCTGCAATCTTGGTTACGAGATGCAGGGCGGCATCGGGCAGTTGGGCAAGGAGATGGCTTTGGCGCAGAACGGCACCAACATGACCATCATGCAGACCGGCAACAGCATCCAGAGCCAGATGGCGCAGTGCTGCTGCGACACAAAGCGGGCCATTGATGGCGTAAACGCCAACATCGAGGCCAAGTTTGCCGCTTTGGAGAAGTCCCAGCTTGAGCAGCGAATTGCGGAGCAGTCCGCCCGCATTGCCAGCCTTGAGATGGATAACCGGATGTATGGTGTGGTGCGCTATCCCAACGGCTACACCTACAACGCCGGTAATTCCCCCTTCTGCGGCTGCAACAGCTGCTGCGGCGCAAACATCTGACACAGAACGATAGGCCCCTTTTGGCCGGGTTATGGGCGGGGCTGGTGTCCCGCCCTTTTAATTTAGAAAGGAGATTTTACAATGTCTTGCAAATCTGCGATTTACACTGCTATGCAGACCCCCACGGAGGTTGCCGTAAATGGTGTTATCCCTCTGGGTAGTCTTATCCGCCGCTATGGATGTGATATTTCTTTGAACGGAAACGCTGTCAATATCGTTGGCAAAGGATATTATGATGTCGATGTGTCCATCACTGTATCCCCCACGGCGGCAGGGACGGTCACTGCAACGCTCATCAAGGATGGCGTGGTTGTTCCCGGTGCGACAGCTTCCGCAAATGCTGCGGCTGGCTCGCCTGTTACGCTGGCATTCCCCGCTCTTGTGCGTCAGGCGTGTTGCGCATCCGGCTCTGCGCTGTCGCTGGTACTGACTGGCGCGGCATCCACAGTTAGTAATGTTGCCCTCCGGGTACAGCGCATCTGATGGAGGTGCGGGATGAAAGTTATTGAGAAATTGGAAAATTTTATCGATAGCGAGATCCACGATGCAGAAGTATATGCAAAGTGCGCCTTAAAATACAAGGAATCCGACCCCACGCTTGCGAAACTGTTTTACGATTTGTCCACGGAAGAAATGCGGCACATGGATTTGCTACATGGAGAAGTTGTCCGCCAGATTGAGCAGTATCGCAAGGCAAATGGTGAACCGCCCGTCTCCATGCAGGCTATCTATGATTATCTGCACGAGAAGCAAATCGACAAAGCAAAGGATGTAAAGAGCTGCCAAAGCATGTATCGCAATGGGTAAATATCGCCCGAAAAGTGATAGTAATTTGATAGTAACCCAAACGATACGGCGCGGTATAGCGTAACATTTTCACGGGGAAAACACCAATAAATACCGTGCTATACCGCTTTATCGCAACAATATACTGCGCTTTTCGAACTGGCTTACGCCTTTTAAGCAGGGTGTCCGGGGTTCGAATCCCCGACGGGGCACCAAGAAAAGCCTTGAAACTCAACGGTTTCAAGGCTTTCCTTTTTTTGCTCATTTATTATTTGTTAGTAACGTGTTAGTAACAGGAAGCGGTTTAACAATCGGAAAGAAACTGGGAATGTTTTGGGAGAAGTTGGGAATGCACGGGGGATGGAGGATGTCAAGAGGCATCGGAGGGGGCGGAGGAGGCTTCCACGGCAGCGATCAACTCGGAGGCATCTGTGTGGACATAAATGTTGGCGGTGGTGGAATAATTGGAATGGCCGATGATCTTTTGCAGAATCTCCGGTGCCATATGGTTTTTTCTGGCCCAACTGGCGTAGGTATGGCGGGTGGAATGGGGCGTGAGATGGCGGATACCCAACCGCTCCAGCAGCGGGTAATAATCTCGCCTGCGGAAGTTCCCCTGGACTTTTTGCCCATCGTAGCCGGATAACAGTAGCTCCCCCGTTGCTTGCTTCGCAAAGTAGGCAAAGTATTGTTTCCCCTCCGGTCGAATGGGGATAATTCGATTTCTGCCTGCTTCGGTTTTTTCGCCGCCGATCACATAATCGCCGTGATAGTCTGCCAGCGGCAAAGAAAACAGTTCCCCGATACGCATACCCGTTGCCAGCAGCATCAAGACAATTTTCGCCGCATCGCTGTTGTCGGATTCCAATTTACGGATATCTTCCGCCGTGAAGATGTCCTTTTCTTTTTTGACATTCTCCGGCAAGCGCACAAATTTTGCAAAATTTGTTGTGCAGATTTCCTCCCGGATTGCCCAGTTCGACATCTGCGTTATGAGCTGCTTGTACTTGTTCACGGTGGAATGGCTCTTGGTCATGTGTGGGTCAAGTACGGCCTGAAAGTCTGCTGTGCGGATATCCCGAAACTTTTTCCCGTGCAACGGCGTAAATATGCGGTAGGCGTTGTTATATGATTCTATCCCCTGCTTGCCGATCTCTTTGTAATGCTCCTCTTTCCACGCATCAAAGACTTCCGCAAAGGTCATATTATACCGCTCCGTTAAGCTCTTGCCGTTCAATCGCTCCAAAGCGTCCAGAGCGTCCGTTTTGCGCTCATAATGCCCGATAATCACTTTGTTTTTCGCGGCCACCCAAGGCGATTTTCTACGCCCAGCCAGTTTGTATACAGTTCCGGTGCCGTTTGCCCGCTTCAATGCCTTGCGCCGCTCTGTTACCTGTTTTTTGCCACAGATATGGCAATATACAGCGCCCGGGACAAGAGTTGTTCCGCATTTAATGCAGTTGCTCATTTTCTGCTTCCTCGCCTTGTTTGGATTTTTTGTCCGCCGCAAGAGTGGACAATAGAACGGATGTAAGTACGCCGATTCCCACCGCCAAAAGCGCAATGACAATCCATGCAATCGTACCGGTTGTCCTGGATCGGATCAGGCCTTCGTCCTGCACACGGTAATCAAGCGCCACATACCATGTAACTATACCCAGCAGGATAGCGGACAGCAGCGATGTGATATACAGCATCGTGCGCTGCCGCCTTGCTTTTTTCTTCTGCTCCTCTGCTGATTTGGACAGTTCATCGTATGCGCCCTCTATCCGTGCAAGGCGCACATCCTCGTCATGGACTTGCTGGAGCTGCTTGATTTGGTCTTGCGCCAAAACAACCTCTACAATGCCAAAGTAACGGTCCATAGACACCCCCAGCACCTTGCAGATGGGGCCAGCCGCATACACGCCCGGTGCTTTAGATGTGGATGCGAAAAAGTTGTTAACGCTGGACAAAGGCACACCGGATTGGTCTGCTATCTCCTGCGCCGTGATGTGCTGTTCCAGTTTTGCGTCCCGACAAGTGTCCTGCAACGATTTCTCCATGTTTTATTGCCTTCTTCCCCTTTTTCGGGCATAGCCCGCATTATTTTGCAAACCCCAAATTTGGGGATATTGCCTTTTTTCGGGATTGCACCGCCCGATTTGTTTTTGATATGGTATAGGCGCAAACGATAAACCGTTAGGTGATTCGTGGGCAATACCCTCCCCGTCCGGTGCGGGGATGGGGAGGGTAGAACAAAATTTCTATTTTCTACGATTTTGTTGCCCTGAACTATGCAACAAATGTCGTTTTTTAGGGTAAAGGTGAAAATACTTTACTTGGAGGGCGTACAAATGATGATTTTTCCCCAAAAATGTGGTATACTTAATGAAACACCTGTACGGGAACGACTGAAAGAGGAAATCACGACTCTGACAGACCGCCAGGCTGAATATGTATTAAGGAGGTTGCAGGATGTTCAAGACAAGAAAGCAGTTAAAGGATGAAATTAGAAGACTGAATATCGAGCTTTCCGAAGAAAGACGCAAGACCCGTGTGTCCGCATTTATTGAATCCTCCGGGCTTCCACAGTGCAAAAGCCTTGCGTGTGCGGATTGCATCCATGTTGTTTATCGGCGGTCTATTCGTGGTGACTATTATATAATAGGCTGCGGCAAAAACAATCCGTGCGACGACTACGAAAAAGACCCTGCCGCCAGTTTGGCAGCTAATCAAGCAATGCAGCAACCGCAATGGCGGTTGTAATCGCATACGGCACCCAAAACATAAGTAGCTCTTTCCTGTGCTGTTCTATGTAGCCGCTCCCCAGTATCGTAATGCGCCAATACTGAACGCCTTCATGGACGGTTCCATTTTCGCTTATTGACTCCCCTATGCTGTAAAAATCAATCAGGCCTTCTTTTGCAAGGAACGAAGTGTATCTGTTTAGTATGTGATCGTCATTGATTCCGACAAAACTATCTGCTTCGCCTCGGGTCATATCCTTTTTGTATAAGGCTTTTAGCAGCCGATATGCAGTCTTTTCCATATTACAGCACCCTCTTAGCTTCCAGTACAATGCCCAATAGCTTCTCGCATTGCTCATCGGTCAAACCATCAACTGCATCAAGCAACGCTTTCCGTGCTGCGCTCAATCCCTCGGCATTTATGCCGGGGGCTTTTTTTATGCCTGGATCATCCGTTTCTGCCAAAAACAAATCCGGTGAAACGGCGAAATAATCCGCAATTTTCTTTATCGTTGTTGGCCTTGGAATCGCACCGCCTTTCCACGAAGTAACAGACCCAGACGATAGGGCGAGTTCTTTTGCAACTGCGTTGGGCGATACTCCACGCTTTGCGCATAGGCCGACAAAGACTGACCAAAACATAAAAAAATACTCCTGAAAATTGTGAGATTATCCAAAAGTGAGAAAAATGAGATTTTGCTATTTACAAAATGAGAATTATGAGGTATCTTTATATCAGGCCCACCGGAAAAGGGTACAAAAACACCAGCCCCCACGAAAGCGGCTTTTAACAATTTCTTTTGGCGAAGGTATTGTACCGCAGTTTTTGTGGAGTGTCAAGTGTGAAACCTCATGAATATGAGTTTTCGGTGGGCGTTGACTGCGGCGGGGATAGAAAAACCGTCTCGTGCGGTAACACGAGGCGGCGGTGTGCAGGAGTTTCCCTCCCCACCTCCGCACCGGGCGGGGAGGGAATTTAACAGCAAAACGCGCTGTCTTTGCACTCCTGCAAGGCGATTATAGCACGAACGCCCCGCCGCAGTCAATGAAATCTCACATATAAGGAGGGAATTTAATTTGACATTGAGAGAAATGCGGGATAGAGCAAATCTTTCCTGCACAGAGGTAGGCAAGAAACTGTTTGTTGACCAGTCCTGCGTAAGACATTGGGAATACGGAGACTGGGCACCGGCACGGAAGTATTACAAGAAAATGGCGAAGCTGTACGGCGTGTCGGAGGAGGAGATCAAGGCTGCTGCGGAAGCTATCCGGGCGGCGAATAAGGAGGAACGATGATTAAGACGATGACGCTGCAAGAGTGCATGGAGCATCTTCGGGCGCATGGACTGAGCATTTCGCAAGACACGCTGTCAAACGGGATTGAACAGGGTGTGTATCCTTTTGGCCTGTGCGTTATCGGAGGGCAACGGCGTGTTTTTCAGATTTTTACCAATCTGCTGGACAAGTGGATTGCGGAGCGGGAGGAGTAAACATGGACGGTTACACATTGACGCTGGTCATCATCGGCGCGGCTACGGTGGCGTGGATGTTCGTGAAGCTGGTGGACAAGCTGGATAGACCAGGCAAGTAAATAACAGGAGGAAAAGGCGATGAAGGCATACAAGGGATTTGATAAAGACCTGAAATGCAGAGGATTCCAGTACGAGGTAGGTAAGGAGTACGAGGAGGGGAGCGCAGAACTGTGTAAAAAAGGTTTCCACGCCTGTGAAAACCCGCTGGACACATTCCGCTACTATGGGCCGACAGATAGCCGGTACTGCGAGGTTGATGTGGCCGACAACGGCGAACGCAACACCACTGACAGTAAGGTTTGCGGCAAACATATCAAGATTGGCGCAGAAATCGGGCTAAAAGGCGTTATCAACGCCGGTGTGCGGTTTGTGTTTGACAAGTGCGAGAGCGCAACCGAGGAAAACGCATCGGGTGTGAGTGGCAACGCCGCCGCATCGGGCTTG
>OGOO01000543.1_pt1 | contig 43234 bp, 26 predicted proteins | sample 1552651 | NCBI WGS metagenome assembly OGOO01 (sample SAMEA2580118, study PRJEB22360) | human gut metagenome | biome: human gut; feature: human-associated habitat; material: faeces | place: Denmark | collected 2008/2010 | reverse complement strand
GGCACTGGCACAAACCCGCTGCCTCTGCAGCCACCGCAATGCCGCCGGCACCAAAAATGACCAGCACGATAACAAGAGCGAGCATTGCCTTGCTTAACGGTTGACGCTTTTTGCGATGTGCCCTCTTTTTACGAGTGCGAACTGACATCTTACCTCCATGGATACACTGTGAAGTATTTTATCATGGCGGCGTGAACGACAAGGCTGCCATATGCCACGGGTGAAGATTCACACGGTTTAGCCACAGAATGGCAAGAATTGTAAGGTTTTTATGATGAACGCTCGAGCTTATGCAGGCTGCTTCTGGAAGAAATAGTCGTTGTCTTGCGTGTAAGAATCTTCTGCAAGCTGCATCTGGTCGTGAAGCGCCTCGCGCGACGTGCCACCGAAAGTGGTACGTGCCGCAACGATGCTCTCGAGGTCGAGCGCGCCCGTGATGTCCTCTTCGAAGAGCTCGCTTTCCGCCTTGAAGTCTTCGAGGCTCAGATCATCCAAGTTGCAGCCGCGCTTATCGCAAAGCAACACCAGATGGCCCACCACTTCATGCGCTTGCCTGAATGGCATGCCCTTCTTTGCGAGATAATCAGCCACATCGGTTGCAGCCAAATAGCCCTTTTCAGCCTGGATGCGCATGGCATCCTTATTGATCTTCATGGTGGCGATCATGCCTTCCATGCAGGTAAGGCAATCATAGAGCGTCTTCGCAGCATCGATCACGCCCTCTTTGTCTTCCTGGAGATCCTTGTTGTAAGCCAGCGGCAACGATTTCATCGTAACGAGAAGCGCCACAAGATCGCCGACCACACGGCCCGACTTGCCGCGGATGAGCTCCGCGAAATCGGGGTTCTTCTTCTGCGGCATGATCGACGAACCAGTCGAGAACGCATCGGAGAGCGTGATGAAACCGAATTCCGAAGTGGACCAAAGGATGATCTCTTCCGCCAAGCGCGAAAGATGGATCATGCTCACACTTGCCGCGTAATCGAGATCGAGCAGGAAATCACGATCGGAAACGGCATCGAGCGAATTCGGGATAGGCGCAGCGAACCCAAGTGCTCGGGTGGTCGCATCCCGGTCGAGAGGATAGGTGGTGCCTGCGAGCGCCGCCGAACCGAGCGGATTCATATCGGCCGCATCGAACGCTTGGCGCAAGCGATTGAAGTCGCGCGTGAACATCCAGTAGTACGCCATGAAATGATGCGCGAGCAGCACAGGCTGAGCATGCTGAAGATGCGTATAGCCTGGGAGCAGCACCTCTTCATTCTGCGCTGCAAGCGCCAGAAGCGTCTTGCGCAGTTTCAGATTCGCACCCATCAGTTCACGGCAAAGCTCTTTCGCATAGAGACGTGTGTCGGTGATGACCTGATCGTTTCGAGAGCGGCCGGTGTGCAGACGCGCGCCCGCAGCGCCGATGCGCTCGGTGAGCACCGCTTCAATGGACATATGAATGTCCTCGTTATTGATATCGAAGATAAAATTGCCCTCCTCGATATCGCGCTCGATCTGCGCAAGTCCCGCCGTGATCGCTTCGGCATCTTCATGCGAGATGACACCCTGATCGGCAAGCATGCGCGCATGCGCCATCGACCCGGCGATATCCTGTTTGTACATTGCCTTATCGACCGGCAACGATGCACCGAACTCCTGCGTGAATTCGCTCACGCCTTCTTCGAAACGTCCAGACCACAGTGCCATATCTTCTACTCCCCGTTACCCGTATCTACTCGTAGTTCGTCCCCTGATCGGAACTGGAGGGTTCATTTCCCCCTTATACAAAACGAACGCTCGGACAACCCGCCCGAGCGCTGCTTGGTATATTCCACTTGCTTATTTGAGCGCGTCTTCTTCGAGCTCTTTCGCATCGCCGTCGGTCTTGCCGTTGTCGCGGCGATTCTTTGCCCACACGCGGTTGGACAGCCCATACAGATCGATGAAGCCCTTCGCAGAATCGCGATTGAAGGTATCAGCGGCATCGTAGGTTGCCAGACCGTAGTCGTAGAGCGAATAGTTGGACTTGCGACCGGTAACGGTACAGGTGCCCTTATAGAACTTCAGGCGAACCACACCCTCAAGGCAGGTCTGGGTAGCGGCGATGAATTCATCCATCGCATGCTTGAGCGGCGAGAACCACTGACCGTTGTAGACCTGAACAGCCCAGTCTTGCTCGATGTGAGCCTTATAGCGCATGACCTCGCGCTCAAGGCACATATCCTCGAGTGCACGATGTGCGCAGATGAGCGCCAGGGCAGCCGGCGCTTCGTAGCACTCACGAGATTTCACGCCGATCATACGGTTCTCGATCATGTCGATACGGCCGAAACCGTTCGAACCAGCGATCTTGTTCATAGCTTCGATAATCTCAAGGAACGACATCTCCTTGCCATCGAGCGCCACCGGAACGCCAGCAGCGAACGTGATCTCGACCTCGGTCGCCTTATCGGGAGCAGCCTCAGGATCGACCGTCATCGTATAGATGTCGGCCGGAGGCGCTGCCCACGGATCTTCGAGCACGCCGCACTCGATCGCGCGACCCCACAAGTTGTCGTCGATCGAATAGGGGTTGGACTTGGTAGCATCTACGGGCACGCCGTGAGCTTCAGCGTAATCGATCTCTTCAGGACGCGTATGAAGATCCCATTCGCGCACGGGGGCCAGGATCTCGATGCTGGGGTCGAGCGCCTGAATGGAAGTCTCGAAGCGGACCTGATCGTTGCCCTTGCCAGTGCAACCATGAGCGATGTACTTCGCACCTTCTTTATGCGCGACATCAACCAAGAACTTGGAGATGAGTGGACGCGAAAGCGCAGAGACCAGCGGGTACTTGCCTTCGAAGTGCGCATTTGCAGCAAGCGCCTTAGTAAGGTATTCGTTCACGAAAAGCTCGCGCATATCGATGACGTAGCATTCGAGCGCACCGGTCTTCAGTGCCTTTTCCTTCACCTTCTCAAGGCCCTCATGCTCCTGACCGACCTCACCCACAACCGCGATGACATCGAGGCCTTTTTCTTCCTGGAGCCACTTGATGCACACGGAGGTATCAAGACCGCCGGAATATGCGAGTACTACCTTATCTTTTGCCATGTTGTTTCCTTCCTTAACAGGCGCAAATTTCATCTTTGCATTGTAGCGTGCGAACGTGCCCTACGAAAGTGGGCGCAACACGCTTTTAACAGCTATTTCGTTCCCTCGGATGCGCTCCCTTCAGCAGCATCGTCTGAAGAGCTCTTCTTCTGCGCAGCATCCTTCTTGAGCGCATCGCCCAGTTTGTCTTCGGCATTGCCCACTTTGTCTTTGAGCATCTCCATGACCTCTTTGAAATTAGCGTTGACGTTTTCCGCTTCTTTCATGAGGCGCTCGTATTCTTCCTGAGCGGCAGCCGCTTCACGTCCCTCATAGTCATCAAAGAAGTTATCCGGCAAAGGGAAGGTCTTGTCTTCATACAAGGCCAGATTACAAGTATCTGCCATCCAGTTGCGATGGATAGCCTTGTGGTGAATGAACAAGCAGAACGGCTTCTTGTCATCACGCTTGTGCTCCATCCAGTCGATGGCATCATCGGTAATGATGTTGGTTATGTAACCGTGCTTCTGAATAGTATCATTCTGTTGCGTAATAAAGTTCGGATTATAATAGTCCCCCTGTCCCGGCACAATTTGCCAGTAATCAAATCCTGAAGGCAGACTTTCCAGGTGCCACTTTCCGATAATCGCCGTCTGATAACCAGCCTTCTGCAACAGTTTCGGGAAGGTTTGCTGTGCACTGTCGAATACACAAGTAGTATTATCATAGAACTTATTGCCACAAGAATGCTTGCCTGTAATCATACAGGCACGGCTGGGACCACTCAACGAGTTTGCCACAAAACTGTTCGTAAAGCGCACTCCCTCATTGGCTATGCGATCCAAGTTGGGAGTTTCCATGTAGCGCGCATCATAACAGCTCATCATCTGTGCCGTATGGTCATCGGTCATAATGTACACAATGTTGTATTGCTTCTTTTCTTGCTTGTCGGCCTGCTGACAGGCTGTAGTGACGGCCGATAAAGCAACCATACCGGCAACGGGATAAAATTTATTCATAAGTCTACTTAGGTTATTCTATTCTTACAACGCAGATATACGGAGCTTATAGCTCATCGGTTTCTGCGGAATCTGGTACTTCAGCATGGTTTCCGGACCACAACTTGCATTTCCTATTCCACGCAAAGCGGCATCCAGATGAAGCACCACGTATGGACGCGGTTGCAATTCCCAAGTATGTTTGGTATTCATCAAGTCCTCATCTGTATAACGCAAAGCAGAGAAAGAGACATTACCTTGTGTCTGGATACGAATACCCTTTCCTGAAGCATCCTTCAAGTCCATGCTACGTAAACCTTCCCGGTTACCCATAGACTGAGGTTTCACATACTTGCCGGTATCATTTGCATCCAGCGTGTAACGTCCCACAGGACATGCATCCTTGCGGTCGACATAGTTTTCCCAAGGACCATGTGCATAATAGTCTACCTGAGTCAAAGTAGAATCCAGCAGGCAAACCAATCCACAGCGACGTAAGTTCGCAGTCTGAGGAGAGAAACGTACATCCATGTCTATTACTCCATTCGGCATAAATGTGTACACAATGTTGGTTGCACACAAAGAACCGCCACGAGACGTACTTACCTGTACGATTCCTTTATCTACACTCACCTCACACGTACCGGCTGCATCCAATCCGTTAGCAACTTCCTTAAACAAGTCATTCTCAATCCAGCGGTGGTTATCATACAAGAAACCACCATTATGACTGATGATTTCCTTTCCAGCCATGTTCAATTGTACCATCTGTCCGGTAGCTTTATCAAAAGCTGCACGGAGGTGCTTGTTATAAAGCATCAACAGTTTATCGGTTTCCTGAATGGTCCATTCATTTTTCTTCTTCTTAAACGTCAGTTGTGGTAAATCGGCTCTCTTCTGCAATTCAAACTGGCAAGCAGCTACTTCATGTCCAGCCTCAGCCCATACAGTAGGTGCCAACATACGCACATGAAGATTAACCATCACTTCATCACCAGCCTTCTTGGCATCTGCCAGATTTACTCCAGACAGTTTCAGATTCAGCACCGTAGAATCTCCCGGAAGGATATTTTCTAGTTTCAAACTGTCAGCTCCTACAATCACTCCATTCTTCACGCTTTCCCATTTCAAATCGAACCCCTTCAATGACAAGAACGCATATTTGTTACGTACCTGCACATTGACCAGATTATGAGAAGCATCCGTACCTACACACTTAAAGGCCACATACTGATAAATGGCTTTCACCTCTTTCAGTTTCGGAGATTCTTCGCGTGTAGCCGGTACAATACCGTTGGAGCAGAAGTTACCCTGATGCGGGCCAGGGAAGTCATATCCTGTATGCAGGCGGTAAATACCTTTCTTTATTTCATGTGGTTCATAAATAGCCTGGTCTACCCAGTCCCAAATAGCTCCACCGATAGTAGCCGTACTACCTTCAATACTTTCCCAATATTCTTTCAGGTTACCGATGGCATTTCCCATGGCATGCGCATATTCACATACGAAGAGTGGTTTTTCAAACGCACTTACATGCTCATCCATCCAGTCCATGCTCGGATACATCTTGGAGTAGAAATCACTGAAACGGTTACCACCGTATGACTTACCATCGCGTGTGCCTTCATAATGTACCGGACGACTATCCAGCTTTTTAGCTGCGTCATAACAATCACGGAAGTTGGCTCCTCCTCCGGCTTCATTACCCAAGCTCCAGAAAATCACACTTGGATGATTGCGGTCTCTCAGCACCATGCGGTCAATACGGTCCACGAATGAAGGTATCCAGGAAGGCATGTCACTGATAGACTGGTTGGCATGGTCTTCCAAGTCAGCCTCATCCATTGTGTACAAACCATAGTAGTCAAACATAGCATACATTTTGGCTGCATTCGGATAATGCGACGTACGAATCGTATTGATATTATTCTGTTTCATAGTCAGCACATCCCACAACATAGACTCTGTTGTCACCGCACGACCATATACCGGATGCGTATCGTGACGGTTGGTTCCCTTGAAGAACACTCGTTTGCCATTCAAGTAAAGCAATGAGCCTTTCACCTCTATGTCACGGAAACCATACTTCGTAGAGAAAGCCATTTCATCCTTTCCTCCCTGACGCTGTATCACTTGCACAGTATACAATGTAGGAGTTTCAGCAGTCCACAAAGACAAATCTGTCAAATCGAATGACACATTAGCCGTACTTACTGGAGAAGAAGGAGCGTATTTCACAGCCACTTCCGATTCAGCTACCTTACGGCCTTCCGGATCTAACAGACGCACCAGCAGATTCTTGGTACCCTTCAGCTTGTCACGGTTATCCAAAGACAACTTCACATTCATGGTTCCACTCTTATAATTCTTATCCTTATCCAATAGACAAGTAATGTAATGATCGCGCACGCTTACTTTCGGCACATTATACAGATAGACATCACGGAAGATACCACTCATGCGGAACATGTCCTGACATTCCAGATAAGAACCGTCACACCAGCGGAACACCTGCACAGCCAGACGATTTTCGCCCGGTTTCAGGTACTTAGTCACATCAAACTCAGCTACATTGTTTGCTCCTTGTGAATAGCCCACATATTTTCCGTTGAGATACACAAAAGCTGCACTGTAAATACCGCCGAAATGAATGAAAGTACGTTTTCCATCCCAGCCTTCCGGCAAACTAAACGTACGTACATACGAACCTACCGGATTGATACCATAGTTCTTTCCGCCATCGTTAAAACCTTTACGTGCCTGAATATAAGGCGGTGTGTTGGCATGCGGGAATTCTACATTAGCATAAATCGGACGGTCGTAGCCCTGCATTTCCCAGTTAGACGGCACAGGAATACGGTCCCATCCCGATACATCGAAATCTTCCTTATAAAAATCCAGCGGACGTTTTGAAGGTTCTGACACCCAATGAAAAGCCCATGTACCGTTCAGCAGCATATAGGCAGAGTTATGTACTTCCTCCCAAGGGCGGTCATAGAAAGCCTTGTCTGCCAGCATATCTTTCTCTGAAGGATAAGGCATGTACGTGGCATGACCTGCTTCCTTATTTTCTTCAAAGCGAGTTTCATCTTCCCAGTACACTTTTTCGCGTGCAGCCATACCCGCTCCTTCGGGCATAGGTACAGCGCTTACCCGTATCTGGAACAAAGAAGCTTCCATCGTTTCAGCCTTCTTTCTGTCCATCAACTGCAGACGGCCGTCTTTCTGACATACCAGCATAAGTGATGGAGTATTGGCCGGAGCCAGTCTCACCCCGTTAGCGGTTTCCTGTATGCTCCACAACTGCGCCTCATCACTTCCATTCACCTCTGTAACGGCCAATGCCTTATGGTCTACGTCAGCTCTCAGCGCCTTGTCTTCGAATACATTCACAAAACGGAAACTTCCCGATAACTCGTTAATGTTCCACTGCTGTTTCTGGTCGTCCTTACTCAAGGATTTCAATATCACAGACGAACCCTTATCATAGCCCAGTACCTTATTTGATACCTTTGCAGGGAATACATTATAAAGCTTGTCTTTATCGTATCTGCTTTGCGAAGATACATTCTGAGCCATCCATACCAGAAGTCCCAGGACCATCAAAAAACGATAAATTTTCATCATAACATTTGCTATATTAAAGTGGAATACATACTAAATTTCTAACTTTTCCTTTAAATCCCATTTTGGTATCTCCCAGCTGCTTCAAGGGGAAAATCAAGGTTTCCCGATACCATAATTTATCTTTTCGCTGCCACTTTTCATTGTAGACCTCTTTTACGCGGCCTTCCAGTCTTTCCTGCAGCTGTCCATTTACAAACAGAGAAGTACCTTTTTCATCTCCTTCAATTCTTATTTTCGTCCATTGTCCGGCAGGCAAACGATACGTATGGAACACAAACTCATATCCATCACGACGGAAAGCAAACTTACCGGTATTCTGCCAGTTGGACACGAATTCTGAATGCGGACCTTTGAATAATATCGCATCAGCATTAGGCGCTGCATCCGGACACAATTCAAATTCCACCGCATAGGGATATCCAATTTCATCGACTTCCGTAGTCATCACTTCTGTACCTGACAAAGTCACTTCTTTTCCTGTTTCAGTCAGCGTAGTCTGTTTGTCTACCTTAGCCAACAGGTTTACACCCGGAGCCTCAGGAGTAACCGCACAAAGCGCCATGAATTGTTCAAAAGGTACTTTATCGGCATTCTCACCTTTCCACATCTTTTCACACGCTACTTGTAACCCCGGGAAAGTGCGAAGATGTACATCCTGTTCGCTGATTCCATTACCCACACGGTCGTTCCAGACCGCCAGCATCGCACCCAAGAAGTTGGGATGACGCACAGTCATCTTCGGGTCATCCTTCCGCATCATTTCCGGCATCCAGCTTTCATACAACCACTGATAGTCCAGGAAATCATGGTAATAATTTACGGCCGGAACTATATACAATAATCCGTCGCATAAATTTACGACCTTAGCCCCTGCATCCAGACAAGTCTGTACATCCATCCAGCCATGATTCCATGCACTTACCACCTTTCCCTTCAAATCCACAGGCGTATTTCCTTTCATCATGCTCAAGCTTCCCCATAAACGCGGAGTCTTGCCATATTTCGATACGAAATCAAGATAATGATTTGTAAAATGACGGAACTGCTCTGCCTCTTTCTGATTGTATTCATCTGTTCCGATATGAACTTCCGGCCCTACGAACACCGGATTCTCGCCCGACAAATACTCGTCAAACAGTGCATCCACAAATTCGTAAACCTCCGGTTTGTATAAATCCAGATGGTCCATACCATACTCTTTCTTATCGGCTGCCAGACGCGGATTATAATGTGTGAAAGCCAATGAATGAGCCGGCACGTCAATCTCCGGTATCACATTTACCCCATAACGTGCTGCCATAATCTGGAAATCACGGAATTCTTCTTTGGTATAAAAGCCATCCTTTGCCGTCAGCCCCGGGAAACGTTCACTTTCAAGACGGAAAGCTGCATACGTCTTGTTCCAGTCATTGTCAAAAAATTCCACAAAGCCATTATCATTCAAATGTACCTGCAGTTCATTCATCTTATAGAACGAAAGAATCTTGACATAATCACGCAGGTAATCCATCGTAAAAAACTTACGGCCTACATCAATCATAAATCCTCGGTTCGGATACAAAGGAAAGTCCGTAGCCCGGCCCTTCATCAATCCCTCCGGTTGATTATGAATCATCTGGAGCAACGTACGCGTTCCCCAAAAAACGCCTTTAGAAGTAGGTGCCTCAATGGTAACCTCACCCTGAATATTCATCCGGTATCCTTCTTCACCCAAAGTTTTGTCCGGTTTACCCAAAGTCAGATAAACAGTTCCTTTTTCTTTCTTTCCTACTACGACACTATACTCCCAACCAAACATTTCCTTCAGGTCCTGCGCCAGGATTTCAGCTTCCTCTTTCAGCTCGTTTTCTTCCTCCGGAGAAACGATTACTTTTCCAGTTTCCGGAAGCACCAGCTTTCCTTTTGCCGATTTCCACTGCTGCAAGGCAGGAATCACTTGTGGTACATTCTGGCCTACGGCCATCATCAGCCCACACAACCACATCACACTACATAGAATCAGATGTCTCATTGTATCAAATTTAAAGTTCATATAATTATCTAATTTGTAATTCATCAAAATAATAACGTGCCGGTTGTCCAGGACGCATGTAATGCGATTCCGGACAAGAGCCAAATCCTTCAGCAGTAACTCGAACATAGCGGACCTTACGCGCTTTAAACGTAAATTCCACATCCTCTACATAGTTCCCGTCTCTGAAAATTTCCGCTTCCGAAAACTCCTTCTGACCTACCTGAACAAAAGTACGATTATCCTTTGAAACTTCCACTATTACTCTCTTAGGTTTATGAACTGCCATGCCATAATTGGTCAAGCATCCCAACAGAACTTGCTGTACTGACTCTGTTTGCTGTAAGTCTACTGTAAATGAAGCAGAACTCAAGTTATCCCACGTGCACCACTCAAAATCGGACTGACGCAAACTTCCACGCATTCCATTTGTCAATAAATAAGCCATAGGAGCCTTACTCAACACATGCTTTCCTGTCGCTTTATTGTTCAACAGCGGAAGAGTCAGAATTTCTCCTTTTCTCATATCTTTTACGAACGATGCACACTTTACAACCGTCCCCGCATCCAGTTTCAAAGGCATTGTATAGACTGAAGAATACATATCCGGTACTCTTCCATCTAAGGTATATCGTATTTCGACATCTGTACGTTCACAATCTAACTTCACACATAACTTTCCTTTCTCAGGAACAACTGTATGCTGAATATTATACATGGATGAAGCATAAGGTACATCCTTTTTGTTCAGATGAGCCAAATAATTATCCAGCCCCTGCTGAAAATCTGTCCAGTTCTTCTTTTCTTTTTGTGACCAGGCCACTTCAGCCAAAGCAGCCAGGCGAGGAAACAGCATATACATCACATCGTCTGCATTATAACAGAACTCCGTCCACATGGAAGCCTGTACTCCTAGCAACAATTTCTCATACTCCGGTTTCCAGTCCGCCTGTACCGGCTCATAATTATACACATCACGCAGGGTATTATTCCCAAAGTAGGTAAGCGGTTCAAACCACTGGGGACCTTGATACCGAATTAAATAAAGTACACGGGCCGGCGTCATCACAAAGTTCAATCCTTGGTCTGCCGCTTTCAATGCCGCATTGCCCAATCCTTGCCAGCCAAGAATCACGGCCTTATCGGGCAACTTGCTATTGGTCAGTTCATCCCATCCCATCATCGTACGTCCCTTACTCCGTATATAATCGTTCAATCTGCCCATGAAATAGCCCTGCAAGTCCTCTACCTCTTTCAAGTGTTCTTCCTGCATGCGCTTCTGGCACAACGGACATATCTTCCAATACGTTTTTGTAGCCTCATCACCCCCCATATTAATATAAGGAGAAGGAAATAGCTGAAGCAGTTCATCAATCACATCCTGTAAAAAAGTGAAGACCTTCTCATTTCCGGCACAATAAATCATTTCCGGATTACGTCCTCCTAACCCTGGCAACACAGTAATCTTTTCTTTTACCACCGGACATGCCAGTTCGGGATACGCGGCCAACGCTGCACACGAATGCGCCGGCACATCAATTTCTGGAATCACATTAATCTGCCGGTCGGCTGCATAAGCCACAATCTCCTCCATGTCGTCCTGAGTATAGAAACCTCCCAGCGTAGTCTTTTCTCCCTCGGCCTGATTACGACGTGCATAAAACGGCAATCGCCCTCTGTCCACTCTCCATGCTCCTACTTCTGTTAAACGGGGATATTTTTTGATTTCCAATCGCCAGCCCGTATCGTCCGACAAATGCAAGTGAAGGGTGTTCAATTTCAACAGAGCCATACAGTCCAATATACGCAGCACTTCTTCTTTGGGAATAAAGCACCGAGCCACGTCCAACATCAGACTTCTATATCCAAAACGAGGTTCATCCGTCATAGTAAAGACCGGCAACTTCCATATTTGATTGGCCAAAGTTTGCCCCTCAATATCCGAAGGTAACAACAACCTCAACGTCTGGAAAGCATAAAAGAATCCTTTGGTGTCCGAAGCATAAATCCGTATATTATCTTCTGACACCTTTAACCGATAAGCTTCCTTTTTCAAGGCTTTATCAGTAACCAACGATATCGCTGCATTCTGTCCCCCGATTTCTACCATAGGAGTAAATCCAGCCGGAACAGTAAATAAATCAGCAAAATCAGATGCTATTCCTTCTTGTGCTTCATTCTCCACAGAAATGACAGTTTCTTCAGTAACCTGAAAAAAGCCATCTCCTTCCTCTATTAGCAGAGGAGCGGGAACTAAATTTATCGGATACTGTGCATATAAGTAATCTGTAGAAAAAAACAAAAGGCTCCACAGATAAATAAAAAACCATCTATTCATAAGACCAAATGTGTGTATTTCAAAAATCAACCACATTCAAAAAAGATATACAACTTATGCAAAGCATATGCTGTTCAGGCAATGAACAAATAAAACGAAAGCTTTTTTTCATATTATTTATTTAAGGATTTTAGTTTCAAGCACAAAAATATGTATTTTTCTTTTCATCAACGCTTCTATAGCCTGATTTTTAAGTCTTAAAAATATCTATTAATAAGAATCGGAACAAGTTAAGGTACACCTTTCTGATGATATTACATTTTCTGAGAAATCTCAGTCTCTTTTTTATGTATCCTTTCCTGAAAACAAATGTTTTCCAGACCTGAACTATACAGCTCTCAGCCGAAAGCCGTATATTCTGCACAAGAGAAACATAAAAAGCTTTTTAGTGAATATGCATTTATGTAAAATACATTTACCAAAATGAAATAATTGCTTAATTCCTTCTTAAAATAGAGTTTACATTTATGAAATATTGTTTCTATTCCTTTGCTGCAAAATTTAAAAGCACATTAAAGCAAGCTAAATGGAAACAAAGTTTTTTGAAGAAGGTAAAATTACAAGCAAAAGGATTGCAAGTATGCTACTAGCTGGAATCTGTTGCATATCCACATTTGCAGAAGAAGGGAACAGCCGTACAGTCGTCGGTAAGGTTTTGGATAACAGTGGATTTGGATTACCTGGGGTAACAATCCTACAAAAAAACACAACAAATGGGACAGTTACAGACATCGATGGAAATTTTACCATTAATGTATCAGACCCGACCAAAAGTACTTTGGTAGTTTCATTCATCGGATACGATACCAAAGAGATAAAACTGACCGGAAATGAACCAGTCTCAATTGTACTACATGAAGATGTACAAGCTCTAGATGAAGTTGTAGTAACAGCATTGGGTATTAAAAGAGAGAAAAAATCACTTGGATATGCCCAGCAAGTTGTAGAAGGTGATAACATGAATGTAGGCAACGATGCCAACGTTCTTAATAAACTAGCAGGAAAAGTTTCTGGTGTACAGATTATATCAGGAAACTCTGGTGCAGGTTCATCTACACGAGTTGTCATACGTGGTGAATCCTCACTATCCAACAATAACCAGCCACTATATGTAGTAGACGGTGTACCCATTAACAATAATATCTATTCTAATCTTTCAGGAACCCCCCAAGAAATCGACTATGGGAATGGTGCCGGAGAATTAAATGCAGATGACATAGAAAGTATCTCTGTCTTAAAAGGAGCCAATGCCGCAGCTCTATATGGCTCCAGAGCCGCTAATGGAGTAGTTCTAATTACCACAAAATCTGGAAAAACAAAAAACAAATTCCAAATAGCGGTCAACTCCACTACAACTTTCGAACAAGTTTCCCGTTTACCCAAATATCAAAACAGTTATAGCCAGGGATTAGACGGTGAATTCGAATACTGGGACGGAAATAACGGTCATGGAACTCAAGATCACCAAGACATGAGTTGGGGACGTCCGCTTGATGGGAGCCTTGTACCTCAATTTGATTCTCCTTCCATCGGAGCAGATGGAACAATTTACAGAGGAGGTGATGTAGCAGCCCGAAATGGAGCAGCTATTCAAGGAACTCCACTTATTGCTCATCCTGACAACGTAAAAGATTTCTTCGAAACTGGTATTACCTACAACAACAACATCGCATTAAGTGCCAGCAATGATAAAGGCGACATCCGAATCTCCTACACTAACCTATACAGTCAAGGAGTTTTACCGAATGTGGATCTTCGAAGAAATACAGTAAGTATAAATGCTGGCTATCATTTTACTGATAAATTCTCCGCAAAGACCAGTGTGACCTACATGAATGCAGCGAGCAGTAATCGCCCAAGTATGGGATATGGAACTGAAAACCCTATGTATACCTTCACCTGGTTTGGTCGTCAAGTAAATATTGACAGCCTGCGTGATTACTGGCAGAGAGGATATGAAGGTACCAAACAATTCCACTTTAACTCTGGATGGAATGACAATCCATTTTTCACCATGTATGAAAATACCAATGGATACGACAAAAACCGTATGTTCGGAAATATCTCTTTAAGCTACGATTTCTTACCAAACCTGAAACTAACAGCTCGTTCCGGTATCGACTTTTTTTATGATCTTCGACAAAGCAAACGCGCGTATAGTACCAAAAACTTTCCTACAGGAGCTTATAAACGTGAAAATGTCTTCTTCTCCGAATGGAATACTGATGTTCTTTTACAATGGAATCAAACATTCAATGAGATTTGGCGAGTAGACCTTACGGGAGGTGCCAATTCAATGATACAAAAGAATATGTATGACTATGCTTTTGCTAACGGACTTTCTATTCCTGGAGTTTATAATCTAGGCAATGCCTCATCTAATGTATCTGTTATTCAGAAGGACTCTAAAAAACGTATAAATAGTATACTTTTCACAGGACAACTTTCTTATCATGACTATCTATTCTTAAATATCACAGCACGTAATGACTGGTCTAGTTCTCTTACACGGTCGGATGGTTCCGGGAACAATTCGTATTTCTACCCCTCCGCTTCTATCAGTGCCGTGCTTAGTGATATTTTCGAACTACCTCAGCCTATCACCTACTGGTCTTTACGAGGAGGATACGCAGAGGTCGGTAGTGACACGGAGCCATATCGTCTAGAGAATACCTACTCATATAGCAATCCTTACGGCTCTCAATCAGGGGTCACTATGCCGTCTACTCTATCGAATAATGACCTAAAACCCGAAAGAATGCATTCATACGAAATTGGAACAGATTTTCGTATTTTTGATAACCGCCTGGGAATTGACTTCACATATTACAACACGTTAAATAAAAATCAGATTGTACAAATTCCGATATCTTCAACCTCCGGTTATGATACACGTTATATAAATGCTGGCGCCATTCGGAATTATGGATTTGAAGCTACATTATCATACACTCCCATCAAAACCAAAACAGGTTTCCAATGGGATGGTTCTATCAACTTTTCTATGAATAAAAGTAAAGTTGAAGAAATCAGTGACGAATATGATCAATATGTATACTCATGGGCGGCAATCTATTCAGACCAAGATGCACGAGTTTACGCGATTGCCAAAGAAGGAGAACCTATGGGTAATCTTTATGGAACAGGATTCAAACGCACGGAAAAAGGAGAAATTATTGTAGATGCAACCGGTTTACCTATTGCAGACCCGACACTTGTCAAACTTGGTAATTATAATCCAGACTTTATCATGGGATTCTACAATAAATTTACTTATAAAAACTTCTCTCTTGATTTTCTGATTGACTGGCATCAAGGTGGAGTATTTGTATCAAGAACTTTCGGAATGGGAATGGAATCAGGAGTTTTAGATAAAACAGAAAATAGAAATCCTGAAGATATGGTCATAGATGGAGTAATTTGGGATGAAACAAAAGAAGAATATGTAAAAAATACTATTCAAGTAAGCCCGCGGGATTACTATCGTAACTTATACAGACGCTATCATGAGACTCAATCTACCTTCAGTGCCACTTATGTAAAGTTACGTGAAGTAAAACTTGGCTATCAGTTTCCCAGTAAATGGCTAAGCAAAACACCTATTAAAAATTTAGGACTCTCATTTGTTGCCAGAAACCTGTTCATGTGGACAAAAGACCAGGATTATGTAGATCCGGAAGCAATTACTTACGAAGGCGCCAGTGCAACTCCTGGAGTAGAAGAGATGTCATATCCTTCAACAAGAAGTTTTGGCTTTAACATAAATGTCGTATTCTAAAAATAAAAATCCATGAAACATTTTATATATACCCTCAAAACCGGAGTTATCGTATTCCTTACAGTATGTACAACCTCATGTACCTCTGATTTTGACAACATAAATACAGACCCCAACAATCCTACCACCGCCACAGCCGACTTATTACTAACTCCATTATTGCGTAATATCGTACAAAGTCAGTTTAACTATAGTGACGGTCCAGGTCTAGCCCACCAGATAGCCCGCACCAATTACAACGAAGTAGAACAATATGCATTTGGCACAAACGAAGGGATTTGGAATCAATACTATTTATATTTGAATAGCATCCAAGAAATGATTCGGGTATCAGAACGTGACAATTGCTTGTCTTCTAAAGGAATTGCTTATATATTAAAAGCATTTTGTATCGCACAAATTACTGATATGTGGGGCGATGTTCCTTTTTTTGAAGCGACCCTTGGAGCAGAAAACATAACCCCTTCATACGACACTCAAAAAGATATCTATACGGCAGAAGGAGGAATAATTGATTTACTCAAACAAGCAGATAAACTACTGGAAGAAAATATTGATGTGCTCCCGGCCGATATCGTATATGGAGGAGACAGACTAAAATGGAGAAAACTTGCCAATTCTCTTCGCCTTCGCTATCTGATTCGTATTTCGAATCGCATAGATGACACAAACTTGAATATTCCTGCAGAGATCAATTCTATCATGTCTTTACCTTTAATGGAAACGAATGATGACAACATGTTACTTCCATTTCTTGCCGGAAGTCCCAACAAATGTCCTATTTATGATATGCGAGCAGGTAACTTTGAATATACTCGCATGAGCGATGAAATGGAACGAATGTGGACACAATACGGAGACGAAAGAGTCACAGTTTGGTTTTCTCCAACGACCAATAGCGCAAATACGGCAATTAAAGAATACGCAGGAATTCCTTCTGGATGTTCATCTACTACCTTAACTAACATCGGCTATTCACAAGCTGATGTCTCAATGTTAGGAGGTTATTATCGTGATACTCCAGACGGATGTAGTGCAATATTGATGAATTGTTCAGAAGTCAAGTTTCTACAAGCTGAAGCAGTTATAAAAGGCTATGCTGCAGGAAATGCAAAACAGCTTTACGAAGATGGCATCACATTATCTTTTGAATATTACAACAAGAAAGATGCAATAACAAGTTATTTGCAACAAACCGGGATTGCATTTAACTCGGACAATGCAATGGAACAAATTATGCAGCAAAAATGGATGTCTCTCTTTATGGTAGGATATGAAGCATGGTTCGATTTCTTACGCACAGGGTTACCCGTACAAAATCAACTTCTTGACAATCGTAATCCATCTGCACCCGGAGAAGTCCCTTCTCGTTTTTACTATCCGGAAGACGAACAAGCCCTGAATACCGCAAATTATCAGGAAGCTATTAAACGACAGGGAGGAGAAGATAATATTAATACAAAACTTTGGTGGGAAAAATGAAAATAAGAACAATCTTATGCGCAATAGCTTGCTGGCTATGTGCTACTGCACAAGCAGATATTATCAAAGGAACAGTGAAAGGAGATGGAAAAGCGTTAGGAGAAGTAATTGTCACTGATGGCTTCTCATTTTCTGTCACAGATTCAAATGGGAACTATGCTATCGATTTAAATAGTAAAGCCGAATTCGTATATCTATTAACGCCTAAAGGATACGTGGCAGACTTTACTTCTGGAGTTCCACAATTCTTTCAACGAATAGATCCAAACAAGAAACAGTATAATTTCTCCCTACAAAAAATGCAGGGAGATCCAGAACGATTTGCCATGATTACCATGGCCGATACACAACTTGATACAGAAGCTGATACCAAACGTTTTTTTTCAGAAACACTCCCTGACATAAAAGAAACACTATCTCAATACTCAGGTATTCAGACTGCAGGTATCATCTTAGGAGATATTTCATGGGATGTCTATATACAAAATATGTCTTATAAAGAATTCGCAAAACAATTAAACATACCTATTTATCCAGTCATAGGAAATCATGATTTTGATAAATACATGAATATTACTTCTAACGCTGATTTTGCTCATATTTACAAAGCAGAGTTCGGCCCTTTATATTATGCAGTACAACTTGGAGATGTGTATTATATCATTCTAAATAATATAAATTACTTTGGTAACAAACGGTATAAGACGACATTGGAATTTGAAGATCAGATGAAATGGCTCGAGCTATTGCTTAACTGTGTACTTCAGCAAGATAAGCAACTAGTCATCGCAATGCACGCTCCCATGAAACCATCTCCTGAACATCCACTCATCGATGGAGGGGAAAAGCTTATAAAAATGGTAATGAATAAATTTCAAGCAACCATTATTTCAGGTCATTATCACCGCAACTCCAACACTGATTTAGGAGCAGGTATTACAGAACATAATCTAGGGGCTGTTTGTGGAACATGGTGGAATGGAGACACGGGTAGTGATGGTTCACCTAACGGATACCAGGTATTTGAAGGAAACAAAAATAAAATCTCCTGGTATTATAAAGCTACAGGGCAAAAACGTAACTGGCAATTTAAAACATACCCAAAAGGAAGTATTATGGAACGACCTAATGCTGTGGTCGCTAAAGTCTGGAACTGGGATAAAAACTGGCGAATAAGATGGTATGAAGATGAGAAATTTATGGGAGACATGGAACAATTCTATTCCTACGATCCTGATTATTTGGCTCATTTAAATGGAAGAAGAGCTGTTGCAGACTACGAACCTGCAAGAACTAATCATTACTTTTCAGCAACACCTTCTATTACAGCAAAAAAAATAAAGATTGAAGTAACAGACTGTTTTGGAGAAGTTTACACGGAAGAAATATATTTATAATATCGTTTTAACATCTCTATCTTATAACTCCTGTCAATATTCACAAACTGACAGGAGTTGTTTTATTCTAAATATCATACAAAGATTTACTTTGAATTCTACATTTAAAAGTACTCAAACGGATTATATCTCAAACCACCCTCGAAAAATTCGCTTCGCACGCCTCAAAAAAGAATAATTTCCAAATAAATCGTATCTTTGCACATCGTAAGGTTGCAACTTAGAATAAACTATATACGTATATGGAAAAGAACTTTAAACGAACGACCGTTACATCGGCTCTGCCATACGCAAACGGTCCGGTCCATATCGGCCATCTGGCAGGGGTTTATGTGCCGGCCGATATTTACGTGCGCTATCTGCGCCTGAAAAAAGAAGACGTGCTCTTTATCGGAGGTTCGGATGAGCATGGAGTGCCCATCACTATCCGCGCCAAAAAAGAAGGCGTAACTCCACAAGATATCGTAGACCGTTATCATACCCTCATCAAGGATTCTTTCAAAGAGTTCGGTATCTCATTCGATGTGTACGGACGTACCTCTTCACCCACTCACCATCAGTTAGCATCTGACTTTTTCCGTAAATTGTATGACAAGCATGAGTTCATCGAAAAAACTTCCATGCAATATTATGACGAGGAAGCTCACACATTCTTAGCTGACCGTTACATCACGGGAGAATGCCCGCGCTGCCATGCAGAAGGTGCTTACGGTGACCAGTGCGAGAAATGTGGAAGTACACTTTCTCCTACAGAACTGATTAACCCGAAAAGTGCCATCAGCGGAAGCCAGCCTGTCATGAAGGAAACCAAACACTGGTATTTGCCACTTGACAAACACGAAGGCTGGTTGCGCAAATGGATTCTGGAAGATCACAAGGAATGGCGTCCGAATGTATACGGACAGTGCAAGAGTTGGCTGGATATGGGGCTGCAGCCTCGTGCCGTGAGCCGCGACCTTGACTGGGGTATTCCGGTTCCGGTAGAAGGTGCAGAAGGAAAAGTATTGTATGTATGGTTCGATGCACCTATCGGCTATATCTCTAACACAAAAGAACTGTTGCCCGATTCATGGGAGAAATGGTGGAAAGACCCTGAAACACGCCTGATTCATTTCATTGGAAAAGATAACATCGTGTTCCACTGTATCGTATTCCCGGCCATGTTGAAGGCAGAAGGAAGTTACATCCTTCCGGACAACGTGCCTTCTAACGAGTTCCTGAACCTGGAAGGTGACAAGATTTCAACTTCACGCAACTGGGCAGTATGGTTGCACGAGTACCTGCAGGATTTCCCTGGCAAGCAGGATGTATTGCGTTACGTGCTGACTGCCAACGCTCCGGAAACTAAGGACAACGACTTTACTTGGAAAGATTTCCAGGCTCGTAACAACAACGAACTGGTAGCAGTATACGGTAACTTCGTGAACCGTGCATTGGTACTGACTCACAAATATTTCGATGGAAAGGTTCCGGCTTGTGGTGAATTGAACGACTACGACCGTGAAACACTGAAGGAATTTGCCGATGTAAAAGAAGAAGTAGAAAAACTGCTGAATGTATTCAAATTCCGCGATGCGCAAAAAGAAGCCATGAACCTGGCCCGCATCGGAAACAAATACCTGGCAGATACAGAACCATGGAAACTGGCTAAGACCGACATGGCACGTGTGGCTACCATCCTGAACATTTCATTGCAGTTGGTTGCCAACCTGGCTATTGCTTTTGAACCATTTCTGCCGTTCAGTTCTGAAAAACTGCGCAAGATGCTGAACATGGAAAGCTTCGACTGGGAACAGTTGGGACGTACAGACTTGCTGGCAGAAGGCCATCAGCTGAACAAGCCTGAACTGTTGTTCGAAAAGATTGAAGACGACGTCATTCAGGCACAGGTAGATAAATTGCTGGCCACCAAGAAGGCCAACGAAGCAGCCAATTACAAGGCTAATCCGATTAAACCGACCATTGCTTTCGAAGAATTTGAGAAACTCGACATCCGTGTAGGTACTGTACTGGAATGCGAAAACGTGCCTAAGATGAAGAAGCTGCTGAAATTCAAGATTGCCGACGGATTGGAAAACCGTACCATCGTCAGTGGTATTGCTCAGCATTACAAACCGGAAGACCTGGTAGGCAAGCAAGTGCTGTTTATCGCCAACTTAGCTCCTCGTCAGTTCAAGAACGGTCTGGTGAGCGAGGGTATGATTCTCAGCGCAGAAAACTTTGACGGTTCACTGTCCGTTACTACTACTTTGAACGAAGTAAAACCAGGAAGCGAGGTAAAATAACCTTTGCTCTCCTTCATTCTATTTTTACACACGCACGCAGATTTCCGTTGATACACAACGGAGGTCTGCGTCGTCTGTTCCATAAGAAACAAGAATGCCCGAAAACTCTTTAAAAGAAAAAACGGCCAAAGGATTGCTCTGGGGAGGAATCAACAATGGGGCCATGCAGGTGCTGAATCTGGCATTCGGCATCATTACTGCCCGTATCCTGAACGACAGTGATTACGGAATGGTAGGGATGCTGAGCATTTTTTCACTGATAGCCGGCTCTTTACAAGAAAGCGGGTTCACCGCAGCGTTGGTCAACAAAAAGGAAATCAGTCATCAGGATTATAATGCGGTGTTCTGGTTCTGTAGTGGACTGAGTCTTACACTCTACCTCATCTTGGCCGGATGTGCACCACTGATTGCGGATTTTTATCGTAACGACGAACTGATTCCGCTGGCACGTTACTCATTTATCGGGTTCTTTATTGCCAGTCTGGGAATCCCTCACAGTGCTTACTTATTTCGCAACCTGATGGTGAAGCAGAAAGCTTTATCCAGTATCATTGCACTGGTGGTATCAGGATGCACGGGAGTAGCAATGGCTTTGTTAGGCTACTCTTACTGGGGTATTGCCACGCAAAGCATCGTATATGTATCTGCTATCAATCTGTGTTACCTGTATTTCTCTCCCTGGCGACCGACTCTCCAGTTTGATTTCCGACCGCTGAAAAGTATGGTCAGTTTCAGTAGCAAACTTCTGCTGACCAACATTTTCAATCACATCAACAACAACCTGTTCTCCATTATTCTAGGGCGTTATTACTCAGAGCGGGAAGTCGGACAATTCAATCAGGCCAACAAATGGAATTTGATGGGCCACTCGCTGATTACAGGAATGGTAAGCAGCGTAGCCCTGCCGGTATTACGCCAGGTAGCCGACGACAGCGAACGTCAGTGCCGCATCTTCCGCAAGATGCTCCGTTTCACGGCATTCATTTCTTTTCCGGTCATGCTTGGCTTGTCACTTATTGCTCCGGAAATGATTACACTGACTATCGGAAGTAAATGGCTTCCCAGTGCCAATATCCTGCAACTGCTGGCCATAGGAGGTGCTTTCCTGCCCGTAACCAGCCTCTATACCAACTTGCTTATCAGCAAAGGAAAATCCAACTTGTTCATGTGGAATACCATCGCACAAGGAGTCAGCCAACTCGTCGTCATGTATCTGCTTTATCCTTACGGCATACAGTGTATGATTAAAGTCTACATTGCCATCAACGTAGGCTGGCTGCTGGCATGGCACTACTTTGTGTGGCATGAAATCAGACTGAGCCTTTTCCACGCCATCAAGGACGTGTTTTCATTTGGCCTCATCGCCGCCATGATCATGGCAGGAGTCTATTTCCTGACGCGTTCCCTCACCAACCTGTATCTGCTGATTACTGCAAAAATCTTATTGGCAGGAATTCTTTATCCTTTGGTTATGTGGTTGAGTGGTTCAGCTACTTTTAAAGAGGCCCTGAACTATATCTTTAAAAAGAAACTATCCTAACATAAAATGACCGAAACAATGACATCCCCTACCGTAGCCGTAGTAATGTGTACCTACAATGGAGAGAAATACCTGCGCCAGCAACTGGATTCCATTCTGGCACAGACCTATCCCATTCAAGAACTGATTGTGCAGGATGACTGTTCAAGCGATGCAACCCTGGCCATCTTACAAGAATATGAGGCCAAAGTTCCTTTCATACAAGTCATTGAGAATACACATAATCTGGGATTCAATCTTAACTTCAAGACCGCCTGTATGCGGGCCACAGCCGACCTGATAGCTATTTCTGACCAGGACGATGTCTGGATGCCTGAGAAAATACAGAAACAAGTGCAGGCTATTGGAGATTACAACCTCTGTTTTTCCGCCCATTTACGAGGAGAACGTATGGAAACGGCTCATATTGTCAGTTCACAATATGCGCCAGAAGCTTTATTGTTTGCAGGTATCGCAGGCCATACCATGCTTGTACGCCGTGAATTCCTTCAAAGAGAAGAAATCTGGGTAGACAAGTTTTTCTATGACTGGAGTATTGCCGTCAGTGCCTACCTCTACGACCATCGGGGCATTGTCAAAGTAGACGAACCGCTTAACTGGCATCGCTCTCACGAAAACGAGGCTGCACTCAAACAAAACCTGGATTTGTTTCCCAAAAGCAAAAAAAAGCCGACTTACCAGCCTTATCTGTATGGATTCAGGAACTACCGCAGACTCCAGCAAAAACCAAACTGGAAGCGGTTTTACACATTTGTGCGTGAGCATTCCGACCCCTCACTCTACCCGCTGCTACATCAGATGGCCACACTAATGCTAAAGAATGACGTGATTTCCTTGCTGAAGCTTTGCCGTCTGTGCATGAAACACCGCCAGACAATTTATCCGGTAAAGGAAAAAGCACAAGGAATACGAGGTATGATTCGTGGATTTTTTTATCCGTTCATCTTCTCCTACCGTTGCTCTACTTTCGATTTAAAACAATAAAATATATGCTGTTCGCCTAGTTTTTAGCATGCAAGCTTGGCTGAAAAAACGAGATTCACTAAGTTTGCAAAAAGATAGTGAATGCCACTTAATTAAGAGATTTCCATGAATACATGCTCCAGAAAATATACCCCGCAAGAGTTGGAACAGCTACATAAAGCTTTATACGAGATACTCGGTGAAATCGTACGTATCTGCGAGAAGCATCAGATTCCGTTTTTCGTGATTGGGGGAACAGCCATTGGTGCGCTGTATGACAAAGCCATCCTTCCATGGGATGACGACATAGACATTGGAATGAAACGGGAGGATTATAACCGCTTCCTGAAAATTGCTCCTCAGGAACTGGATTCCCGCTATTTTCTTTCATGGATAGAAACAGACCCGCATACTCCTTACTACTTTGCCAAAGTTAAGAAGAATCACACCCTGTTCGTGGAAGGGCTTTTTAAGAATGTACCCATGCACCAGGGTATTTTTGTCGATATTTTTCCTTTTGACCGCATTCCTGACAATCGTAGGCTGATGAAAGTCCAGCATGAGCTGGTCAAGTTCCTTAACTGCTGCCTGATTGGAAAAGAAGCCTGGCTTTGGAAGCATTGCCGCCCTTGTGAAATAGAAAACCCGACCAACCGGGGATTTATGGGATGTCTGGCTAACTATCTTATCGACGTACTTTTACCCAAAAAGACCATTTTCCGACTCCTGACAGGAGCACAAACGTTTTTCAATACACGAAAGACCCGCTACTTCAATAATGTCATGACCAAAACCGACCATGTGACAGAAGCAAGTCTGAACCACTTGGAGCCGGTGAAATTCGGTCCATTAACCCTGGCTGCTCCTCAAGGACTGGAAGAGTTTCTTCGGTACAATTACCCGAAACTGCACCGCTTCAATGAAGAAGAGCAAGCACAAGTAGTTGATCACTATCCTGAAGTATTGTCATTCAATACACTTGCAGAAGCCAACGAAACGAAATCTCATTCCTAAAACCACATAGTATCATGGAAAATTACATTCCTGTACACAGTACTCCGATTCAATATACCGGCCATCCATCACAAGTTGATGTAGCCGTATTGATTCTGTTCTTCAACCGACCTGAACCTCTTTCTGCCGTATTTGAACAAGTCAGAAAAGCACGTCCTTCCAAATTGTTTCTTTATCAGGACGGAGCAAGAGGAGAAAAAGATATGCCCGGCATTTTAGCTTGCCGGAAGGTAGTAGATGAGATAGACTGGGAATGTGAAGTATATCAATGGTACCAGGAAAAGAATTTCGGTTGTGACCCTTCTGAATATCTTTCCCAGAAATGGGCTTTTTCTATTGTCGAGAAATGCATCGTACTTGAAGACGATGATGTACCTTCCGTCAGCTTTTTTGCTTTCTGTAAGGAACTACTCGACCGATATGAAAACGATAGCCGCATCTGCATGATTTCGGGAATTAACTACGACGAAATTACCCCAAACATACCTTATGACTATTTCTTCAGTACGGCATTTTCCATTTGGGGATGGGCCAGCTGGCGTCGTGTCATCGACCAATGGGATGAGCATTATAGTTTCCTGGATGATACGTTCAATCTGCAACAACTGAAAGAATACATCAAGGAAAGAAAATACCAGAAGGAATTCATCGAGTTTTGTCGTCATCACCGGGAAAGCGGAAAAGCCTATTATGAGAGTATTTTCCATGCGGCCATGTTCTTCAACTCCGGCTTGAGTATTGTCCCCACCAAGAACATGATCAACAATTTGGGAGCCACAGCCGGTTCTACTCACTTTGGCGGAAGCAATAACCTACTGCCGAAAGGCTATCGGCGTATATTCACCATGAAGCGCTACGAACAGGATTTCCCGTTGAAGCATCCACGGTATATCATTGAGAATGTGGGTTACAAGAACCGCATGTTCCGCATCATGGCATGGGGGCACCCATGGATAAAAATCGGACGCTCTTTTGAAGAACTCTATTTAAACCTGCGCTATGGCAACTTCCAGTATATACGAAAATCATTAATTAACCGTATCAACAAATGGTTAGGACGCAACAAATGGCGCTAATTTGGAGATAAAATGAATTCAAAGCTCAAGATTTATTTCTACCATACCCGCCTTACACGGGAAAGTTATGAAGAATGGAAAGATTTCCGGTTTCCCGGACATATCCTTTACGGTCTGCCGTTATTAGAAAAACACGGCATTCAGTCTGTCATGCATCGGTATAAACCTTATGCAAACCGATGGAAACTGATGCTTTACACCACGAAGGAAATACTTTTCTGCAAAGAGAAATACGAAGTGCTTTACGGTACATCTTTCCGTGGACTGGAGTTGATTATTTTCCTACGGGCATTAGGGCTATATCGGAAACCGATTGTCGTATGGCATCATACGGCATTACGTAAATCGCCCAATCGCTTGAAAGAGGCTATTTCCCGTTTCTTTTACCGGGGAATTGACCACATGTTTCTCTTCAGCCGTAAACTGATTCAAGACTCCATCGCAACCCATAAAGTCCCGGAGCACAAGCTGGAACTCATTCATTGGGGACCTGATTTAGCTTTTTACGACCACTTATTGAAAGAATTGCCCGCTGAATCACGTGAAGGTTTCATCTCCACAGGAAAAGAGAACCGTGACCTGAAAACCATGTTACAAGCTTTCTCACAAACGGATGAGAGTCTGGAAGTCTTTATTGCAGAAGAATGTGGTAACCTCAACTACAAAAAGATTGCCGACAAACTGACACTGACAGACAACATCTGCATTCACTATACCGAAGGGGTTATTCCTTATGAACTGGCCAAGAAAGTAGCACGAAAGAAAGCCATCGTCATCTGCTGCCTGGATTTTCCTTACACGGTAGGACTAACTACATTAGTGGAAGCGTATGCTTTAGGAATCCCTGTCGTTTGCTCTAAGAACCCCAATTTCGAAATCGACATAGACAAAGAAGGCATTGGTATTGCCGTGGAATATGGTGATGTGGAAGGATGGGTAAAAGCCATCCGTTACCTGTCCACCCACCCCGAGAAGGCCAGAGAAATGGGAGAAAATGCCAGACAGCTGGGAGAAAAACGATTCAATCTGGAGATTTTCAGTAAGGAAATTGCCCAAAGACTGTTGCACATAAGCACAAAAAACTCCTAACTTTGCAGAAAAATTGAACGATACGCTATGAGAGTACTGATCATCAACACCGCAGAACGCATCGGAGGAGCTGCCATCGCAGCCAACCGACTGATGGAAGCTTTAAAGAACAACGGAATAAAAGCCAAGATGCTGGTCCGTAACAAGCAAACCGATCAGGTGACGGTAGTTGCCCTCAAGAAATCATGGCGCAGAATCTGGCAGTTCACCTGGGAACGAATTGTCATCTGGGCAGCCAACGGCTTCAAACGGCATAACCTTTTTGCGGTGGATATTGCCAACACGGGTACAGATATTACCTCCTTACCAGAGTTCCGTCAGGCAGATGTGATTCACCTGCATTGGATTAATCAGGGGATGCTTTCCTTGAAAGATATCCAGCGCATTCTTGCTTCCGGAAAGCCAGTGGTGTGGACCATGCACGACATGTGGCCTTTCACCGGCATCTGCCATTATTCCGGGGAATGCGAAAAATATACCGCACAATGTCATGACTGTCCGCTTCTACTGAAGCCTCATCATCATGACTTGTCGGAAAAAACGTTCCATAAAAAACAAAAACTCTACGCTACGGCTCCCATTACGTTTATAGCTTGTAGCCGATGGTTGGAATCTATGGCACGCAGAAGCAGCCTGCTGCAAGGACACCCCATTACAAACATTCCCAATGCAATTAATACCAACCTGTTCAAGCCACGTGCCAAGAAATTCGCACGCGAGAAGCTGCACCTGCCTACCGACAAGAAACTGCTTTTGTTCGGTTCCATGAAGATTACAGATAAGCGTAAAGGAATAGACTACCTGATTGAAGCCTGCAAGTTATTGGCCCAGCAAGAACCTGAGTTGAGCAAACAACTGGGAGTTGTAGTACTGGGAAGTCAGGCCGAACAGTGCAAATCACTTTTCCCCTTCCCTATCTATCCCATGAATTACGTGAGCAATGAAAAAGAGCTGGTAGATATATACAATGCCGTCGACCTCTACGTCACTCCTTCCTTGCAGGATAACCTGCCGAATACCATTGTCGAAGCAATGGCCTGCGGCATTCCTTGTGTAGGATTTAATGTAGGAGGTATTCCGCAAATGATTGACCATTTGCACAATGGCTACGTGGCCCAATATAAATCGGCTGACGACCTGGCCAACGGCATTTGCTGGACGCTGACAGAGGGAGACTACGAAACATTAAGTTCCGAAGCCTATCGCAAGGCCGTGACAACCTACTCTGAAGCAACCGTAGCCAGCCAATATATTCAAATATACAACCACATCACCGGAAAAAATGCATAACATTCATCATTTACATCCGAAGTTTTCCATCATCACGGTTACTTATAATGCCGGAGCCGTACTGGAAGACACTATTCAGAGTGTCATCACCCAGACCTACAAGAATGTGGAATACATCATCGTGGACGGAGGTTCCAAAGACAGAACTTTACAAATCGTTGAACAATACAAGGAACATATACATACCGTAATCAGTGAACCGGATAAAGGACTGTATGACGCCATGAACAAGGGAATCAAGCTGGCCACTGGCGATTACCTCTGCTTCCTGAATGCAGGCGACGAACTGCATGAGGACGATACTCTCCAGTTGATGGTGCACTCCATTACAGAGCCCACACTTCCGGATGTGCTGTATGGTGACACTGCCATTGTGGACGAAGAAGGACACTTCCTGCACATGCGCCGCCTGGCTCCTCCAGAAAACCTGAACTGGAAAAGCTTCAAGGAAGGCATGCTCGTATGTCACCAGGCTTTTTTCGCACGACGTGACCTTGTAGAGCCCTACAACCTTCATTATCGTTTTTCAGCAGACTTTGACTGGTGCATCCGAATCATGAAGAAAAGTCAGGTACTTCACCACACTCATCTGGTGCTTATCGACTACCTGAATGAAGGAATGACTACACGCAACCACAAAGCTTCTCTGAAAGAGCGTTTCCGCATCATGTGCAAGCATTACGGTGTAGTATCTACCGTGCTGCGTCATGCCTGGTTTGTCATCCGGGCCCTGAAAACTAAAAAGCGTCCCAGTTAAGTGGCCTGAGCCTCTTCACTGGAACGCCTTTATTTCTTCAAACAAACTTCCCGGCCTGTTTACTTCTTACTTTTCTTTAGGGCTAACACAATGGCTGCCAAAATTGCCAGACCCAATATGCCCAATGCAATGAAAGCAACAGTCTCGGTCACATGGAGTGATTTCGGGTCGAAAGTAAATTCTATCACATGTTTCCCGGCAGGCACATTCATCGCACGCAGAATATAATCTGCACGACCATGCGATACCTCTTTTCCATCAATGAACGAACGCCATCCCGGATAGTAAATCTCAGCAAAGACTACCGTACCGTCCTTCGGAGAGTTTACCTCATACTTCAACGCATTAGGTTCATAGCTGGTCAATACAATCGTACTCAGGCTGTCGGCACCTACAGAAGCTTTCACTTCGTTCTGGAACTTTTTATCTACCACTGCTACGTGGGCCGGATTTACCTGATGCAACGCTTCTATTTCTTCATTGGCATTGTTCACATACTGCACCTCGTTGACAAACCAGGCATTGCCTAATGCATGAGGATTAAACACCGGAATAGTCTTGCCCTGCTGCAACGGAATGATGAAATAACGTGTATTCAGCATATTCAGCACCGGAGTCAACGTATCGCCTACCTGGCTTAAATCAGCTCCTACTGAGGGTAAAGTCTTATACAGAGCCGTAATTTCACCCTGAATGTGCTCATCAATCATTTCCTGATAACGGCGAAGCTTCGCTGCATGATATCCTCCAATACTTTTGTGCCAGTAAGCTGTATTGTTCTCATTAAAGGTATTGACCGACAGATTCAGTACACGATAATCCAGCGACTTGTCCTGAAGTATCTGCTTGTCTGTTTCCGAAGGTTCCAGGAAAGGCTGCATTTCTGTGCCCTTTGCCACAAACTGCTCGTCATACAGATAGCGTTTGTTTACAGTCCACATATCTACCAAGCAAAGCAAAGCCAGCAAACCAACCAGCAGCTGTGCTTTCAGCTTTCCGGCACAGTATCCCCATAACAACACAGCTCCAATCAATACGACAAAGAAGCTTCTCCAGGCATCCGAAGTAAAGATGGACTTACGTATCTCTTCCAGGTTAATTAAAATCGGAGCCAGCTGATCGGCCGGAATCGCATTCTGCAATGCGTTCATTTCGGCAGAAGACACATACGAAGGGAAGAAGAAACCTGGAGCCAATGCAAACAGCAAAGAAAGACCTCCCGTCAAAGCAAAAGTAATATAGAAAGACTTACGTGATTCATTCCACAACTGCGGACGTTCTACCACTTCCTTTAACGCCATAATGGCCAGCAACGGTATAGTAAATTCTGCAATGACCAAAATAGAAGATACCGCACGGAACTTGCTGTACATGGGCACATAGTCAATAAAGAAATCCGTCAGGCCCATAAAGTTATGTCCCCAGGAAAGTAATATGGAGAATACGGTTCCACCCGCCAATGCCCACTTCATCGGTCCTTTTACGATAAACAATCCCAGAATGAAGAGGAACATGACAAAGGCACCTACATATACCGGACCGGAAGTACCCGGCTGTTCACCCCAATACTGTCCCAACTGACTATACAATCCCATATAGTTAGGGTCGGCCTTCTCCATGGCTTTCTCATTTTGAGCCAAAGGAACAGAAGCACCTCCTTTCACATTCGGAACCAGCAGCGAGAAAGTTTCTCCGATACCATAGCTCCACTGTGTGATGTAGCTTCGTTCCAATCCGCTATTGGTCTGGTTTGCACTGTTCTCCTTTACCAGCTCACTTTTGCCGCGCATGGTCTCCTTACTGTACTCATACGTATGGTACAAATTTGACAAGTTCACACACACGCCCAACAGGCCCGCGATTACCAGTACCACACTGGCTTTGATAAATTGAGGCATCTTCTTTTCCCGCCATGCCATCACCCCATACGCAATGGCCATAAACAGCATGACAAACAAGAAATAGTAACTCATCTGCGGATGGTTGGCCACAATCTGCAAGGCTACAAACAAGGCCGTCACAATCCCCCCAGCCAACAGCTTACCACGATAAGCCAGCACCATACCGGCAATGGTAGGAGGAATATAAGCCAGTGCTACAAACTTCCAGATATGACCGGCCGCAATGATGATGAAGAAATAAGACGAGAACGCCCAGATAATGGCACCCAAGGCTGACATCCACACTTTAAAATCAAATGCACGCAAAAGAATGTAAAAACCCAGCAGCATGACAAACACATACCACACGTAAGTAGGCAGGAACAGATGATATACCTGCTGAATCCAGCCTAACGTATCGGTAGAATCATAGCTCGGAGACATCTGGTAGGTAGGCATTCCTCCAAAAATGGAATTTGTCCAGCGCGTACGCTCACCAGTCTTCTCCAGGTATTCACTCATTTCACGTCCAGAACCGATGCCGGCTACCGCATCATGCTGAGCCAGAATTCGTCCTTCATTTACCGCAGGATAGAAATACGCAAACGAAATAAGGGCAAAAAGCACGATTACCACTACATCGGGTAATAGTTTCTTGAACAAGTTCATATTATTCATAATTAATGTTTTCGGCAGGCAAAGATAACACAATACTGCCTGAAAAGTCGTAAATTTGCCACTGAAAATCTTTTTTAACGCATGAAAATAGGAATCATTACGGCCATGTCTTCCGAACAGAAGCAACTGGCTAATCAACTCGAGAACAAGACTGAACGTAAAGAAGGTCCCTTCACCTACATTGAAGGAAACATCAAGCAAAATACCATCATCCTGATGCAATGTGGCATCGGCAAAGTGAATGCCGCTGCCGGAACAGTCGAACTTATCCGCAACTTCCAGCCCGACTGCATCATCAGCACCGGAGTAGCCGGAGGAATCGACACCTGCCTGAAAGTGATGGACGTAGTAGTCAGCCAGCAGATTGTGTACCATGACGTATGGTGCGGCGAAGGCAATGCCTACGGACAGATTCAGGGTCTCCCTACTTTCTTCCAGGGAAATGAAACCCTCTTCCAGTGTGCCCTTTCACTCGATACAGAAACGGCTATCCACGGAGGTCTGATCTGTACAGGCGACAAGTTTATTACCGACCGCAGCGAACTGGACGAAATCAAGCATAACTTCCCGGAAGGACTGGCTGTAGATATGGAATCGGCTTCCATTGCCCAAGTGTGCTACCTCTATCAGATTCCTTTCATCAGTTTCCGCATCATCAGTGACACTCCGGGAGCTGACAAGCACTTTGAACAATACCAGAATTTCTGGGGGGAAATGGCCGACCGTTCTTTCCACGTCACTGAAACTTTCCTGAAAGCATTACCCAACAAACTATAATCGTTTTATGAAAAAGATACCAAGCTTTACAGTAGACCATATTCGTTTGCAACGCGGTATTTTCGTGTCACGCAAAGATGAAGTTGGAGGTGAAATCGTCACTACCTTCGATATTCGTATGAAAGAGCCTAACCGTGAACCAGCCTTAGGTCCTGCAGCCATCCATACCATTGAACACCTGGCAGCTACTTTCCTGCGCAATCATCCGGTATGGGCCGACAAGATTATCTATTGGGGACCAATGGGTTGCCTGACCGGCAACTACCTGATAGTAAAAGGTGACCTGCAATCCAAAGACATTGCTCCACTGATGACAGAAACTTTCCGCTTCATCGCAGATTATGAAGGTGAAGTGCCGGGAGCCAGTGCAAAAGACTGCGGAAATTATCTGATGATGAACCTTCCCATGGCCAAATGGGAAGCAGCCAAGTTCCTGCATGAGGTGCTGGAACAGCTCACCGAAGAAAACTTAAACTATCCGGCTTCTCTATAAAATCAAACCACCTGTTCCAGAAATACGAACAGGCTATCACCTTATCAGATGCCGGAAAACAAAGCGGACCGTTTTTCGGCCAGCCGGCCGGCACGCTTTCAGTACTTCTTAGGCAGTACCGTAGTACTTCCCTGACAGTACTCCAGTACTTTCAAGGAAGTACCGCAGTACTGCTTAAGGAGGATTACTCAGCCTTCAATACCACTTCCGTTCCTTTCAAAAGAGGAGAAGTCAGTTTCACACGAATCTCACCTTTCTCACCTGTAGTCTGGATATAAGCCAGCAAACGTCCGTGGAAAGCACGGTGGTGATTATCAGTATAATCACTCATATCTCCGTTATTAGAACCTTCCAGTCCCAACAAACGTGCCGGACCTTCAATCTGACAAGTTACATCGTTATCGCCTAATTTTACGATAGTACCTTGTTCATCCACCACTTCGATAGTTACATGCGCAGTAGCCTTATCCGGTGACAAGACTTCCTTATCCACAGTAGCCCGCAAGGCGTATGGACGTCCTGAGGTTTTGATTGCATAAGATGAAAGCACTTTTCCTGTTGCATCACAACCTTCTGCACGCAATTCTCCATCCTGATAAGGAATATCCCAATAAATGATACCACTCTTATCATCGTAAGGCTTCATCTGACCCACTTCTTTTCCGTTCAGCAACAAACGAGCCTGCGGTGCATTGGTATAACAAACCACCCGAATCAACTGACCCGGTTCGTAGTTCCACAAATCCCATGCATCCATTGATACCCAGTCGTGCTTAGGATACGTACCAACATAAGTCACAGGTTTTTCACTCCAAAGCGAAGCACGGAAGTATCCACGGGGTTTAGGGAAGCTGCCAAAGTCCAGCAAACCAGTATACAAACCTCTGGAAGGCCATCTGCCTGATTCACCCAAATAGTCTGTACCCGTCCAGAGGAACTGTCCGAAAATAAACTCCTTGTCGCGTACTGCATGCCAAGCCTCAATTCCCACACCGGTTTCACTACCGTAAATCACACGGTCAGGATAAGTAGCATGATCTTCGTCATAACGGTTTTCCGTATAATTATATCCTACTACATCTACTGCTTCAGGATACTCTGTCTGATTCGACATCACCACTCCGGCCAATGCACCGGTAACAGGACGTGAAGTATCTACCGCACGTACACAGGCAGCCAGACGCTTCGCAATCTTACCGATACGCATGGCATCCGGTGCATCAGGCTTGTATCCTCCGAACATAGGCTGGTTAATGGTTGTACCATCCAGAACGGGGTGAGAATAAGGGTCATTCGGATAGTCTACCTCATTACCGATACTCCACAAGAATATACAAGGATGATTCCGGTCACGACGCACCATATCCGTCACATCGCGTTCAATCCATTCCTCAAAGAAATCAAATGTTCCGTCATAGCTTGGTTCACCGACATTCCATCCCTTTATCCATTTCCGTTTCGGGAATTCCCATTCATCCGAAGCCTCATCCATCACCAGGAAGCCCATTCGGTCACATAAATCATACAATACCGGTGCCTGCGGATTATGGCTCATACGGATGGCATTCACACCAATCTCTTTCAGGTTTCTCAGACGACGCTCCCATACTTCAGGAGGAACTACCGCACCCAGCACACCTGCATCATGATGCAGACATACTCCTTTCACCTTCATCCACTTTCCGTTCAAGGCAAATCCCTTGTTGGCATCAAACTTCAATGTACGGAGACCTACATTCGTCGAACTACCATCTATCCGTTTCCCGTCACAAAGCAACTCTGTCTTCAGCGTGTACAGATAAGGTGCATCCAGATTCCAGCGGCGAGGCTTCTTCACCTTCAGTGATATTGTTTCTTTCGCAATACCCTCAGCTTTATCTGCCACTTTCTTACGGCCTTGTGCTACCAACGTACCTTCTGCATCATAAAGTGCCGCAGAAACCTCCAATGCACCAGCAGCCTTCACATGTTTTTCGACTTCCATATCGACTGCCACTACCGCCTGCTTATCGGTCAGCGAAGTAGCGTGCCAGCCTATTCCCCATTGAGCAAAATGAATATCCGGGGCGGAAATCATCCACACATCCCGGTAAATTCCGGAACCGGTGTACCAGCGTGAATCGGCATAACGGCTGTGGTCAATACGGACTGCCAGCACATTATCTCCTTCCTTCAAGTAAGGAGTCATATCATACATAAAAGATATGTATCCGTTCGGCCGTTTACCGAGCAAGTGGCCGTTCAGATAAACCTCGCTGCGGTTATATGCTCCCTCAAAATAGATGTAATGGCGTGCAGCCTTATCGGTAACCTGAAAATGTTTCCGATACCAGCCTATACCACCCGGCAAATAACCGGTACAGCTTGCCAGTGAAGGAGAAAGCTGTCCTTCTACCGACCAGTCGTGCGGCAAATCAAGTTTTCGCCACTTACTGTCGTTATACGATACGGAAGTGCTCAGACTATCGTCCAACAAACTGAACAACCAATTTTCATTGAATTTTTTGGCTTCACCAAAAGATACTTGGGCTTGCACTACAGTACATACCAACAGCCCCAAAAGAATAATAAAAAATGCCTTGTTCTTCATATAACTTTTTTATTTTAGTTCATAAACTACAGTTGTTACACTCTCTGCATCTAACACGACAGAGGCTTCAGTTCCTAAAACCTTCTCAACCAATTGTTTATTTGCAGAGGTCGTATAAGTTTTTATAGACTTAAGTTCTCCAGGCCAATTTTGACGTGTCTCTTTTAAGCGTACTCCCTTACTTGATAAGTTTGTATACACTGCTACGATACAATCCTGCTGCGGCGAAATCCAAGCAGAACCAAAGAAGCTCATAGACTCATTTAAAGTAACAGAGATTCGCTGATAATCAGGACGAATGAAACGGCTATAGTTTCCTAATACCCACAAAGTGGCAGTCGCATTAAAACTTCCTTCCTCTTCCAGATTATCCACACTTTCTTTATCTCCAGCCCATCCCTTCGGTATCAGTGAAATCAGCAAGAAACGGTTTTTCTGTCCCCATCTTGAAACATCCATAGCCACCCAATAATTCCAGGATGTTACATTGGCAACTGTCAGGTCATTATGAATCACCTTAGACATATACAAAGCAATATCCATTTCCGAGGCTGCATCATATCCCACAAACTCTGACGAACTATAATTATCTCCCAGCATGCTCCACTCACTTTGCCAAACTTCCACGCCATACTGTGTAGCAGCCTCTGCTACTTTCTTCCGTACCTCACGCATTCCATCCCATGTCCCATCTGTCCAGTAGCTATGTCCACAAATTAAGTTTTTTACATGCGATAAATCACCCACATAAGCAGATGATGAGGTAGAAAAGAATGCAGAAAGCACATTACTACGATTTGCATCGTCTTTCACCTTGTAAAGATACTCCCAATCTCCTGATTCTCCTAATAAAATATTAGTAGAAAGTCCTTTTTGAGTCAGTTGCGAATCAAGTTCTCTTGCAAGCTTAGCAATCTCTTCATTCTTCCATCCGCTACCTTCCTGACCATTTCCATCCCAATTATATTGAGGTTCATTAACCGGAGAAATATGGCTGACAGAGAAGCCTTCATCCACATAATGTTTGGCGACCTCTGCCATATAAGCAGCAAAATCATCATAACAATCCGCTTTCAGGTTTGCACTGCCTCCATTCTGAGAAAATCCTTTGCCATTCAGAGTGTACTGTACTGGAGGAGTATTACTAAAAAGCACATAATTATTGACACCAAATTCTTTTGCACGACTCATGAAATAACGCTGTCCCTCACAATGTGTCCAGTCTAATGACAAATTATCTGTCAAATAAGACTCCGCACGTCGAGATTTGTCCACAATTCCACTTTCATCTCCTTGTTCCGTACTTCCTCCTCCCAAATTCACACGCCACATAGAAAGCCCGATTCCCTTAGGCTGTCCATCTACAATCTCCGAAGAAAACAAAAGTTCAGAAATACGGTCACGGCCACTGGTCCAATACTTTCCAATATACGCAGGCGTCCAGCAATCAGATGCACCAAATCCCACCATTTTCTGGAATGTCTGTCCAGCATCAATTGTCACACTTTTCTCTACGCTGACAATCTCTCCTGAATCACCTCCATCCTCAGGATTTTCTGGGGTATTGTCGCTGCATGCAGTCAGAGCTAACAAACCTAATATTATTGAATATCCTTTCATAACCTTGATTTTTTAAACAAGAATGCCATTCAGAAGAACATACACATTCCTCTGAATGGCATATAACCTAAATTACTTATTTATTATTAATTCCAGTTCGGGTTTTGTTCTATTGAACCGTTAGACATAGTCACTTCATACAAAGGAATTGGGAAAAGAAGGTCACGATCTTCACGGAATGACTTACCCTTATCGCTTGCTTCACCCTGATTGTCCCACTCCATTGCATCACGAGTAGCAGGATCTGTATTCCATTTTACAAATGAACCGTTTTCACCCATCAGATTTGCAATTACCGGTTTACCGTTATCATCCTTCCAACGACGGATATCGTACAAACGATTCTGTTCGAAAGCCAACTCCAAACGACGTTCGTTACGAATAGCATGACGAAGTTCATTTCCAGTTACGCTTACAGAAGCAAGTCCTGCACGATTACGTACTCTGTTCAATGCAACCTGAGCATGAGTATCATCATTCAATTCATTACAAGCCTCCGCATACATCAATAACACATCTGCATAACGCAAAATACGATGATTAAGCGGGCTCTTATCCGTATTATAAACCTCAGGACGATCGTTTAAAGGAAGGTAATATTTACGAATAATACGAGCCGACTTATGACCTGAAGGATCAATTACCAAGCTGTTCTCTGGCAGATTATATTTTTCAATACAATCCTTATACACAGATATGTCCTTATTATCATTTAAGATCTTTGCAAAGTTTTCTTCTGTTTCACCTTTAATTTCTGTACAGCCAGTCTTAATGATAGTCCATTCACGGCGTTCATCATCTTCACTATAAGCTGCCTCTAAATTGGCAGTAGGCTGACACCATGCCCATCCATCACCCAAAGCTGCACCACAGCTACGAGCACCTGTTATAGTAGAAAGCGAACCTCCTACAGCCAATGTAGCATGATATTCATATTGTACCTCAAAAAGGCTTTCCACACTATTGTCGAAGTCTTTATCCCATACATCACCAAAGTTAGGAAGCAAATCATACTCTGTAGTCTGTGCGTCTTCACCGGTATAACCAGATTCAGGAATCAACTTCTGTAATACATCGCGGGCTTCTGTCCATTTTTCCTGATACAGATAAACCTTACCCAGCAAACCAAGTGCTGCTCCACTTGTAGCACGGCCCATATCAGCATCCGCATATTCACTACGCTTCGGCAATACCTCAGCAGCAGCAATCAAATCCTCCTCAATAAATTTATAAGTATCTTCCAATGAGGCACGGGTTATACCCTGAATCTCTTCCGGCATCTTGAACTCTGTAATCAAAGGTACACCTCCAAAGTTTCTGGCCAGTTCAAAATAGAAATATCCACGCAAGAAGCGAGCTTCTGCTACCAAGCGTGCCTGCAGTTCTTTGTCTTCCAGTTCAGCACTGCTGATACGGTCAATAGCGACATTACAGCGCAGAATACCTTTATAACGATATTGCCAGAAGTTGGAAATAGGACCATTACTTGCTCCATTACCTTGGTAATGTGCCAATGAAATATAATCACTCTGACTCTGTGTAGTATTTCCCATCCAGGCATCGTCACTACACATTTCCGACAAAAGCCAAACAGTATTAATGTTCCACCATCCGCCACAGGTAATATCCTGATAGCAGCCTGTTATATAAGCCTCGCACTCATCAGCCGTAGTAAAATAAGTATCAAGGTTTTGCTGGCCTCGTACTTCTTCTGTCAAGAAATCCTCACAAGAAGTAAAAGTCAGAGAGCCAAACAATGTCAATATTGCTAATAGCTGTTTCATAGTTATTCAAGAATTAAAATTTAAAGTCTATACCAAACAAGAATGTACGTGGATTCGGATAAGCAATGTTATCAATACCAGTTTCAATAACACTACCATCTGCATTTAACATAGGACGCTCCGGATCCATTCCAGAATAACCGGTAATGGTAAACGGATTCTGTGCTGAGAATGAAATACGCAAGTTTGCTCCTCCTACCCACTGCTTAGGCAATGTATATCCAATCTGAAGCAATTTACAACGCAGATAAGAACCGTCTTCTACATAGAAGCTAGACACACGCTGATAGTTCAGGTTCAAATCATTGTATGACAAACGCGGAATATCATAGCTTGTACCTTCTCCATCCCAAGCTTTATTTAACGTACCAGCCCATACATTCTGTCCATTGGCACCAGAATAGTATCCTTTTGTTGTATTAAATATATCATTGCCAATTGTACCATAGAAATTAGCTGCAAAATCAATGTTCTTATACGCGAATCCTAAGTTCAAACCTACCATCAAATCAGGATAAGGATTACCAATATAAGTCTTATCATTTGCATCCAGATTACCATCATGGTTCAAATCTTTAAAACGAATATCTCCAGGCTGGGCATTGGGCTGAATCAGATTTCCATGCTCGTCAGTATGTGCATACACTTCCTCCCAATTCTGGAACAAACCATCTGCCACATATCCATAGAAACGAGAAATCAAACCTCCATCTTCATTACAAATAATCTGATCACTGTTAAATCCACCTGTATAAATCGGTCCATCACCAGAGAATTTAATGGCCTTATTACGTACAGAAGACAAGTTCAAACCGATATTGTAAGAGAAATCACCTTTCTGATCACGCCAATCGATTCCAAGTTCCCATCCATAAGCCTTCATGCTACCTACATTCATCCATACTGTACTATTCCAGTTAGGATAACCAATGGCAAAAATATTCTGCTTTTCATAAAGCATATCTTTTGACTTCTTCTGGAAATATTCAAAAGTGACACCTAAACGAGAGTCAAGGAATGACATATCCAATCCTACGTTCCAGTCTTCTACAGTTTCCCATTTCAGCTGGTCATTACCTACAGTAGAGATATAATAACCATTTGCCAATGTAGGAGAAGTTCCAAAATAATACTGAGTCTGATCCAGCAAAGTCAAAGTAGCGTTATTGTCAATGTTCTGGTTACCTACTCGACCCCAACCTCCACGAACTTTCAAGTCGCTAAAAAGAGACTGCTCTTGCATAAACTCTTCACTAGTCACACGCCAAGAAGCAGAAACTGACGGGAACAATGCGTATTTATTTCCTGTTGGAAAACGAGATGAACCATCGGCACGTAATGAAGCTGAAATGTAATACCGGTTCGCATAATTGTACATTACACGTCCCAAGAAAGAAACCATTGAGTTAAATGTAGTTTCACCATAAGCTTCTGCATTATCTGCATTACCTGCATTGACTTCCTGCATCTGATCCATATTGCTTGGCAAGTCACGACGCAGCGCTTTTGTATTATACCATGCATAACGTTCTGCAGTAAAACCTGCCATCACATTCAAATTATGCTTCTCGGCAAAAGTATCTGCATAAGTAATTGTATTGGTCCAGTTCCAATCTAACCATTCCTGTGACTGGCGAGAAATTTCATTCAAATCTGTCTTTTCCAGTGGATCCAGACTAAACTCCGGAGTAAAGCTATCCGAACGACGGAAATGCGCATTTGTTCCGAACTGCGTACGTAAAGTCAACTTCTGAATCGGATTTACCTGCAAATAAGCATTCAAGATTGCCCCCATTTCGCGTGAGTTACTGTTTGAACGGGCGATTGAAGCTGCCGGATTCCAAACCTGGTTGTTATAAGAGCGTTGATAATTATTATACTCATTATCTACCCATTCTGATTCAGGCTTGAACACCGGAGTAGTCGGGTCCATACCCATAGCTGAAGAGAACTGGTCCGGAGTATCTTCCCAAGACTCCATACGAGGAGCTATGTCCACGCCCATCTTTACGTATTTATTAAAAGTATATTCTGTGTTCAAACGAATATTTATCTTGTCCCAATAACCTACATCAAACTGAGAATTGTTACGATAGTAACCTAAACTAAAGTTATATACTAATTTGTCTGTTCCGCCTGCTACACTAAGCGCATAGTTCTGAACCAAGGCAGTCTTGTTCACTACAGTATCCCACCAATCGGTTCCACCCGGATTTGTAGTAGCTCCTGTATCATTCCAGTTAGAAGTAGCACCATCATTCGTATAACGCTTGTTGTACACCTCTTTATATTCACTGGCATTTGCCATATTAGGTTTCGCGATAGTCTGGAAACCCACAGAAGTAGTAAAGTTAATATTGGCCTTTCCTGCTTTACCTTTTTTCGTTGTAATCAAGATGACACCATTAGAAGCACGAGTACCATAAATAGCTGCCGCAGAAGCATCTTTCAAGACTTCCATTGATTCAATATCATTACTATTCAAGAAGTTGATATTATCACCTACTGGCATACCATCTACTACATAGAGCGGATTACTACCATTTACAGTAGTAACACCACGAATCAATACTTTAGGAGTAGTACCCGGTCCACCACCGCTTGCTACTTGCACACCATTTACCTTACCCTGCAAAGCATCCATGGCATTACCCGTCACAGTCTGTGTAATCTCTTCTCCTTTCACTGTAGAAATGGAGCTTGTCAAGTCACTCTTTTTCACTGTACCATAACCGATGACAACCACTTCATCCAACAACTCGGTAGATTCTTTCAATTCTACATTGATAACAGTTTTTCCATTTACAGGAATTTCCTGTGTGTCAAATCCGATAGAAGAAAAGACAAGTACGGCGTTTGAAGAAACGTTTGTCAATATATAATCACCATCCAGTCCGGTAATAGAACCGTTTCCGGTACCTTTGACTTGTACTGTAGCACCGATCATAGGCTCTTTATCAGACGCTGAAGTTACCGTTCCTTTTACGGTAAGGGTCTGTGCATAGCTACATAATGAAAGTAGCAATAGACACACAATTAATAATTGTTTTTTCATGTTCTATGATTATTGGTTAATTATTCTTTTACTAATTTGGCTCTACCTAAATGTGAATCAAAATAGAAACGATATGTTCCACTTACAGTGACCGTCGGTTTAGACCAAACATCATTACCTGTTTTAGGACCTGTATACTTTTCATTCTGCGATCCACTTTGTGTATAATAATTAAACACATCCAAATCTGTTTCTGTATTACTACACCATCTAACCATGTTCCACCATTGAGAAGTGTGATAATTGTGGATAATAAAATTCATCTGTTCACCTGCAGACAATTCCATCGGTTCTGAATAGAATAAATGAGGATTTGTTGCATCCTGAGTAAATGATTTTACTCCTGTAGGATTATCAGAAGTTAATCCAAAAGTGAAATTAATATATTCAGAACCATCTCCCCAAAGGTCAAAACATTTCTCACCGTATGTCAAAACAGTAGGGTCCCATGGATCCTGTGCTTCTTCCAATGAATATACGCTCATACTATAAGTTTTCTCCAGGATATTGAAGTTAATCTTATAATACACATTTGCCTGATCTAATACAATAGGCTTGGCAACAGCACGATTATCTGTCAATTTTTCTTCATCTGTAGGGTCAAGACCATAACAAATTGGAGAGAAACTTGTGGCTTGTGGAATAAAATAAATTTCCGTACCACTTTTTGCGTTATAATACAGAGCTTCATACTGATATTCCCCGACATGATTAACCAACATTGGAACACCAAATACATCATTATTTAAGTCTGCATCTGTAGCTACATCAGCTAAATACATCTTTTCAAAATCTGCTACATCTGTTACAGATATAGTACATTTAATTGTATCTGTTTTTTCAGCATAATCAGTAATAGCAATTGTTGCTGGATAATCTTTCTTCTCAGCCGGAAGTTCTATTTTCCATGTATATGTAAAAGAAGGTACACTGTCAATGTCTATAACTACGTTCTCATATCCTGCAGCTCCTTCTATATTCAAATATAAAGACTTCAAGGCACGATCATCTGTCGCCTGAAGTTCCATTTCATACGGATCAACACTACCATCTCTTAACAGCATCGCAACCAAACTACCATCTTCTGGAGCTAGAGTAAATACTGGATCTTCAAAATCTCCATCCATGGTAATCAGTACATCTTGGGATGTTTCTCTTCCGCCGACATCCACAACTGTCACTTTTACTGTAAACTGTTCTCCAACCTCATCCTTTGAAATGCTAAATTTATAGCTTAAATCATAGGAAGTTTGGGGTTCACCATAGATTTCTATTAAATCAATGGTCTTGTTCAAATACAAATCTGCACATTGCAACTTAATTGCAGAAATTCCATCTGCATCGGTAAGAGTTCCTTCAATTGTGAAATCATGGCCCGCACCACTTTGAATATGGCTTGTTTTTAACGCTACAACAGGAGATTCTCCATCTACATCAGGATACCCATTATCATCACTACATCCTGTTACAAAGACCCCTGTAGCAAAAAGCGCACAGAGCAAAGAAATCTTTAAGAATCTTGTCCTCATAATTATTAGTATTTATGATTAAACATTATATTTTTCGATTTCAAAAATACTTAACCTTATTATCAATTACGTGAGTTCGGGATAAGATATAGCTTATAAAAGTTGGTAATCTCGCAAATATTT
>OGOO01000530.1_pt1 | contig 44134 bp, 30 predicted proteins | sample 1552651 | NCBI WGS metagenome assembly OGOO01 (sample SAMEA2580118, study PRJEB22360) | human gut metagenome | biome: human gut; feature: human-associated habitat; material: faeces | place: Denmark | collected 2008/2010 | reverse complement strand
TCAACTTAGTCAGGAATAAATTTTCAAACTGACAACTATTTTCAGTACACCTCACCGCTTTGAAATAAGAAAAAGGTATATGAAAAAAACGTCCTTGCGTTAAAGAGAAAACGTAAGGACGTTTTAGTTGAAACGCAAGTGCATTTTACATCAAGTGCACTTGCGTTTTAATTTAAACGTCAAAGCGTTTTTTCAAGCGCTTTGACGTTCTTATTTTCTACCATTGGTATACCTTATTTATATTCCTGCCAGCTCTTGATCTGGATTTCATTCTGGTTCATGTGGCAGAATGCTTCGATGAACGCTTTGGCCAGACGGGCGTTGGTAATCAACGGAATGTTGTGGTCGATGGCACCACGACGGATGCGGTAACCGTTGGTCAATTCCCGTTTGGTGTGGTTTTTCGGGATGTTGACAATCAAGTCGAACTTATGTTCCGCAATCATCTTCATCACATTGTTTTCTGCATTCGGACGTTCATCCGGCCAGAACACCGGAGTGGTGGTGATGCCGTGAGAGTTCAGGAAGGCAGCTGTACCGGCTGTAGCATAGATGTTGTATCCTTTCTGGTGAAGCATCTGGCTGGCATCCAGCAAATCGACTTTCGACTTGGTGGCACCGGAAGAGAACAGAACGGACTGTTTCGGAATTTTGTAGCCGGTTGCAATCAAGGCATTCAGCAATGCTTCATCGAAGTCGTCTCCTAAGCAACCTACTTCACCAGTAGATGACATGTCTACTCCCAGTACCGGGTCGGCATTCTGCAGACGGGCGAATGAGAACTGAGAAGCTTTTACACCAATCCAGTCGATGTCGAACGCCAGTTTGTCAGGACGTACGTAAGGAGCATCCAGCATGATGCGGGTAGCCGTTTCGATAAAGTTGCGCTTCAAAACTTTTGATACAAACGGGAAGCTACGTGAAGCACGCAGGTTACATTCGATTACCTTCACATCGTTGTTCTTAGCCAGGAACTGGATGTTGAACGGACCGGAGATATTGAGTTCTTTGGCAATCTTGCGGCTGATTTTCTTAATCTGGCGGGCAGTAGCAAAATAGATGTGCTGTGCCGGGAAGACAAGTGTCGCATCACCAGAGTGTACACCGGCAAATTCGATGTGTTCTGAAATGGCATATTCCACGATTTCACCGTTTTGTGCCACCGCATCGAACTCTATTTCCTTGGTTTCCTGCATGAATTGTGATACAACTACCGGATATTCTTTTGATACTTCGCTGGCCATTTGCAGGAAGCGCTCCAGTTCTTCCTGGTCGTAGCATACGTTCATGGCTGCACCACTCAGTACGTATGACGGACGAACCAGTACCGGATAACCCACTTTCTTGACAAAGTCTTTCACATCGTCCAGGCTGGTCAGTTCTTGCCAAGCCGGCTGGTCGATGCCCAACTGGTCAAGCATAGCTGAGAACTTGTTGCGGTTTTCAGCACGGTCAATAGAAATAGGAGAGGTACCCAATACCGGAACCGACTGGCGATAGAGTTTCATGGCCAGGTTGTTCGGAATCTGACCACCTACAGAAACGATGACGCCGCGCGGCTGTTCCAGATCGATGACGTCGAGTACGCGTTCGAATGACAATTCGTCGAAGTACAGGCGGTCGCACACGTCGTAGTCAGTAGAAACCGTTTCAGGGTTGTAGTTAATCATGATAGACTTGTAGCCTAACTTACGGGCTGTCTGGATGGCATTTACCGAACACCAGTCAAATTCCACAGATGAACCGATGCGGTAAGCTCCTGAACCTAACACGATGACTGACTTTTCATTCTTGTAATAATTCACATCGTATCCTTCTACGGCATACGTCATGTACAAGTAGTTGGTCAGTTCCGGATGTTCGGAAGCTACGGTATTGATGCGTTTTACTGCCGGAAGGATACCTAATTTCTTGCGGTAAGAACGAACGGCCAGATTTTCCTTTTCCATGTTACCCTGCTGAGGCTTCAGTACGAAGCGGGCAATCTGGAAGTCAGAGAATCCCATCACTTTTGCTTCACGAAGTACCTCTGCCGGAAGTTCTTCAAGCGAGTTGTAGGTTGACAGTTTATGTTTGTAGTCTACAATATTTTTCAGTTTGCCGATAAACCACGGGTCAATTTTGGTCAGTTCATAGATGCGTTCGATAGAGTAACCTTCTTCCAGTGCCTGTGCAATGGCAAAGATACGCAAGTCAGTCGGGTTGGCCAGTTCATCATCCAGATTGGTGAAGCGGGTGTGGTCATTGCCTACAAATCCGTGCATACCCTGTCCAATCATACGAAGACCTTTCTGGATGATTTCTTCAAATGTGCGTCCGATAGACATGATTTCACCCACAGACTTCATGCTTGAACCGATGCGGTGAGAAACTCCGGCAAACTTGTTGAGGTCCCAACGCGGAATCTTACAAATCAGGTAATCCAGTTGCGGAGCTACGTAAGCAGAGTTCGGTGTACCCATTTCTCCGATTTCATCCAAGGTATAGCCTAAGGCAATCTTGGCAGCAACGAAAGCCAACGGATAACCGGTTGCTTTGGATGCCAGTGCAGAAGAACGGCTCAGGCGGGCATTTACTTCAATGATACGATAATCGTTGGTTTCGGCATTGAAGGCATACTGAATGTTACATTCACCCACAATGTTCAAATGACGGATACATTGCTTGGACAAATCCTGCAACATGGTTACCTGTTCTTCGCTTAGTGAGCAGGTAGGAGCCACTACAATAGATTCACCGGTATGAATGCCCAGCGGGTCGAAGTTTTCCATGCTGGCCACGGTGAAACAGTGGTCGTTGGCATCGCGAATCACTTCGAATTCAATTTCTTTCCAGCCTTTCAGTGATTCTTCCACCAGAATCTGTGGCGAGAAGGTGAAGGCACTTTCAGCCAGTTCGATGAATTTTTCTTCATTGGGGCAGATACCACTTCCCAATCCTCCTAATGCGTAAGCCGAACGAATCATCACCGGGTAGCCGATGGTACGTGCTGCTTCCAATGCGTCTTTCATGTTTTCTACCGCACGGCTGACCGGAGTTTTCAGAGATTTCTCGTTCAACTTTTTGACAAAGAGGTCGCGGTCTTCTGTATACATAATGGCGTCTACGGAAGTACCTAACACTTCCACACCGTATTCTTTCAATATACCTTTCTGGTAAAGTTCCGTACCGCAGTTCAGGGCTGTTTGTCCTCCAAAGGCCAGCAGAATGCCGTCCGGATGTTCTTTCTTAATAATCTCAGTTACAAAATAAGGTGTAACGGGCAGGAAATATACTTGGTCGGCAATTCCTTCCGAAGTTTGAATAGTAGCAATATTAGGGTTGATAAGTACCGAGCGGATGCCTTCTTCGCGTAAGGCTTTCAGTGCTTGTGAACCTGAGTAGTCGAATTCTCCGGCTTGCCCGATTTTCAGTGCGCCTGATCCGAGAACCAGGACTTTTTTGAGTTCTTTCTTCATGGTTATAGATAATTTGTTGTGGTATCGTTAAAGGTAGTCCCTGTCAGGCAGATGGTTGTCTGTTGAGACCTCTTGCAAAGAAACGATTTATTTTGAAGAAAACAAAGGATTTATATATCTTTAGAGAAGATAGGATGCGGTTCGAAAGCTCTTTCACTCAAAAGCAAGCTTTTGGCTTGGAGCTTCGCTCACCTTTCGCTATCTTTTCATAAGATAGATGCGGTTCGGAATAGACTATCTGAAAAACTATGTTTTTCGCTTGTCTCTCCACTCACCTTTCGCTATCTTTGCTGCAATTTAAAAATGAACAATAGCTTATATTATGAAAAAGGAAAAGATTATCTTGACCGGTGACCGTCCGACCGGAAAATTACATATCGGCCACTATGTAGGTTCATTGCGCCGACGTGTGGAATTGCAGAATTCGGGTTTGTATGATAAGATATTTGTGTTCGAAGCCGACGGACAGGCTTTGACGGATAACATTGAGAACCCGGAGAAAGTACGTCAGAACGTGATTGAAGTGGCTTTGGATTACTTGGCTGCCGGACTTGATCCTGCAAAGTCAACCATCTTTATTCAGTCACAGATTCCGGAACTCTATGAATTGAGCTTCTATTTTATGGATCTGGTAACCGTATCGCGCTTGCAGCGTAATCCTACGGTGAAGACTGAAATCCAGATGCGTAACTTCGAAACAAGTATTCCGGTAGGTTTCTTTACTTATCCTATCAGCCAGGCTGCCGATATTGCGGCATTCAAGGCAACTACTGTTCCGGTGGGAGAAGACCAGGAACCGATGATTGAACAGACACGTGAGATTGTACGCCGTTTCAACCATATCTATGGCGAAACACTGGTAGAACCGGAAATCCTTCTTCCGGATAATGCGGCATGTCTGCGTTTGCCGGGTACGGACGGAAAGGCGAAGATGAGTAAGTCGCTGGGCAATTGTATCTATTTGTCTGATTCGGCAGATGAGGTATTGAAGAAAGTGAAGAGCATGTATACTGACCCGACACATATCAAGGTAAGCGATCCGGGCAAACTGGAAGGTAACTGTGTGTTCACTTACCTGGATGCTTTCTGCCAGACAGAACATTTCGGACGTTATTTGCCGGAATATGCTAACCTGGATGAGTTGAAAGCACATTACACTCGCGGTGGATTGGGTGATATGAAGGTGAAGAAGTTCCTAGGAGCTGTGATGGAAGAAGTGTTGGAACCAATCCGTACACGTCGTAAGGAATTTGAAAAAGACATTCCTGCCGTATATGATATGTTGAAGAAAGGTTGTGAAGTGGCTCGTGAAGCTGCCGCTCAGACCATGGATGAAGTGCGCCGTGCCATGAAAATCAACTATTTTGAAGATGCGGCATTGATTGAAGAGCAGGCAAAGCGCTTCTCAGAACAATAAGAATATGGATATTGAAGAACTATACAGCCGGTTTACGGAGTGTAACGGACTGACGACCGACAGTCGTCATTGTCCGGAGGGTTCTATGTTTCTGGCCCTGAAAGGAGAAACATTTAATGGCAATGCGTTTGCGGCACAGTCGCTGGCACAGGGATGCCGTTATGCTGTGGTGGACGAACCACAATATGCATCACCGGAGAATCCGCGTATCTTGCTGGTGGAAAACTGCCTTCAGACGTTACAGCAACTGGCCAATTACCATCGTCGTAAGTTGGGAACTCGTATGGTAGGAGTAACCGGTACTAATGGGAAGACCACTACGAAGGAACTGATTGCGGCCGTATTGAAAGAAAAATTCAATGTGCTCTATACACAGGGAAATTTCAATAACCATATTGGCGTGCCCTTGACATTGTTGCGCCTGAAGCCGGAACATGAGGTGGCTGTCATTGAAATGGGAGCCAATCATCCGGGTGAAATCAAGACGCTGGTTCATATTGCTGAGCCTGATTGCGGTATCATTACCAATGTGGGAAAGGCGCATCTGGAAGGATTCGGTTCTTTTGAAGGAGTCATCCGCACCAAAGGAGAACTGTATGACTATCTTCGGGAAAAAGGAAATGCCACCATTTTCATTCAGAATGAGAATCCTCATTTGAATAAAATTGCGGAAGGACTGAATTGTGTCCGTTACGGACAGACTTCGGGGCTGGATGTGAGTGGAACAGTGCTTTCTTGTTCTCCGTTTTTGCATTTGGGCTGGACGGCTGGAGGTGCGTCACACGAGGTGAAGACACACCTGATAGGTGCCTATAACCTGGATAATGCATTGGCTGCGGTTGCTATTGGTCGTTATTTCGGCGTGGAAGATACACAAATCTGTCATGCGCTTTCCTCTTATGTGCCTCAGAACAATCGTTCACAGCTGGTTCAGACAGAGTCCAATACACTCATTGTGGATGCGTATAATGCCAACCCAACCAGTATGATGGCGGCGCTGGTAAACTTTCGCCAGATGGAGGCCGAGCATAAGGTGGCTATCTTGGGCGATATGAAAGAGCTGGGTGAAGGAAGCCGGGAAGAACATCAGAAAGTGGTAGACTTCCTGAACGAATGTCAGTTTGAACGCGTGATTCTGGTTGGGCCGGAGTTTGCCGGACTCTCTGCTTCGTTTGAACATTATGAGAATGTGAAGGAGGTAGAAGCTATGCTGGCTGCTCATCCTGTTCAGCATTGTTGCGTGTTGATAAAAGGTTCAAACAGTATGAAGTTAAGCGAACTTCCAGCGTGTTTGTAAGATATATTGTTTTTGCGAAACAGTCCGTATTGAGAGAGAGTCTTTGAATACGGACTGTTTTTTTGTGTACCTGTCCTAGACATTTGTATCAGAACTGGTGACGATTCTGTCAAAATAAGGTGTAATTTGTCCATTCAGTTTCCCTTGCCCGTTTTTTATCCCTCCTTGACGAAATTTTCGTACTTCCTTTTATATGAAAATCCTATTTTTGCCAAAGAAACTTAATGGATAAACTATGAAGCGCATTTATTTATTTCTCATAGGACTTCTTGTTTGGAGTGAAATTTCAGCACAACAACTCGTAAAGGTAGGTGACGGATATAGTTCTACTTCCGTCAATACGACTGTATTCCGTAACAGTTCTCTGGTAACGGAAGGAAAAGTGCAATACATATCTTATTATGATGCCGATGGATATTTGACCGTAGGTAAACGTGCATTGGGGAGTACCGAATGGACGTTGCACCGCAGTCAATATAAAGGAAATGTAGCCGATGCACATAATGTCATCAGTATGATGGTAGATGGAGACGGTTATTTGCATCTTTCTTTCGACCATCACGGAAACAAATTAAACTATTGCAAGAGTACGGAACCTGGTGCTTTGACGCTGGGAGAAAAAGAAGCAATGACCGGTAAAGATGAAGATGATGTTACGTATCCGGAGTTTTATCGGATGCCAGATGGCGATTTGCTGTTTGTGTATCGTTCTGGGGCTTCCGGAAGAGGTAATCTGGTATTGAATCGCTATGACTTGAAGAGCCGGAAATGGACACGTGTGCAGGATGTGCTGATTGACGGAGAAAATCAACGAAATGCCTACTGGCAACTTTATATGGATAATGCTGGAGTGATTCACTTGTCGTGGGTATGGCGTGAGACCTGGATGGTAGAAACAAATCATGATCTTTGTTATGCATATTCTCCAGATGAGGGAAAGACATGGTATAAATCGACAGGTGAGAAATATGCCTTGCCTATTTGTAAGGACAATGCAGAATATGCTTGCCGCATTCCTCAAAACAGTGAACTGATAAATCAGACCAGTATGAGTACTGATGCTGAAGGACATCCTTATATTGTGACCTACTGGAGAGATGCAGATAGTGAGGTCCCTCAATATCGGCTGGTATGGAACGACGGAAAAGGATGGCAGAACCGTCAGATTATGAATCGTTCGCAAGGATTTTCTCTAAAAGGCGGAGGTACCAAAATGATTCCGATTTCACGACCACGTATTGCGGTAGATAAAGGTAAGGCTTATTTTGTGTTCCGTGATGCAGAACGTGGCAGTAAAGTATCTATGGCCTATACAGACGATGTAAAGTCGGGCAAATGGCAGGTGAAAGACCTGACCGATTTTTCTGTAGACGCCTGGGAGCCCAGCTATGATACGGAGTTGTGGAAAACACATCAGAAACTGCATGTATTTGTGCAGGAAACGCATCAGGGAGACGGGGAAAAAGTTAAGGCTTCAGAAGCAACCCCTGTGTATGTATTGGAAATAAATTAATCTCAAAATAAAACTATGAAACAGGTATTTAAATTGTTGCTGGCCTGCGCTGTCGGAGTATTGCCGATGTCGGTTGGGGCCAGAGATTCCGAGGCTGTTGAGGTCCGGAAGATGATTGATAAGGTAAATCAGCATTGGCAGGCAGAAAATTCGCCGGAGGTTCGTTCGTTCTGGGATAATGCCGTATATCATACGGGAAATATGGAAGCCTATTTTCTGACTGGAAACGAGACTTATCGTACTTATTCTGAAACCTGGGCAAACTACAACCAGTGGAAGGGAGCGAAGAGTGATAACCGTGCGGAGTGGAAATATTCTTACGGAGAGTCGGATGAATATGTGCTGTTTGGCGACTATCAGATTTGTTTTCAGACTTATACTGATTTGTATAATCTGGCTCCGGACGATAAGAAAATCAAGCGTGCGCGTGAGGTTATGGAGTACCAGATGAGTACCCCGCAGCATGATTACTGGTGGTGGAGTGATGCGTTGTATATGGCAATGCCGGTAATGACAAAACTCTATAAGGTTACTCATAATGCGAAATACTTGGATAAGTTGTATGAATATCTGATTTATTCTGATAGCATTATGTTCGATAAAGATGAGAATCTTTATTATCGTGATGCAAAATACATCTATCCGAAGCACAAGACAGTCAATGGCAAGAAGGATTTCTGGGCTAGAGGTGATGCTTGGGTATTGGCCGGACTGGCTAAAGTGTTGCAGGACTTGCCGGTAGAATACAAGCATCATCAGTTCTTTGTGGATAAATTTCAAAATATGGCTAAAGCCGTGGCAGCTATCCAGCAGCCTGAAGGTTACTGGACACGCAGCATGATGGATCCGGAATTTGCACCGGGACCGGAAACCAGCGGTACGGCACTATTTACATACGGATTTTTATGGGGTATAAACAATGGGTATTTAGAAAAAGATATATATATGCCGGTGGTGCAGAAGGCATGGAACTATTTGTCAAAGAAAGCTCTTCAGAAAGATGGAGCGGTAGGTTATGTACAGCCTATCGGTGAAAAAGCAATCCCCGGACAAGTAATTAATGCAAAGTCTACCGCTAATTTTGGAGTGGGAGCCTTCTTGTTGGCTGCTTGTGAGTATGTTCGTTACTTGGAAGCACCTCAAACTGCTGATCGTGCTTATTGGTGCAAGCTGGCTTATCAGATGGCTTATCCGGTATTGAGCAACATGGCAAAAGGAGAGTTGCAGAAGAATATGCAGCTGGAAGTTAGTCCCACATGGGATGGCCGAAACAAAAAGGTGGCTTATATGGAAACGTTCGGTCGCTTGATGGCGGGTATCGCTCCTTGGCTGACGCTGCCGGATGATGATACAGAAGAAGGAAAGATGCGTAAGGAACTTCGTGAGATGGCTTTGAAGAGCTATGCTAATGCTGTAGACCCGCAAAGTCCGGACTATTTGTTGTGGAGACAGGAGGGCCAGACCCTGGTGGATGGTGCTTACGTGGCAGAAAGCTTTCTTCGTGCTTACGATCAGTTGTGGAAACCATTGGATGAAACCACTAAAAAGCGTTATATAGAAGAATTTCAGCAGTTACGTCGTATAGATCCTCCTTATACCAACTGGCTGTTGTTCTCATCTACGATAGAAAGTTTCCTGGCAAAAGCAGGAGCTTCATTCGATGAATATCGTGTGAATTCAGCTATTCGTAAGGTAGAAGAATGGTATACGGGAGATGGCTGGTATGCCGATGGTCCTTCTTTTGCATTCGATTATTACAGCAGTTATGTGTTCCATCCGATGTATCTTGAAACCCTTCAGGCTATGAAGGATGCAAAAGTGCGTAGCCGGATAGATTATGGAAAGTATTATGACCGCGCATTGAAACGTGCCCAGAAATATAGTTTGATTCTGGAGCGTTTCATTTCTCCGGAAGGAACCTTCCCCGTATTCGGTCGTTCCATTCCTTACCGTATGGCTACTATGCAACCTTTGGCTTTAATGGCATGGTATCAGGAGTTGCCTGCAGGCGTCAGCAGTGCTCAGGTACGCTGTGCATTGACTGCGGTGATGAAACGTATGTTTGCCAGTGGACACAATTTTAATGAAGGTGGTTTCTTGACCATCGGATTTACTGGACGTCAGCCGAATGTAGCCGACTGGTATACCAACAACGGAAGTTTGTATATGACTTCTTTGGCATTCTTGCCGCTGGGACTTCCAGCTTCTCATCCTTTCTGGACTGATGCACCACAGGAATGGACCAGCGTACGTGCATGGGGTGAAAAACCTTTCCCGAAGGACTATCATTGGAAAGATGAAATCCGTACATGGGATTTGTTTTAAGGAATTATTGAACTTTGTAAATAAGGGATTATGAACTGCGACCAGACTCTTTGGGTATTCTCATAAGAGCCTGGCCGCAAGTGCTATATGGTTTTGAATACTTCATTTTATCTGATTTTTTATAGAATATGAAAAAAACGGGGTTATTGTCTTTTTTATGGTTTGTTTGCTTGTCGCTTCATACCGTAAATGCACAGTCACTTGCTAAAAAATTGCTTCCACTGGATTCTATTCGTTTGAGTGATCCTTGCATCCTGGCAGATACACAGACACAAATGTACTATATGACAGGTACAGGTGGAAAATTATGGAAAAGCAAGGACTTGAAACTTTGGGATGGACCTTACGATGTAGCTCAAACAGACCCTCATTCATGGATGGGCCCAAAGCCAATGATATGGGCTGCTGAACTTCACCATTATAAAGACAAATATTATTATTTTGCTACCTTCACGAATACCGCCGTAAAGATAGATACCGTAAAAGGAAATGTGATAGAGCGCAGGGCTTCTCATGTGTTGGTCAGTGACAAACCAGAAGGACCTTATCGTCCGATGCTGGATGCTACTTATTTGCCGGCAGATAAGCCAACCCTGGATGGAACATTTTGGGTGGATACTGATGGAAAGCCTTACATGGTGTATTGTTATGAGTGGCTGCAGAATTGGGATGGTACCATTGAAAAGATTGAATTAAAACCAGACTTGAGTGGTTCCATTGGAAAAGGTGAATTATTATTTCGGGCCAGTGAGTGCCCTTGGAGTCGTGAATTGCAGGATGGAAAGGAAGTTCCTAATAAAGTGACGGATGGTCCCTATCTGTTTCGCACGGCTACGGGACGTCTGGGAATGATATGGACAAGCTGGATTTATAATGTATACACTCAGGGAGTAGCCTATTCGGAAAGTGGTACTTTAGACGGACCTTGGATACAAGAACCGAAGCCTATAACACCTCCCGACTTTGGTCACGGTATGTTGTTTCAAACTTTGGAAGGAAAATGGCTGATGTCTGTACATAGCCATAAAGATGTGAATGGAGTATATATTCGTATTCCCCATTTGTTTGAAGTAGACTTATCGGGTGATAAACTGACGGTCGGGAAAGAGTATCAACCATAGCAGAATGAACTTATCGTTTAATTTTAATTTATATCAATCCATGAGAAATAAATTCATTAATCTTTTAGGAAGTATTTGTTTTTGTTGGGGAGTGGTGGCATGTACGGCCGAACCTCCTAAAGAAATTCGTAGTGGTGAAATCTGGCCTGACAATCAGGGAGTACATGTAAATGCCCACGGAGGTGGTGTATTGTATCATGATGGTACTTATTACTGGTATGGAGAGAATAAATCCGACTCTACCAGCAGTGCCATGGTGGGAATTATGTGTTACTCTTCAAAGAACCTGACAGACTGGAACAACGAAGGAGCCGTTTTACCTGTAGTGTTGAACGATTCTACCAGTGATATTGTGCAGGGATGTGTAATGGAACGTCCAAAAGTAATCTATAATGAAAAGACGAAGAAGTTTGTCATGTGGTTCCATCTGGAATTGAAAGGAAAAGGCTATGCAGCAGCCCGTTCGGCGGTGGCCGTCTCTGATTCTCCTACCGGGCCGTTCAAGTATATTCGTTCGGAACGCATTAATCCGGGAGTGCTTCCTTTTGATATGAATGAAACACAGCGTGCCATGCTGGATACATTGGATGCAGAGAAGTATAAGGAATGGTGGACACCGATGTGGTATGAAGCTATTCACAAAGGTTTGTTTGTGAAACGCGACCTGCAAGGAGGACAAATGGCACGTGATATGCAGCTTTTTGTTGATGAAGATGGAAAAGCCTATCACATTTACTCGTCAGAAGACAATCTGACACTACAGATTGCAGAATTGAGTGATGATTACCTGACTCATACAGGGAAGTATGTGCGTATGGCTCCAGCCGGACACAATGAAGCTCCGGCCATATTCAAAAAGAGTGACGGTACATACTGGATGATTACTTCTGGCTGTACAGGATGGGATCCGAATGAGGCACGCATGTTCTCTGCTCCTAGCATCTGGGGACCTTGGACACAACATCCAAATCCTTGTCGTGGAGAAAAATCGGAAATCACTTTTGGTGGACAGAGTACGTATGTACTTCCGGTACCGGGAAAGAAAGACGCCTTTATCTTTATGGCAGATATCTGGCGGCCTAAGCATCCGAGTGATGCCCGTTATATTTGGTTACCTGTTCAATTTGAAAATGGGATACCTTATATCGAGTGGATGGATAGCTGGACACTCGATTTCTTCAATAAGAAATAATAAGAATAATAAATGCCTGTCTGGATTATTCAGACAGGCATTTATTGTTTTATATTGCTAAGAGATATATTAGTTTTGTTTTCTCTTCAAATACTCAGTGGGTGCCATTCCGTATTCATCTTTAAAACATTGGCGGAAATAAGCTACACTACTGAAACCTGTCAAATCCGAAATCTCAGCTAAGGAATACTTCCCTTCATTGATAAGTTCCATACCTTTCTTCATCTTGATTTTACGGACATATTCATTGACCGACATTTCAGTCAGTCCTTTAATCTTTCGGTAAAGAGTAGAATGGCTCATGCACATCTTATCGGCAATAAACGCTACATCCATTTTCTCCATACTCAGGTTCTCTTCGATGATGGCGGTTACCTTATCCAAGAACTCTTGGTCTAGTTTGTTTAAGTTCTTTCGTTCATTCTCAATGTTCTTCTGTTCACTTTCCGTTTCGGGTATGGAAGTGATTACTCCTGCCGTTTTACGTCTGTTTTCCAGAATGTTGTTGATGCGGCTGTTCAGCAAACGGGCACTGAACGGTTTGGTAATAAACGAATCGGCTCCTGCGGCATAACCCTCTTCCTTATCTTGAAGAGTATCTTTAGCTGTAAGCAAGATGACTGGGATGTGGCTGGTACGCATATCTTCTTTGATATGACGACATAGTTCAATTCCGTCCATCACCGGCATCATGATGTCGCTGATGATGATATTCGGAATCTGGCTTTGTGCAATATCCCATCCTTCTTTCCCATTTGCAGCCGTCAAGACTTCATACATTTCTTCAAACGAACTTCGTACATATTCGCGGATATCCCGATTGTCTTCCACGACCAGAATAATCGGTTTCCCATCTTCTGATTCTACAGAAGCAGGTTGTTTGTTTTCGTCTTCAGCTTTATGAACTTCTTTAGTAACCTGGCGTTCTGCATTAGGATAAGTGTTCTCTGTAAGTAGTTTTAATGTAAACTTACTTCCTTTTTCCACCTCACTTTCCACTTCAATGGTTGCCTGATGCAAATCTGCCAGTGATTTTACCAGTGCCAGGCCAATACCTGACCCCGAAGCCTGATATTTCCCTTGTCCTTGATAATATCGTTCGAAGATATGGTTCAAAGACTCTTGGGAGATACCATGTCCGGTGTCTTCCACACTGATAGTTGTATATTTAACCCCGTTCTCCTCATTGTTTGCCAAAGCAAGTGTTATATCGCCTTTGGGAGTATATTTTAAGGCATTCGACATCAGATTATCGATAATAATAGTGATAATCTCGTGGTCATAATAAATCTTGGTATCTTGCGTTTCTACATTGATGTGAATATTTACTTCTGCATTCTGGTTTAATTCTTTATATTTGATGCCTATTTCTTGTACCAGTAGTGCCAGATTATGATAACCTACCTTTAGCTTTCTGTTTTCTGTCTCCGTTTTTCTAAATTCCAGAATCTGATTAATAAGGTTCAGTAACCGGTTGGCACTGTCACGTATAATACTGATCTTATTGGCCTGTCGTGGAGACAGTGTTTTGTCAGCCAGCAAGTCCTCTAGTGGTCCGAGAATCAGGGTTAGAGGAGTGCGTAATTCATGAGTGATGTTAGTATAGAAACGCAGTCGTTCATTATTCAGCTTCTGATCATTCTCGTGCTGGTGATGTTCCAGATTCAAACGACTTTCCAGTGCCAGTTTACGCTTGTAGAAGCGCAAGATTGCAAACAGTATAAGGGCAATGAGAATCGTATAAAGTAGTTTAGCATACCAGGTAAGCCAGATAGGAGGGGCAATTGTAATCTGGAGAGAAGTAAACTTCTCGCCCCATGGCTGGTTTCTCATTTTGGCTTTTACCTTAAAAGTATATTCTCCAGGCTGTAGGTTCCGGAATGTAATCCGGTTTTCATCGCCTGTTTCAAACCATGTCTTACCTAATCCTTCCATGGTGTAGGCATATTCTACCTGAGGGGTTTGTGAGAAGTCCATCACACTGAAAGAGACTGTAAAAGTACTATTCTGGTAAGATAAATCGACCTTGTCATTTACAATTGGGGCAAGAGTTCCTTTGCTACTTGGATCTGAGTTACCATAACTTTTGACTCCTGTAATTTTTACAGGAGCTATCTGTATGTCTTCTGTGGTTTGCTCTGGGTTAAAGTAGCAAGCTCCATTCTGTGAGCCAAAAAACAAATACCCATTTTTATCCTTGCATACTGAGCCATCCATAAAGTCCCCTCTGGGTACTCCTTGGTGCCAGGTATAGTTTAGAAATCTTTTTTCGTCACTTTTCCATTGAGCAATTCCTCCGTTGGTGCTGAGCCAGATGTTTCCTTTTTCGTCTTCTATGATACTTCTGACATTTTCATCAATTAGCCCTTGATTGTGATTGTAGATTTCCAGTTTAGGGTTACTTGTATCACTGATATGCGCGATACCAGCTCGTGTGGCAGCCCATAAACTTCCTTTTGAATCAATATATAATGAGTTGACCGCATTCGATCCCATTCCATTGGATGTGTCGAAACGCATGGTTCGTTTTCCTTCTGGTGAAAAAACAATAAGTCCTTTGCCAAATGTGCCCAGCCATAGTTTCCCCTGACGGTCTCGCTGGATACCGTGTATCATGATGTCTGTAAGCTGTTCATTTATTCCTTTTTCTTCAGCGATTTTTCCATTTTGGTATGAATATAGTCCGTTTTGTGTACCAATCCATATTTTATTGTTCTCTTCATAAAAGCAGCAAATGTCAGCCTTCTTATCTTCTAGTTCAATTCGGGTAATTTTCTCTGTGCTGGGGTCACAAGTCAATATTCCATCTTTATATAATCCTAGCCAAAGAATTCCGTTTTTATCTTTAAAGATAGTAGAAACATGGGTATGAGGATTGGCTTTGTTGGCAAGTGACAATATTTTCTGATACTTCATATCCGCGCTGAATATGGCGATTTCGTTTTCTCCTCCTAGCCAGATGCGTGATTTATTGTCAAGAGCTATACCCCACACCTGTTTGTCTGTTAGTGTTCCGTCCTTTAATGTATTATATGCTAATGTTTGGAAAACAGGTTGGTTATAACTGAGAAAATCTACGCCTCCTCGATAGTTTCCTAACCAGATATTTCCGAATGAATCTTGCAAGAAACATTTGGCATTAGGAGATGAGATGCCATGCAGGTCATTGGTGACCCGTATATTCTGAAAATGCATGTTTTCGGGACTTGTGAATACGTTGTCATTGAGGTCGAGTATGCTTACTCCTCCCATGTGGGCGCATACCCACAATTTCCCGTCTCTGCTTTCGCCTATATCATTGATTTGATTAGATAAGAGTGAGTTGGGATTTTCTTGTTGGTTCTGAAAGGTGATAAATTGTTCTTTATGAGGGTTGAATAGTGCCAGTCCTTTGTCTGTACCAATCCAAATAGCGTTGGTTTTGCTAATGAATATGCAGCGTACGGTATTGTTAGGTAAGCTATATGGGTCTTCCGGATTGTGTTGGTAGACTTTTGCGGTTTGTTTCTGAATATCTATAACAGCCAGCCCTCCTTTATGAAGACCTACGTAAAGATGACCTTTTCCATCGTCGGTTGCACACCAGAAATTTCCTGACAATCCTTTAATATCTTTTGCCCAATAATGAGTTACTTCTTTAGTCTTATTGTCATAATAATCTATGCCTAGGTGATAATGGGTAATCCAAATACCTCCATCGGCTGCAGGGCTTAAGTCTGTGACGTCTCTGGTAATCATATCAGGAACGCCATTGGTGATGAAAGTTTGCTTTTCACAATCAAAAATGCTAATACCATCGCGTTGAGTTCCTACCCATACGGTGTTGTCTGCTTCATTGTAGTATAATACATTTTGTGCATTGCTTCCAATAGCTGAGTTTCCTATATTATATATTGTAAAATCCTTTCCATCAAATTTGCAGAGTCCGGATTCTGAGGCCATCCATATATACCCTTGTTTGTCTTGAATAATATCGACAATATAATTACTGACCATGCCGTCGGACATTGTTAATCGCTTGAAGGTATATTGAGGTTGTGAAAGGATAGAGTAGCACCATCCGAACAAGAAAAGAAATAGAACAATGCAGTTTTTCATGGCTTGCGATTTTTAGGCAAAAATACAATAAACTCTTTAGATTGAGAATTTGAGAGAATAGAAAAATATGTACCTAGAAATAAAAACAGACGAATTTTTTATGCTATGACGAATTTTTATTATTCGCTGAATGGACATTTCTGTTCAGTTACGGTATGTGAATATCTGTATAATAGGGCGTATATTTAAAAGGTGATTTATTTTTGGCTTTTTAATTAGATAGAATGACGAAAAAAACGATTCATTTGCTCATTTTTTCATTTATGACTGACTTAATATAGTATAATTTTGCGGCAGAAAATCTAATTAATTTGAAAAGCAATGAAAGTAGATTCAGTAAAAAACAATCGAAGAGCATTATTTGCTTTGCTGTTGTGTTCAGGATTTATTGCTTCACATCCGTTAACGGTGTTTGCAAGCAGTAATGAGGTTCAAGCTACTCAGCAACAAAATTTGACAGTGTCTGGTGTCGTAAAAGACAATGCGGGGGAACCAGTAATTGGAGCTAGTATTGCCGTTAAAGGAGGTACTACAGGTACTATATCCGATATCGACGGTAAGTTTTCTTTAAATGTTGCAAAAGGGGCTATTCTTGAAGTATCTTTCATCGGCTACAAGACCCAGGAGTTTAAGATTGATTCTTCCAAATCATTGAACATTGTTTTGAAAGATGATACTGAAATGTTGGATGAGGTTGTTGTTGTCGGTTATGGTACAATGCGTAAGAAAGACTTGACAGGTTCTGTTGTGCAAATTAATCCAACTAAGATTGCTGACCAAAATCCGACTTCTGTACAAGATGTATTACGAGGAACTCCAGGTTTGCAGATTGGTTATGATGCTTCGGCAAAAGGTACAGATGCTTCTATCCAATTGCGTGGTCAGAACTCTTTAGGTACCAATGCCAGTCCGATGATTGTGTTAGATGGTATGCCTTTCTATGGTGAACTTTCTGAAATTAATCCGGACGATATTGCACAGATTGATGTGTTGAAAGATGCTTCTTCTGCGGCTATCTATGGTGCCAAGGCTGCTGCGGGTGTTATTATCATTACTACAAAGAAAGGTAAGGAAGGAAAACCTGTTATTAATGTAAGTGCAAACCTTTCGGTAGTTAATAAATCTGATTACCGCGACTATTATGATGCTGCTGGATATCTTAAATTCCATCAGGATTGGCGTAAAATGTATTATACCTATGGCCAGGGAGAAGATGGCTTGTATGGCTATTATCAAGCGAAAGATGGTAATGGTAACGTCCTGTATCCTGAAGGTTACTTCGATGACCCCCGCACTATGTCGGAAAGTGAGCAGCAGAAGTGGATGACTAATGTAGGTGCTAGTGGTATTGGTCCGTCAGATGGTGAGACAGCGCTGAATTTGTTTGCTCGTCGTTTACAATTCTACAATTCTCCGTTGATGATGGATAATTTCTTGAATGGACGTATGGTCGATTGGAATGATGCCACATTCCGTACCGGATTCAATCAAGATTATAATGCTAGTATTTCGGGTGCTACTGAACGTGTGAACTACTACTTCTCACTGGGGTATGTGAACAATGAAGGTGCCGTACAGGGGAATGAATACAATGCATTCCGTTCAAACATGAAAATCAATGCGAAAATCACAGATTGGTTGGAAGTAGGTGCCAATGTGAACTTCCAGGATCGTTCAGATGGCGATATTCAGGTTTCGTTGGGAAGCAATTATTGGGATGCCAATATGTTGCGTAACTCTCCATACGCTTCTATGTATGATGAGGATGGAAATTATGAACAATATCCTATGTCTGGTCTGCCTTCTAATGGTGGTTATAACTACTATTTTGACCGTCAATACTATGATTTGGAAAAAGGTTACACTGTATTGAATACAATTTTCAATGCCAAAATCACTTTGCCGGCAGGTTTCACTTATTCATTTAATATTGCTCCTCGATACCAGTGGTATTATGACCGTTATTGGATGTCTGCCGATCTGCCTGATGCATCTGCATCTAGCCGAGGAGTAAATCGCGGATGGAGTAAGAATTTTGACTGGAACTTGAATAACACTATTACATGGGACAAGACATTCGGCGATCACCATTTTACTGCTACATTAGTACAGGAAGCAGAAGAGCACCGTTATTGGAGTGATAATATCAATGCACGTAATATTACTCCGAGTGACGCTTTGGGCTTCCACTATACATCGGGTGCTAACAAGAGTCAGAGTAGTTTCAGTACCAACGATACACACTATACGGCAGCTTCTTATCTTGGTCGTTTGTTCTATGGATTGAAAGACCGTTATATGATAACTGGAACTTTCCGTCGTGATGGTTATTCTGGTTTTGGTGCTAATAATCCATGGGGTAACTTCGGTTCTGTGGGTGTTAGCTGGGTATTCTCTGAAGAAAAATTCATGTCTGCCACTCGCGACTGGTTCGATATGGGTAAGTTACGTTTGTCATGGGGTACCAACGGTAACCGTGAATTCGGCGATGTATATTCTACATTGGCTAACCTGGCTTTGGCAGGAGGAAACATGGTGTACTACCAGAATGGTAATTCCAATGTGGTTAATCCGCTTTATATGAGCCGCCTGGCTGCTCCTAACTTGGAATGGGAAAAGACAAAAGCATGGAACGTTGGTTTGGACCTTTCTTTCTTTAACGGAAGATTGACAGCCAACATGGATTATTATTTCAAGAAGACCACTGATATGATTATGAGTCAGCGTCTGCCGAATTTCTCTGGATTTGGATCTATTATGGCTAACTTGGGTGAAGTACAGAACCAAGGTTTTGAAATCGCACTTAATTCTACCAACATTCAGAACAAGGACTTTACTTGGAATACTTCTGTAGGTTTCTCTATTAATAAGAACAAAATCAACCACATCTACTACGACTACGATGAAAACGGAGTAGAAAAGGATGATACATCTAACGGATGGTTTATTGGACAGCCTATCGGTACCATCTGGTATTATGAAACAGATGGTGTATGGCAGAACACACCGGAAGACATTAAGGCTGCCGCACTGGTAGGACAGAAACCGGGTGACCCGAAAGTTGTAAATAATTATACGGAGGATGATCAGATTTTGGAAGATGGAACTCGTATCCCGGTATATAACGATAACGATAAAGTATACCAAGGTACTACAGCTCCTCCTATCTATTGGAACATGCGCAACGACTTCACTCTGTGGAAAGATTTGACACTCTCTATTTCATTGTACTCATACATGGGACACAAGAGTCGCGCAGGTTACTGGTTGAACCAGGAAAACGGAGGTTCACAGGTAACAAACGGATTTAACGTAGCAGCTAGAGAATATTGGACTCCGGATAATCCGACAAATGATTATTGCCGTTTGGAAGCAGTAGGTCCTAATACTGGTTTGTCTGGAGGCGTTGATAAAGTCTATAACCGTAGCTTTGTTCGTTTGGATGACATCACTATCGGTTATACGTTGCCGAGAAAATGGACACACAAGTTTATGGTAGACCGCATTCGTCTGACTGCCACTTGCAAGAATGTTTGTACGATTGACGGTTGGGAATACGGTGATCCGGAAACAGGTGGATTGGCTACACGTTCCTTTAACTTTGGTATTAACGTAACACTCTAATTACTGAAAAAAACATTATGAAAACAATAAATACAATATTTACAAAAGGATGTATGGTGCTGGCTTCAGCTGCGCTGCTTACTACTGGATGTACGGATGACTTCCTGAAGCAAGACCCCTTGTCATTCTATAATCCTGAAAATACCTATACGACCGAATCAGGATTGAAGGCTGCCATGGCAATGTGTGACTATGGTTTGAAGGAAATGTTGATGGATGGTAACTCGAATGTTCTTCCTATGGCTTCTCTTTATTTTATGACTGATATTGGTTTGTATGCTAAAACAGATGCAAATCCTGTACAGGCAGACTTCGCTAATATCATTACTCCTACTTCCGGTATGGCAGGTGGGGGTGACTTAAACGCTATGCAACGTTTTTGGGATCGTACCTGGAACAGTGTTACTTTTGCTAATACAATTATTTCGAATGTAGATAAGGTAGAAGGCTTGGATCCTACTTTACGCGACGTGTATCTGGGCCGTGCTTATTTCCATCGTGCTTATGCTTACTATCATGGTGTATTGTTGTTTGGTGATATTCCTTTGATTACAAAATTGATTGAAGTTCCTAAGCAAAACTATAAATCAACCAGTAAGGAAGCCATCTTTAAAATGTTGGTACATGATTTGGAATTTGCAGTAGAACATGTACCGCCTCAGAAAGAGATTGGTTACATTGGAACGGTGAATCAAGAAGCTTGTATGCAGCTCCTTATTAAATGCTATCTGGTAGTAGGAGAATATGCAAAGGCTGAAGCGATGGCTACAGACTTGATTAATAACCATGGACTGGCACTTATGAAAGCGCCGTTTGGTACCAATGTACCTTCAGGTAATCCAGAAACATGGCCTGTAGAACGTAACGTAATTTGGGACTTGCATCGTGGTGTCAATATTACCGATGCTTCAAATACGGAAATGATTATGCCGATTCTGAACTATTATACAGAAGGTTTTATTTCTTATCCGCAAATGCGTTCTATGTGTGTGCACTGGAGTAATGGTGACATTGTTGATCCTCATAACATAGGCTCTCCAACTTATAACTATGCACGTACTGATGATAAATATAATGCAGAGTTGGATTGGTTGCGTGCTTTAGGTCGTGGAATCGGTTGTTTCCGTACATCTTATCACTACAACCAGACTATCTGGAACTACGACGGTGAAACAGACTGGCAGGATTTGCGCCACAACCGTGAAAAGGGTAACTGGGTAGAGATGACCGACTTGAAATACAACAATCCTTCTTCTGAGTTTTATGGACAGAATATGATGCTTTATGCGCCGGAAGACTGGGGATGGGATGAAGAGAAAAATGAACCTTTAATTAAGAAAGGACAATTGCTTTGTAAAGATACTATCCGTAGCTGGTTCCCGACTCCGTTGTATAAGGTTTATATCCTCGACCAGAGTGCAGAGGAGAATATGAATGCCAATCAGTTTAACGGTGCGACAAAAGGTAATAATGTATCTAACGGTAACTTGTATCTGTTCCGTTTGGCAGAAACTTATCTGTTGCGTGCAGAAGCTAAGTTCTATCAGGGTAATGCAACAGGAGCAGCTGAAGATGTTAATGAAATTCGTCGCCGTGCCAATGCTAAGAAGATGTTTACAACGGTAACAATTGGAGACATTTGTGATGAACGTGCACGCGAACTTTACCTGGAAGAATGGCGTCAGCCTGAGTTAACCCGTATCTCTTGGTGCTTAGCAAAGAGCGGTCAACCGGATGAATGGGGTGATACTTATGATTTGGCTACTTGGGACAAACAAAGTGGTACAGACCTGAACGGTGGTAGCTATTGGTACAAGCGTACAACTCGTTACAGTATTTTCAACCATGGTCCTATTACATCTAAGGTTGAAATTAATTATCAGGTTGACAAACGTAACTTGTTCTGGCCTATTCCTAATTCTGCTATTACCGCGAATACTGGTGCTCAACTTCGTCAGAATTACGGCTATGATGGATATGATGATAGCGTATTTATGTTCGATAATTGGGAGGATGCTGTTGCTGATGAGGAAACAGCTAACTAAAGAAGGATAAGTAATTTCTAATAAAAAACGTCTTGATGTTTTGCATCAAGACGTTTTTTATTAGAAAATTGTCTGTAGTTCAATCTCTTCTGAAAGTCTAGGTTTTTTATTGCGAAAACCTGACTCTCTTTTTTATATCTCCCTTCTCCAAACCGTAGGTTTCGCATTGCGAAAACCTATGTTTCCCTGCTAGAAAACGTAGGTTTCTCGATGGGAAAACGTATAAAACTCTTTGGTGCAATGCACTATTCACAAAAGGTTTTTATAAAAGAAAAAAGAAAGAGGACATAAGAATGATATAAGTCGGGATAAGAGGAAATAAAAAGGCATTGCCTGTGAGTTCCAAACCTCAGGCAATGCCTTTTTTTATATCAATACCGATAAACTATTTATCCGATATTCTTCACTTTAATCAGGTATTCAGCAATCTGAACGGCATTCAGAGCGGCACCTTTCTTAATCTGGTCGCCTACAATCCAGAAAGTCAGACCGTTTTCGTTAGCCAGGTCTTTACGGATACGACCTACATATACAGGGTCTTTTCCAGCCAGGAACAACGGCATCGGATATTCTTTCTTTTCAGGGTTGTCCATCAGTACCAGACCTTCGCCGTTGGCAAATGCTTCGCGGGCTTCTTCTACAGATACCGGACGTTCTGTTTCAATCCAGATGCTTTCTGAGTGTGAACGAAGTGCAGGAACACGTACGCAAGTTGCACTAACCTGTACATCTGAGTGCATGATTTTACGTGTTTCATTGTACATCTTCATTTCTTCTTTGGTATAACCGTTGTCTGTGAACACGTCAATCTGAGGAATCAGGTTGAATGCCAGCTGATAAGCGAATTTCTCTACAGTGACAGGCTCTCCGGCCAATACCTGACGGTACTGTTCGTAAAGTTCGTCCATGGCAGCCGCACCGGCACCACTGGCAGCCTGGTAAGTAGATACGTGTACACGTTTGATATGAGTCAGGTTTTCGATAGCTTTCAGGGCTACAACCATCTGGATAGTCGTACAGTTAGGGTTGGCAATAATGCCACGTGGACGGTTCAGCGCGTCTTCTGCGTTGACTTCAGGCACTACCAGAGGAATATCGTTTTCCATACGGAAAGCGCTGGAGTTGTCAATCATCACTGCACCGTATTTAGTGATGGTTTCTGCAAACTCCTTAGAAGTTCCCGCACCGGCTGACGTAAAGGCGATGTCTACTCCTTTGAAATCATCGTTGTGCTGCAGAAGTTTTACTTCGATTTCTTTTCCGCGAAAAGTGTATTTTCGTCCGGCACTTCTTGAAGATCCGAACAACAGCAGTTCATCTACCGGGAAGTTTCTTTCATCGAGCACACGCAGGAACTCCTGTCCTACGGCTCCGCTTGCACCAACAATTGCTACTTTCATTTCTTATGTTTCTTGTTTAAGTTAATAAATTCCGTGATTGTATTGCTTTCTGTATTTTAGTTAGATACTTTTGTCTTCTCCTTGTATCCTTTGAACCGCAAAATTAAAACATTTTGGAATACCAAAGGGGAAATACGGAACTTTTTTCGTATTTTTGTCCATAAATTTAAACCGAATAAACCGAACAGCTCATTATCTATGGAAGAATTGTTAGATTTTTTTCATCTCAATATAGATTTTCCCATTACTGACCCCACCTGGATTTTTTTCCTTGTGTTGGTCATCATCCTGTTTGCTCCGATTGTATTGGAACGTCTGCGCATTCCGCACATCATCGGAATGATTCTGGCAGGTATCGTTATCGGGGAACATGGATTCAATATTCTGGCGCGCGACAGCAGTTTTGAGCTTTTCGGTAAGGTAGGACTGTATTACATCATGTTCCTGGCCGGATTGGAAATGAACATGGAGGATTTCAAGAGTATCCGTGTGAAGGCTACGGTGTTAGGCTTGCTGGCCTTTATCTTCCCGCTGGGTATCGGTGTGTGGACTAACCTGAACTTGCTGGGATACGGACTGATTACTTCTGTGCTGCTGGCCAGTATGTATGCTTCGCACACTTTGATAGCTTATCCGATTGTGATTCGTTACGGTATCAACCGGCAGCGAGCTGTCAGCATTGCGGTGGGAGGTACGGCGGTGACGGATACGCTGACCTTGTTGGTTTTGGCCGTCATTGCAGGTATGTACAAGGGCGATACCTCGGATATGTTTTGGGTGTGGCTGGTGCTGAAAGTCGTGGTGCTGAGCGTAGTGATTATGCTGACTTTCCCTCGCATCGGGCGCTGGTTCTTCCGTCGTTACAGTGACCAGGTGGTACAGTATATCTTTGTGATGGCCATGGTCTTCTTGGGGGCCGGATTGATGGAGCTGATTGGTATGGAAGGAATCTTAGGCGCCTTCCTGGCCGGGCTGGTGCTGAACCGTCTGATTCCGCATGTTTCTCCGTTGATGAGTCACCTGGAGTTTGTGGGAAATGCGTTGTTTATTCCTTATTTCCTTATCGGGGTGGGAATGCTGATAAACGTGAATGTGCTGTTCGGCCATATCGATTCCATTAAGGTGGCTGGTGTCATGATTGTGGTGGCACTGTTAGGCAAATGGATTGCATCGTGGCTGACACAGAAAATATATCGCATGAAGGCGGTAGAACGGGAGCTGATGTTCGGACTGAGTAATGCGCAGGCTGCGGCTACCCTGGCGGCGGTACTGGTGGGTTACAACATTATTCTGCCCAGTGGAGAGCGCTTGTTAAACGAAGATGTACTGAATGGTACCATTCTGCTGATTCTGGTGACGTGTGTGGTCAGTTCGTTTATTACAGAACATGCGGCCAAACGAATTGCGATGGATGATGCAGAGCTGGATGAAGAAAAAGAACAGCAAAAGGAACGTATCCTGATTCCTGTGGCCAATCCGGACACACTGGATAAACTGATGCAGCTGGCGCTGGTGGTACGTGATGAAAAGCGGACGGACAATTTGGTGGCACTGAATGTGATTAATGACAACAATGATTCTGTGCGGTTGGAGATGCGGGGAAAGAGAAGCCTGGAAAGGGCGGCTCAGATTGCTGCGTCGGCCAATGTCTTTCTGAAAACAGTGTCGCGTTTCGACTTGAATATTGCTACGGGTATTTTACATACAGCTAAGGAAACTGAGGCAACTACGATTGTCATTGGTTTGCACAACAAGGCCAATATCGTGGATTCGTTCTTCGGTAACCTGACGGAAGATTTGCTGAAGAATACTTATCAGCAGGTGATGATTGCCCGCTTCCTGATGCCGGTCAATACGTTGCGGCGCATTATCGTGGCGGTACCTCCTAAATCGGAATTTGAGCATGGCTTTGTGAAATGGATTACGCACTTGTGCCGCATGAGTAGTCAGTTGGGATGCCGTCTGCATTTCTTTGCTCATCCCCAGACTTTGGGGTATATCAAGGGATATATCCAGAAGAAGCACAAAGATGTGATGACGGAATACCAGGAACTGGATAACTGGGATGACTTGCTGATTATTACAGGACAGGTGAATTACGATCATCTGCTGGTCATTGTCAGTTCACGAAGAGGGTCTATTTCGTACGACTCTTCTTTTGAACGCTTGCCCATGCAGGTATCCAGATATTTTAATAACAACAGTATCATGCTGCTGTATCCTGACCAGAAGGGTGACCCGAACGAGGCGTTAAGTTTTGCCGATCCGCGTGGATGGGCCGAGACGCAGTATTATGACAAGGTGGGCAACTGGTTTTATAAATGGTTTAAGAAAGATTCATGAGCGAAGAAAATAAGAAAGAATGGCAGCAGCGCACGGAATTGCTGTTAGGCGAAGAGAAGATGGAGCGTCTGCGTAAGGCGCATGTGCTGGTGGTAGGCTTGGGAGGAGTAGGTGCATATGCGGCTGAAATGATTTGCCGTGCCGGAGTGGGACGGATGACGATTGTAGATGCCGATACGGTACAGCCGAGTAACATCAACCGTCAGTTGCCGGCCACTCATTCGGTTATCGGACGTTCAAAGGCAGAGGTACTGGCTGAACGTTTCCGGGATATCAATCCGGAACTGGAGCTGACTGTGCTGCCGGTTTACCTGAAAGATGAGGCTATACCTGAACTGTTGGACAGTGCGCCGTTTGATTTTGTGGTAGATGCCATTGATACGGTAGCTCCTAAGTGCTATCTGATATATCATGCCTTGCAACGCGGATTGAAGATTGTCAGCAGCATGGGAGCCGGAGCCAAACGGGATATCACGCAGATTCGTTTTGCGGATTTGTGGGATACGTATCACTGTGGGTTGAGCAAGGCGGTGCGTAAGCGTCTGCAGAAAATGGGTATGAAGCGGAAACTGCCGGTGGTATTCAGCACGGAGCAGGCTGATGCAAATGCCGTGATATTGGTAGATGATGAGCAGAACAAGAAGTCTACCGCAGGAACCGTCAGCTATATGCCGGCCGTATTCGGATGCTATCTGGCGGAGTATGTAATTCGTAAATTGTAAAGTCGTATGATTCAGTTGGAAGGGATAACCAAGAGCTTTGGTGCGCTTCAGGTGTTGAAGGGGATTGACCTTGAAATCGGAAAAGGTGAAGTGGTCAGTATTGTGGGACCCAGTGGGGCAGGAAAGACTACCTTGCTGCAAATTATGGGTACACTCGACAAGCCGGACGGAGGACGAATTATATTGAACGGCACGGAGGTGAACCGTCTGAAAGAAAAAGAGCTTTCTGCCTTCCGGAACCGGGAAATCGGTTTTGTTTTTCAGTTTCACCAGCTGTTGCCTGAGTTTACGGCGGTAGAGAATGTCATGATGCCGTCTTTGATTCAAGGCAAGTCGGCGGGAACTGCCCGAAAGGAAGCATTGGATTTGCTGGATTTCCTGGGATTGTCAGAGCGGGCCACGCATAAGCCGGCAGAACTTTCGGGTGGCGAAAAGCAGCGTGTGGCTGTAGCCCGTGCCTTGATGAATCATCCTTCGGTAATCTTGGCGGACGAGCCTTCCGGAAGTCTGGATACGCAGAACAAGGGAGAATTGCATCGGTTGTTCTTTGAACTGCGTGACAAGTTAGGGCAGACTTTTGTCATCGTTACGCACGATGAGGAGCTGGCCACTCAGACCGACCGTACCATTCATCTGGTGGACGGACGCATTGTATAAGATAAAAAATCCCGTCCCGGTATGTGCACCGGCGGACGGGATAAATTTTTCCTCGATTTATTAGCTTTTTAGAAAGAAAGGTGTACGATTTCCGGATTGTGATCGGAAAGGAATTTCTTTGCTTCCCGGTTTTCTTCAGGAATGTAGCTGCGCTGTACCTCTATTTGAGGAGTGACAAATATGAAGTCAATTTTCTCACATGAATCGGCAGGAATGCGTCCGAAGTCATGGAAGGTATAGCTGGCACCTTCTTGCTGGAGAGCTGTCTTATGCGCATCCTTCAGAACGAAACTGTTGCCGGTAATGGTCTGGTAGGCTTCCGACTGGTCGGAAACATTGAAGTCTCCTGTAACTACGGCAGGCTGGTCGCCTACGATTTCTTTTATTTTTTCAATAATCAGCAAAGCGCCTTTTTTACGGGCTTCTGTTCCCACATGGTCGAAGTGCGTATTGATGGCCATAAAGATTTTTCCGTTGGTCTTGTCCTTCAGCTTGGCCCAGGTGGCAATACGGGTGCAGGCACCGTCCCATCCGATGAAGCCTACACTGTCGGGGTATTGTGACAGCCAGAAGGTATTGTTGTCCAATAATTCAAAACGGTCTTTTTTATAGAACAGAGGGGCATATTCGCCTTGTGTCTTTCCGTCTTCTCGTCCCACGCCGACTTCGGCATATTCTGGCAGACGGGCTTTCAGGTCTTCAAGCTGGTGGTGCAGGACTTCCTGCATACCTACAATGTCCAGATTTTGTGCCTTGATGAAATTGGCTACGGTGTCCTTTCTGTATGTCCAGCTGTTCAGGCTGTCGTAGGGATTGTCGTAGCGGATGTTGAAGGTGCTCCATGTGATTTCACTGGTAGGTTGGGGAGAGTGGCATGAAGCGATGGTCATGCACAAAGAGAGTCCCAGAAAACTTCCTAAAATAGTGTAGAGTTTCATAGATATAAAGTTTAATGATATATGTTTTTCCTATAAAACAAGTCACGGCGGTTTACCACTTACTTTGCGGCGTAAAAATAAAAATATTTTTAGTTTTTCTTTATAGGGAAGGCAGTGTGAGTATATGAGTTTTTTATGCTATCTTTGGCGGAAATAAAGAGTTGTTATGAGTCATATAAAATTAGGAAAATATAATCAGCTGGAAGTAGTGAAGGAAGTGGATTTCGGGGTGTACCTCAATGGAGATGAAGACGGTGAAATCTTGCTTCCGAAACGTTATGTGCCCGAAGGTACCAAGCCGGGAGACATTCTGAATGTATTTATTTACCTCGATATGGAGGAGCGTTTGGTCGCTACTACACTGCAGCCTTATGTACAGGTGGGTGAATTTGCCTGTCTGCAGGTGGCATGGGTCAATCAGTTCGGTGCCTTTCTTGACTGGGGACTGATGAAAGACTTGTTCGTGCCTTTCCGTGAGCAGAAAATGAAGATGCAGAAAGGAAAACGCTATGTGGTGCATGTGCATCTGGATGAAGAAAGCTATCGCATTGTGGCTTCTGCCAAGGTGGAGCATTATCTTTCTACGGAGAAGCCAGAGTACCAGCCGGGACAGGAAGTAAATGTCATGGTATGGCAGCGTACGGATTTAGGCTACAAGGTGATTGTAGAAAATCAGTTTAGCGGTATGCTGTTCCATAACGAGGTGTTCCAGCCTTTGGAAGCAGGAATGCACCTGAGTGCTTTTGTGAAACAGGTACGTCCGGATGGCAAGATTGATTTGGAATTGCAGAAAGCCGGTGCCCGGAAGGTGGACGATTTTTCCGAAGTATTGCTTCAGTACATCAAGGATAATGACGGCTTTACCCCGCTGAATGATAAGACCGATGCGGAGGTGATTTACCAGACCTTCGGTGTAAGTAAGAAGACTTTCAAGAAAGCGGTCGGTGATTTATATAAGAAAAGACTGGTGGTGCTGGAAGAAGGGGGTATCCGCTTAGTCTGAGACTTTTTTTGATATAAAAGGAAGTGCTGAACCTGGAAGAGATGATTCCTGATTCAGCACTTTTTTATTTATAATCGTTTGGAGAGAGATTTACGTTCCTTTTCTTTCATGTTACTTTTTTCCCGTATTTGTTTCGGGCGCATCTTGTCGGGACTTACTTCCGGGCGTCGGGTGGGTCTTTCCTGAGGCTTGAAGCTTGGGTTCTTGTGAGGATTCTGAGGGGGGCGTGCCTGCGGTTTGTGGTCTGAATGCTGAGGCGGGCGATAATTGGGTCTGCCTACTGAGACAGGTCTCCGGTCCGGACGGGGGGCAGGCTTCCAGTTGGGCTTCTGCGGAGGACGATTGCCCGGACGTGGTCCGGCAAAGTCGTGCGGTCGCATCTGCGGACTGATTCGGCACGGGCGGCTGTACACTGGATGGTGGTAGCGTGCAGGATAGTTGCGTCGGTAGTAGCTTACTCCCCCGAAATGTGCCCGGCAATGTCCGCCCCTGTAGGTCAGGTAATGACGGGGAGGTCCGAAGTAGAAATGGGTTCTGTTCGGATAAATTTTATACACACGCAGATAGCATACGTTATTGATGGCATAAATGGGACGGAAGAAATATTCAATATCGATGAAGCGTACGTATTCGGCTTGTGAAAGTACCCATCGCAGGTCGTCGTTTCGTTCGTCCAGATAACGGTAATATGCATCCATCGCACGAGTATCGGCAACGGCAATGCCAGAAACGTATGGACCTATATTGCAGAGAAAGTCGTAATTGATTTCGTACAGGTCGTTGTACTGGTTACTGTTGAGGTGCAGTTCAAAGGCCATTCGGTCGGTCAGGAAACGGGCATTGACACGGAAGTCGCCCAGACCGGATGCGTAGCCCCGGATTGTGCTCAGGCAAAGGGCCAGCAGGCAAAGAATAAATGTTCTTGTTCTCATAAGCATTGTCTTTTCCGGCTGAGAGTATGATTCCTCCAGCTTTGTTGATAGCACAAAGTTAGCGGAAGAAAATTCTCCGGTCAAGATGAAAATGCCCATTCTTTTGTAGGGGATTTCCTATAATTGGATAGGGAAATACCGGCTAACGGATGATTTTGAGAAATTTCTCGATGTCTCTCCGTATCATCTGGTACAAAGGAGATTCTTTGTAGAAATTGTTTCTGTGAATAACGACTTCCACGCCTACCTGACTTCGTTGGTAGCTGGTCAGCTCGTTATGAAGCTGCATGTCGTGGAGGGCCAGGTCATGGATTTGCTGTTCTCTTTCCCGGCGGAGTACGGTACATACGGGAATGAGCAGTCGCAACACTACATTGTCCATAATGTGATGGCCTTGAATAAACATATAGGTATTGTCCGGATGAACTCCCAAGCGGTCGAATTCTTTTTTCATGCTTTCAATTTCTTCCAGTGCTTCCGGATGATGGCGTTCCAGATCATGCAGTTTGCGGTTGACCTTTTTGGCCATGGTTTCCAGACTTCGTTCCGGATGGTGGGTGCTAACCTGATCAAGCTTTACATAGGAACAGAAATCCAACAGTGAGAATTCAGACAGAATATGTTTCCGGTAAAACCAGACAGACCACACAAACAGCGGATAAGCTATCTGGGAATAAAGTTTCATGAATTCCGGGAAATTAATCAGCTTATGGTCGTTCAGCGTAGCCATGACGCAGATTTCATGCAAGCCTTCGGCATAGCAATGGTAGTTCTCAATGGCGTATGCATAGGTTTGCATCACGTAGGGATTTTCGATGATGTATCGGGAAGTGTTGGTACGTCCTTGCAACAGGTAGTCATAATCGCTGTCCACGCAGGCAATCATATTTTCGCCTAATTGCTTCCCGAGCTGGTTCATCAGTACGGTTTTCTTACCTTTAGCCAATGAAGTCTGAGAGGGGAGCATGACTTCGAAATAGCGGGTATTGTCTTCGTATTCCGCAAGTATGGATCTCCAGAAAGAAATATCATCATAGCTTTCTACGTAGGCCACGATTTTTCTTCTTGCACGCTTGGGCTTAAGGCTGTTAGCCGCTCCAATGTACAGGGAAGAAAGGTTTTCAGTCAGTCTTTTTCCCATACGGCTACATGTTTTTAAAGGGTTGTAATGTCACTCACTTCGGTAACGGCGTCCATCCATCCGTTCATGATAAGTGCCGGTGAATGGGTGGTCAGTATAATTTGCACATTCGGATTCAGGCTTCGGATAAGCGAGATAAGCCGTTGCTGCCATTCTACATGAAGTGAGATTTCGGGTTCGTCCATAAAGAGGGTACATGGTTGGTTGTCCTGCACCAGTACGGTGAGCAGGATGACCAGCATCTGCTTTTCACCGGAAGAAAGCTGATAAGGAGTTAATATGTCGCCGTCTTGTTCAAATTGTATTTCATTGCTCTGGCGGAGAATCTTTTTTCCCGTTTCACTGAACAGGTCGTCTACCAAGTTTTGGAAATGGGTTTTAGGCAGAGAGATTTCGGCTGCCTTGGCCTGATTTTCGGGCTTGCCGCTGGTCAGAAGCTCGATAATCCGGTTGCCGATGTTCACTTGATAATCCAGATAGCGTCGCTGCAGGAGATAAAGCTGCCAGTCGAGTTCAGTCTTGACATTCTGGTTGCCGATTTTTTCCAATAATCCGGAACTGAGCAGCGGACGGTCAAAACTTCTTATCACATCGAAGTGGATATAAGTGGCATCTTCCGGATAGAAAGTGAAAGACACTCCCAGATGTATGCCATTACTTAGGGCTCCTCCTTCCAGGTCACTCAGCCGGCGGACAGAGTTGTTCAGAATCGTACTTTTTCCGATGCCGTTTACTCCACTCAGGATGTTTACATCCGGGCGTAAATCCCAGGCAATGTTTTTCCGGCCCCATAAGCCCTTTATCTCAATGCGCTTGATATATTCAGCTTGCTTTTTCATGGACTGTATTTTTTAACGCGTCAAACAAAAATAGAAAATTCCCGGGAATAAATCAACGCCCGACCGGCCCTTTTTTCAAAATCCTCGTAACTTTGCAGAAATTTAAAAAGACGAAATCATGAAAGGTTCTGTAAAAGCTCATATTTCATTGTTACTGGCTGCAAGCATGTGGGGATTGATGTCTCCGGTAGGCAAGGCAGCCATGGAAGCGGGTATTACCGGACTCACACTGGCTAATATACGTATGATAGGAGCGGCCGTGTGTTTTTGGACTACCTCTTTCTTCGTAAAGCAGGAGAAGGTCAATCCGCACGATTTGCTGATGCTGTTCTTTGCTTCCTTGTTGGGGATTGTCTGCAATCAGGGGTGTTTTACTTTTGGTTTGTCACTGACTTCTCCGGTCGATGCGTCGATTATGACTACTACCATGCCGATTGTGACTATGATTTTAGCGGCTCTCTTTCTGAAAGAACCCGTCACTCCGAAAAAGGTGATTGGGATATTCCTCGGGTCCATCGGTGCATTGACCTTGATTCTGAGCAACCGGGGAGGAGATACGGAAGGTGGCAGCGTATGGGGGGATGCACTCTGTATGGCAGCTCAGATTAGTTTTGCCTGTTATCTGACCATTTTTAAGAAGTTGATTGCGCGTTATCACGTGATTACGTTGATGAAGTGGATGTTTACTTATGCGGCGATATGTTTTATACCCTTCTCTTATCATGATTTTTCAGTGATGGATTGGGCAGCTTTCCCGATAGAAGTCTGGCTGGAAGTCGGTTATGTTATACTCTTTGGTACGTATGTGGCTTATATTTTGATGCTGGTCGGTCAGAAGTCCTTGCGGCCTACGGTAGTCAGTATGTATAACTACATGCAGCCGGTTGTGGGAAGTTGTGTGGCTGTACTTGCTGGTATGGCAACTTTCGGTTGGGTGAAGATTGTAGCGGCGCTGTTGATTTTTACAGGTGTCTATGTGGTGACGCAGAGTAAGTCGCGTGCCCAGATGCTGGCAGAAAGCAAATCAAATGTAGAAGGAAATGAATAAGGAAGGTACTCAAATAAAATCGCCTGTTTTATACTTGCAGCATCACTATGAATTGCTGAAGCTAGAGTATGAATACGAAAAGGAGCAGTTCCAGCAGCAGACGGAACTGATGGGAATTGGGCGAAAAATCAAACGGGGCATGTGCTGGTATCCGTTATCGCTGGGACGGAGCTATTACAATGCCTTGAATCAGTTGGTCATTGAAGTAGAGCGAAAAGAAGACAAGGAGATAGAGCATCTGTTTGAATATGGGAAACCGGTTTGTTTCTTTACGCAGGACATGTCGGGGAAACTGACTTACCTGAATTTCGTAGCTACGGTGAATTACGTGGAGGAAGACCGCATGGTAGTCATCTTGCCGGATGCCAATGCACTGCTTACGCTGCAGAGTAAAGAAGTGGTTGGGGTACAACTCTATTTTGATGAAACCAGCTATCGCCTGATGTTCGAGGCACTGAAACAGGTCATTTCTGCCAAGAACAACCGACTGGCAGAGTTAAGGGATATTTTTCATGGTACGCAACCCGTATCTACTTTCTCTTTTCAACCGGTACGTTTCCCCTGGTTGAACGCCACACAGGATGAAGCAGTAAATAAAGTCTTGCATGCCAAGGATGTGGCCATTGTACACGGTCCTCCGGGAACAGGTAAGACTACTACGCTGGTGGAGGCTATTTATGAAACACTTCATCGTGAAAATCAGGTACTGGTATGTGCACAGAGTAACATGGCCGTCGACTGGATTAGTGAAAAACTGGTAGACCGTGGTGTCAGCGTGCTTCGTATCGGGAACCCCAGTCGGGTGAACGATAAGATGCTGTCGTTTACGTACGAACGTCGTTTTGAGTCGCATCCCGACTATCCCCAGCTATGGAGTATCCGTAAGGCGATTCGTGAACTGTATACCCGTAGCCGGAAAGGAAATGACCGGGAAAGTATCCGGCAAAAAATCAATTCATTGAAAGACCGAGCCACGGAATTGGAAATCCGTATCAATGAATCCTTGTTCAGTGAAGCAAGAGTGATTGCCTGCACGCTGGTGGGTAGTGCCAACCGTTTGCTCACCGGACAGAAGTTTGGAACGGTATTTATTGACGAGGCGGCTCAGGCATTGGAAGCGGCATGTTGGATTCCGCTTCGTAAAGCCGACCGGGTGATTTTGGCTGGCGACCATTGTCAGTTGCCGCCTACGGTGAAGAATCCGGAAGCCTTGCGTGCGGGGTTAGGACATACATTAATGCAGGCCATTGTGAAGAACAAGCCGGAGGTGGTATCCTTGCTGAAGGTACAGTATCGTATGAACGATGAGATTATGCGTTTCTCGTCCGACTGGTTTTATGGAGGGATGTTACAGTCGGCTCCTGAAGTGAAATACCGTAGCATCCTGGATTTTGATACGCCGATAGAATGGGTAAATACGGAAGGCATGGACTGCAACGAAGAGTTTGTAGGTGAAAACTACGGACGAATCAATAAGCCGGAGGCTGAATTGTCTATCGGGCAGTTAAAGGAATACATCACGAAAATCGGTCGGGAACGCTTTTTAGAAGAACGGATTGATGTAGGACTGATTTCTCCTTATAAGGCTCAGGTGCAGTATTTGCGTCAGCTGGTAAGGAAAGATGCGTTTTTCAAGCCTTATCGCTCCTTGATTACCATCAATACGGTGGACGGCTTTCAGGGGCAGGAGCGTGATGTGATTCTTATCAGTCTGGTACGTGCCAATGAAGACGGTCAGATTGGCTTCCTCAATGACTTGCGCCGCATGAATGTAGCCATCACCCGTGCCCGTATGAAACTGATTATTCTGGGCGATGCTTCCACATTGACCAAGCATGCGTTTTATAAGAAACTTTACGAGTATGTAGGTAGTCTGCAGGAGTGAATTCAGAAGCTGGGATAAAGATATTCATAAAATTTGCTTATCTTTATCCCAGTTTTATTCATTTATCTTTATTAACCATGTTGACAGACTTACTGCAAACTTCGTATTTTGCAATTTTCTTGATTGTAGCCTTGGGCTTTATGCTCGGACGTATCAAAGTGATGGGCCTATCGCTCGATGTGTCTGCCGTAATTTTTATTGCTCTTGCCTTCGGGCATTGGGGGGTGTCCATTCCAAAGGAATTGGGAACCTTCGGGTTGGTGTTGTTTATCTTTACGATTGGCATTCAGGCCGGTCCGGGTTTTTTTCATTCGTTCCGGAGCAAGGGAAAAACCTTGATTCTGATTACACTGCTGATTGTGGCTTCTGCCTGCCTGACAGGGGTCGGAATGAAATATCTTTTTGATATCGATACACCTAGTATCGTGGGACTGATAGCCGGTGCCTTGACCAGTACACCTGGTTTGGCGGTGGCCATTGACAGTACCCAGTCGCCGTTGGCTTCCATTGCCTACGGTATTGCCTATCCGTTTGGGGTGATTGGGGTGATTCTTTTTGTGAAGTTGCTTCCTAAATTGATGGGAATAGACTTGAATGAGGAAGCACGCAGACTGGAGAAGGAACGGCGCAGCCAGTTCCCTGAATTGAGCACTTGTTTGTTCCGGGTAACGAATCCGGCTGTATTTGGCCGTACGCTAAGCCAGTTGAACATTCGTGCCATGACGGGAGCCGTAATTTCACGCTTGAAGCAAGGAGAAGAGATTCTGATTCCTAAAGCTCATACCGTATTGCAGGAAGGTGATTGCATTCAGGCCGTGGGCAGTGAGAATTCCTTGAATAGTCTGGCACTGATGTTGGGCGAACGTGAAGAAGGTGAACTTCCGTTGAGCCATACACAGACCATTGAATCTTTGTTGCTCACCAAGAAAGATATGATTAACAAACAGTTGGGTGAACTGAACCTGCAGAAGAACTTTGGTTGTACGGTCACTCGTGTGCGCCGAAGCGGTATTGACTTGTCTCCCTCTCCGGAATTGGCATTGAAGTTTGGTGACAAGCTGATGGTAGTAGGCGAGAAGGAAGGCATTCAGGCAGTAGCCCGTTTGTTGGGAAATGACGTAAAGCGTTTGTCGGATACAGACTTCTTCCCGATTGCTATGGGTATCGTGTTGGGCGTATTATTCGGAAAACTGCACATCTCTTTCGGAGGTGGCATGACTTTCTCTCCGGGACTGACCGGAGGCGTACTGATGATGGCTTTGTTCCTGAGTGCCATTGGCAAGACTGGTCCGATTATGTGGTCCATGTCAGGTCCGGCCAATCAGTTGCTGCGTCAGTTGGGCTTGTTGCTGTTCTTGGCAGAGGTAGGAACTTCAGCCGGAAAAACTTTGGTAGCCACCTTCCAGGAAAGTGGTTTCCTGCTTTTTGGAGTCGGAGCTTTGGTTACGCTGGTACCTATGCTGTTGGCTGCCATAGTGGGCCGATGGGTATTCAAGGTAAGCCTGCTCGACTTGTTAGGCACCATTACCGGAGGTATGACCAGTACGCCTGGTCTGGCCGCTGCCGATTCGATGACAGACAGTAACATCCCGGGAGTGGCATACGCTACGGTTTATCCTATCGCTATGGTATTCCTGATTCTGTTTATTCAGCTGATTGCACTGGTAATTGTATAGTGTAATAATATGTATATAGAAGAATCCCTGAAGCAAGTGAAATATCCTTGCTTCAGGGATTTCTTTTTTACACTAATTGAAAAAATACGAAGGAGATAAGTGGTATTTCGACTTTTGTTTTTTATGTTTTCCCTTGCGGAACCTTATGTTTCTCATTCTGCATCTCTAGGTTTTCGCACCGGAAAACTTAGGGATGCAGAATGGAAAACGTAAATGATGTTTTAGAGTTCTACTGTTGATGCAGTAGTCTGTCTATAAATCTATGGTAGACAATTGTGTGCTGTTAAAGTTTGCTCAGGAAACGTTCCCTGTCCACTATGTAGCGGATGTGAGTCCCTTCTCCCACCAGCCCCTTGCTGTCGGATGCACTAACTTTGAAGGTAAGTTTCCGTCCTTCTATTTCTGTGAGTTCCGCGGTAGCGGTCACTTCTTCGTTCAGACCGGAGGGTTTGAGATGCGAGGTTTGAATCATGGCACCCACGGTGGTAGAGCTTTCCGGGAGTACGGGTTTTACGGCATTCATGGCAGCGTTTTCCATTAAGGCTACCAATGCGGGGGTAGCAAACACTTCCATATCTCCTGAGCCGAGTGCTAGGGCGGTGTTGGTGGAATTTACCTGTACGGTGCTGCTGTATGTAAGTCCTGTTTCCATTGTTTTTTATTTTGAAGTTAGAAATTCATTTTTCTCATTGGGTTGAAAATCGGTTCCGGCCGGGCGCTGGAAGATATGCAGGCCGAATTCCGGTATCATGGCTATCAGGTGGTCAAAGATTTCGCCTTGCAAGGTTTCGTATGGAATCCAGTCGGGGGTATTCGAGAAACAGTAAATTTCTACGGGGATACCTTCGGTGGTGGGCTGCAACTGGCGGACCATCTGCATCAGGTTGTGATTCACTTCGGGATGGCTGCTGATGTATTTGAGGGCATATTCGCGGAACACGTGCAGGTTGACCGGTGGTTCTTGGCCTTCAGTCGGGGCAGATATCCATCCTTTTTGTACGAATCGGTTCACTTCTTCCGGTGTACAGAAATGTACGGTAGTCATGTCGATAAACAGTGAGCGTTTGATGCGGCGACCTCCACATTCGCGCATGCCTCTCCAGTTTTGGAACGAGTCACTGACCAGTGCATAAGGAGGAATCGTGGTGATGGTTTTGTCGAAGTTCTGTACTTTTACGGTAGTCAGCGACACTTCAATCACGTAACCGTCGGCACCGTATTTGGTCATGGTTATCCAGTCGCCCGGACGGAGCATGTCGTTGGCCGAAAGCTGCACGCCGGCCACTAATCCCAGAATACTGTCTTTGAAAATCAACATCAGAATGGCGGCCGAGGCACCGAGTCCGGTCAGGATGGCGGTGGCGTTCCGGTCAATCAAGACGCTGATGATAAGAATGATACCTATTCCGATGGATACCAGATTTATCATCTGGTAGATACCTTTGAGCGGACGGTTCTTTAAAGCTTCATGCTCACTGGATATTTCGTAGAGAGAGTCCAGAAAGCATTTAATCAGCATGAGTGCCGTGATGATGAGATAAATCAGACAGATTTTCAATAGGATTTGAAGTAGGTAGGCCGATTTGTCATCAAAGGCAAAAGGGAGCAGGATGTACCAGGTGATAGGTGGAATCATCCGGCAAGAGGCTTTCATCATCTTGTCATTGAACAGATAGTCGTCCCACGTGGCTTTGGTGCGGGCTGTAATCTTTCGTACGGCCGGCATGATAAGATGGCGGAAGATTAGTGTAGTAAGATAAGATACCAGTAGATGGCTAAGATGAGTACAACTTGTGTAGTCCAGTTTAAATCAGACTTCTCAATTCCGATTTGCTGGAGAAGTTGCGCAGTTTCCTGATTCATTGTATTCATATTTTATAAAGTCTTTTTCAGGAGTCAAAGATAAACAAGTTCTTAGAGTTTGCAAAACTTGTGTATCTTGTTTATCTTTACCCTATGAAGTATTGGTCAAGTATTTTTTTCGTGTTATTGGGGTGCTTGTTGTTTTCCTGCATCCGTGAAGAGGTTTCGGCTGGCGAGAATATAGTGGAGCCGGGCGATGTGTTGCCGGATTTTTCGGTCGTTTTGAATGATGGCTCAGAGCTGAGTACGCAGTCTCTTAAGGGAAAGGTAGCTGTATTGATTTTCTTTCATACGGAATGTCCGGATTGCCAGAAAGAATTACCGGTTATTCAGCGATTATATGAAGAATATGCTGCGAATGAAGAGGTTGCTATCTATGCTATCAGTCGGGAGGAAGGCGAAGAGGAGGTAGCAGATTACTGGGAGAAAAACTCTCTGACCATACCCTATTCGGCACAGGATGACCGGCGGGTGTATGAATTGTTTTCTACGAGCGGAATTCCCCGGGTGTATGTTTGCAGGCGGGATGGAACGGTTGTGTCCATGTATTCCGATAATCCCATTGCCACCTATTCACAGTTGAGTGAAGATGTGGAGAATACACTTAAATTTTCTTCATATCTTTTTGCGGAACAAATGCTTTCATTAAATTTGCCGACAAGAATTTACTAATACCAAAATAAAGAATCTAATGAGTTTGAAAATTGTAGTATTGGCTAAACAAGTTCCCGATACACGCTGTGTGGGAAAAGATGCCATGAATGCTGACGGTACAATTAACCGTGCAGCACTTCCGGCGATTTTTAATCCGGAAGACTTGAATGCCCTGGAACAGGCACTCAGACTGAAAGACACACATCCTGGTTCTACTGTAACTATCCTGACAATGGGTCCGGGTCGTGCCGCTGAAATTATCCGCGAAGGATTATACAGAGGAGCAGACAACGGTTATTTGCTGACAGACCGTGCTTTTGCCGGAGCAGATACGCTGGCTACTTCGTATGCGCTGGCAACAGCTATCCGCAAGATTGGTGAATATGACATCATCGTGGGTGGACGTCAGGCTATCGATGGTGATACTGCACAGGTAGGTCCTCAGGTAGCAGAAAAATTAGGTTTGCCTCAGGTGACCTACGTAGAAGAAATTCAGGAGGTAAAAGACGGACGTATCCGTGTGAAACGCCATATCGACGGAGGTGTGGAAACTGTAGAAGGTCCGCTTCCGATTGTATTGACTGTAAACGGTAGTGCGGCTCCTTGCCGTCCGCGCAATGCGAAACTGGTACAGAAGTACAAACGTGCACTGGGTGGTCAGGAAAAGGCTGCCATTACCAAAGACGGAGCTGAATTGCCTTATGCTTCTTTGTATGAAAGCCGTCCTTATCTGAATATCACAGAATGGAGTGTAGCCGATGTAAACGGTGATACGAAACAATGCGGTCTGTCGGGTTCTCCGACTAAGGTAAAGAAGATTGAGAACATCATCTTCCAGGCAAAGGAAAGCAAGACGCTTACCGGCAGCGATGCAGATGTAGAAAACTTGATTGTTGAACTGTTGGCTAACCATACTATCGGATAAAGACTATGAATAACGTATTTGTATATTGTGAGATGGAAGGCAAGCACGTTGCCGATGTCAGTCTCGAACTTTTAACCAAAGGTCGTAAGTTGGCCACTCAGCTGGGATGTCAGCTGGAAACTATCTGTGCCGGTACAGACCTTGCAGATGTAGAAAAACAAGTTTTGCCATACGGAGTAGACCGTGTACATGTGTTCGATGCTCCGGGCTTGTTCCCTTATACTTCACTTCCTCATACTTCTATTCTTGTCAACTTGTTCAAGGAAGAAAAACCGCAGATTTGTTTGATGGGTGCTACCGTAATTGGTCGTGACCTGGGTCCGCGTGTGTCTTCTGCACTGACAAGTGGTCTGACTGCCGACTGTACGCAGCTGGAAATCGGTAACCATGAAGACAAGAAAAACGGTATCACTTACGAAAACCTGCTGTATCAGATTCGTCCGGCTTTTGGTGGTAACATTGTGGCTACCATTATCAATCCGGAACATCGTCCGCAGATGGCTACCGTACGTGAAGGTGTGATGAAGAAAGAAATCGTAGATGCCAATTATCAGGGTGAAGTGATTCGTCACGACGTAGCGAAATACGTGCCTGAAACTGATTACGTAGTGAAAGTAATCGACCGTCACGTAGAAAAGGCTAAACACAACCTGAAAGGTGCTCCGATTGTAATTGCCGGTGGTTACGGTATGGGTAGCAAGGAAGGTTTCGATATGTTGTTTGAACTGGCTAAGGAACTTCATGCAGAAGTAGGTGCCAGCCGTGCAGCAGTAGATGCCGGTTTCTGCGACCACGACCGTCAGATTGGTCAGACAGGTGTGACCGTACATCCTAAACTGTACATCGCTTGTGGTATCTCCGGACAGATTCAGCACATTGCCGGTATGCAGGATGCAGGTATCATCATTTCTGTGAACAACGATGAAAATGCACCTATCAATGCAATTGCCGATTATGTTATCAACGGCACAGTGGAAGAGGTTATTCCGAAAATGATTAAGTATTACAAAAAGAACAGTAAATAATGGCAAACTTTTATACAGAACATCCGGAACTCAAGTTCCACTTGAACAATCCGATGATGGAGCGTATCTGTCAGTTGAAAGAACGCGATTACAGAGATAAAGACGAGTATGACTACGCACCGCAGGACTATGCGGATGCAGTCGACTCTTACGATAAAGTATTGGAAATTACCGGTGAAATTACAGGTGAAGTAATTGCAGCCAATGCAGAAGGAGTGGACGAAGAAGGTCCGCATTGTGCAAACGGTCGCGTGGAATACGCTTCCGGTACAAAGGCCAACCTGGATGCAATGGTGAAAGCTGGTTTGAATGGTATGACTATGCCGCGCCGTTACGGTGGTTTGAACTTCCCGATTACTCCGTACACCATGTGTGCAGAAATCGTGGCTCAGGCTGATGCCGGTTTCGGTAATATCTGGTCACTTCAGGACTGTATCGAAACACTTTATGAATTCGGTAACGAAGATCAGCACAGCCGTTTCATTCCGCGTATCTGTGCCGGTGAAACCATGTCAATGGACTTGACTGAACCGGATGCTGGTTCCGACCTTCAGAGTGTGATGCTGAAAGCTACATACGATGAAGCTAACAATTGCTGGCGCCTGAACGGTGTGAAACGTTTCATTACGAACGGTGATGCAAACCTTCACCTGGTATTGGCTCGTTCGGAAGAAGGTACACACGACGGTCGTGGATTGTCTATGTTCATCTATGACAAGAACGATGGTGGAGTAGACGTACGTCGTATTGAAAACAAGTTGGGTATTCATGGTTCTCCTACTTGTGAGCTGGTTTACAAGAATGCGAAAGCCGAACTTTGCGGTGAACGCAAGTTAGGTTTGATTAAGTACGTCATGGCGTTGATGAACGGTGCCCGTCTGGGTATTGCCGCTCAGTCTGTAGGTTTGAGCCAGGCTGCTTACGATGAGGCTTTGGCATACGCAAAAGACCGTAAACAGTTCGGTAAGGCAATTATCGAATTCCCTGCTGTGTATGACATGCTGGCTACTATCAAGGCAAAACTGGATGCAGGTCGTGCGTTGTTGTATCAGACTTCTCGTTACGTGGACATCTACAAAGCGTTGGATGACATTGCCCGTGAACGTAAGCTGACTCCGGAAGAACGTCAGGAACAGAAACGTTATGCAAAACTGGCCGACAGCTTTACTCCGCTGGCAAAAGGTATGAACTCTGAATATGCTAACCAGAATGCATACGATTGTATTCAGGTGCACGGCGGTTCTGGTTTCATGATGGAATATGCTTGTCAGCGTATTTATCGTGATGCCCGTATCACCAGCATCTATGAAGGTACTACCCAGTTGCAGACAGTAGCTGCCATCCGTTACGTAACAAACGGTTCGTATGCGGCTACTTTGCATGAATATGAACTGATTCCTTGTGCTCCGGAATTTGAAGGTTATATGAATCGTATCAAGGATATGACTCGTAAGCTGGAAGCATGTACCAATGCAGTGAAGGAAGCACAGAACCAGGAATTGCTGGATCTGGTATCTCGTCGTTTGTATGAGATGGCAGCCGTGTGCGTGATGAGCCATCTGCTCTTGCAGGATGCGACAAAGGCTCCTGACATGTTCGGCAAGTCATTGAACGTGTATGTGAACTACGCTGAATCTGAAGTAGAAAAGCATTTCAACTTCATCCGTAAGTTCCAGGCAGAAGAATTGGAAAGCTATCGGAAATAAGATTTCTGATTGATATAGAAATGGAAAGGGCGAATTTCGAATGAGATTCGCCCTTTTTAGTATGGTACAGTTTTTAAACTGTTTTATGCATTTTCTTTCGTAGCCATCGGTCGAAGAAGTACAGCAGACAGAGGGCACAGAGCGTAGGTAGGTAGAAAAGGAGCGTATAGGAGTCCGGAAGTATTTCCTTGCAGGTGTGCCAATAGCTGATGAAGGCTGCTCCGTATTTCCATATAAAAAATCCGATGCAACTTCCCCCGCTGAGTATGGCGAAGACAAGGAAGAGGATGAACATTCTTTTTTCCTGCCGTTTTTCGCGTAAGATACTTTCCTCTTGTATCTTTTGCATCATGCGGTAACTGAAATTACTGGGCAGCTCGTAATGGGGCTGCCTTTTTATGGCCTTCTGAAGTCCTTTATCTGTTGTTCTCATGTCTTAAATCTCCTCTTTCATTAAGTTACATAACTTTTTTCGGATGCGGTGCAGTTTTACTTTTACGTTACTTTCTGTCAGATGAAAGATGTAGGCTATTTCTTCTATATTTTTTTCTTCTTCATAGAACAGGGTAACGAGTGCCTGTTCATCGGGCTTGAGCTGGGTGAGTGCCTGCTGTAATTTTTGAATCTGCACTTCGTTTTCGGTATCCAGTTCCTCATCTATTTCTTTATCTGAAAGACTGTTCCACATCCGGTCGTCGAATGAAAGCAGTTCTTTGTCTTTTTTCCGGAGTGCGGAAGTCGCTTCATTGTAGGCAATGCGGTAGATCCAGGTAGAGAAACTGCTGTCTCCATGAAAAGAGGAAAGATGGGTGAAGGCTTTCATAAAGCAGTCTTGTGTCAGCTCTTCTGCATCTTCCGGTGAGCCAACCATGCGGACTATCAGGTGGAAAACCTGCGGTCCGTAGGTGTCGAGAAAGTAGGCGAACTGTTCGGTTCGTCCACTTAGGATAGATGCAATGATATGTAGTTCCTCGTGATTCATGATGCCTTTTAGACGCAGGGCAAAGTAAAAGGTTACACTGAAATCATAAAAATATTTTTTTTCGGTAAAAGTGTAACCTTTCCGCATGGGTTGCGTCTAAAGGGCAAAGTAACAAATTAAAAACCGAATAAAATGGAAGAATTGATGATTGGTGCCAATATGGCAATTGTATTTGGAGTAATTTATAAAGTGTTTGAATTGTTTGTATGCCGCAGAGAACGGATGATGCTGATTGAAAAGATGGGCGACAAACAGGTACCGGAAACCTTTAAGAATGGCATTATGTATTGTCCCAGTTCGTTTTC
>OGOO01000526.1_pt1 | contig 44522 bp, 69 predicted proteins | sample 1552651 | NCBI WGS metagenome assembly OGOO01 (sample SAMEA2580118, study PRJEB22360) | human gut metagenome | biome: human gut; feature: human-associated habitat; material: faeces | place: Denmark | collected 2008/2010 | reverse complement strand
ACAATAAAATAATTAAAGTGTGTTAAGGCAACAATAAAAGCCCCGGGACTATTTCCCAGGGGCTTATTTTTATTCTGATTTTATTTGTTCTTCGTATTTTTTTATGAGCCATTCCGGGACCGGTTCATCTCCGTCGTCACCCCTGTATTTGATCGGGTCAATATTGTTTGTGAAACACCACTCCCAGCTGTTATAATCGTCGCCGCCTTTTGATACGATGTAGAATATATCATATTCGCCATCCACAAATGCTATCGTATCTGTTGCATTCATTGTGTACAGCATGATATACATGTTTCTCCTGTATGCGTACGCCATTTCTAGCGGCGAATCTTCACCGCCCAGAAATTCCATGAACATTTCAACGTCGGAAGATTCTTTCGACAATTTGTTATAATAATCGTAGACTTTTTCATCCCATCCGTCCGGGAAAAGTTTACGTTCTTTTATTTTCTCGTTATCTTCTTTAGCCATTTTGTAAATGGTTTCAAGTTTTACTCTCTTAATCATTTTCTTACCTCCTCTTGTTCCATTTCGAGCCAGATTTCGCACTGCTCGCCGTCCTCTTCGTAACTGACAACCTCGCCAGCTTCCAGACGTTCCCGCCAGTCTTCCGGGTAATTCTCCGAGATGTAAATACAGTTCCCCGGAAAGAACTGGTTGTTGCGTTTCTCATTAACTAAATATTCCATTTCTTCCTCCTGTCCGCCCCTCCTGGGGCTGTGTACTTCCTTTAACTGTCTTTATTATACATCTATGTGCGTTATATGTCAAGCATATATGTGCGTTATTTTTATTTTTTTTCTAGTCTGTTAAGTTCTGACAGAACAACATCTCGAATAAAGGCACTGTTACTCTTACCGAGACTGAGCTTTTCAATCCTCTCTTTAGTTCCTTTTGGAAAGACAATGTTCAGTCTATAGTTGTTGTTTTCATACTTCCTCACCGCTCTTTTCTGCGCTTCTGTTGCCATGTTAATCCCTCCTTTTTTCTCAATTATAAATCTATGTGCGTTATTGCACAATACTTTTTCGATACTTTTTTGAACTTTTTAGATTGATACATCTATGCAAAAATATAATCAGAAAGGTGGTGTATAAGATGGCATTATATAACAATCCTTATCAATATAGTTTTGGCGTTCCGGGGCAAATAAATCAGTTCCAGCAACAGCCTGTCCAGATGCCGGCTCAACCAGTACAGCAACCACAGCAGAATAATAATGGCATCCTGTGGGTATCTGGCGAAGTTGGCGCAAAATCCTATCTGGTAGCACCCGGGACAAGTGTTTTACTGATGGACAGTGAAAGCGAAAAGTTCTACATAAAATCCACGGACGTTTCCGGTATGCCACAACCATTACGGACGTTTGAATACCATGAAGTAGGCACTCAGATGCCACCTAAGCAGCCTGTTCAGAACATGGACAGTAAATATGTCACCAGACAGGAATACGACGATTTAAAGGGTAAATACGAAGCTATCATAAACCGATTAAATTCTTTTTCTGAACCTGTTAGGGCTAATACCGTGCAGGAATCAGCAGTCAAGGGAGGAAACGCAGATGAGTAATCCATTATTCAATGCCCTCGGTGGTGGGATGCCACAGGGAAACGGGCCAATGCAGATGATGCAGCAGTTTATGCAGTTTAAACAGAATTTTAAGGGAGACCCGAAGGAAGAAGTCCAGAAGATGTTACAGTCTGGGAAGATTTCTCAGCAACAGCTTAATCAAGTTCAGCAGATGGCGGGACAGTTTCAACACATGCTGAAAGGAATGAAATAGTACATTACAATCTGGCCAGATTGATGTAAATACACAATAAAGGAGATTATAACTATGGATGGAAATTATAGCTTAGCAGATATTGCCGCCGCTACTGGAAACGGTAGAAATAATGACGGCATGTTTGGCGGAGATGGTAGCTGGTGGATTATTGTTTTATTCATTTTTGCTTTCTTCGGATGGGGAAACAACGGCTGGGGCAATAATGGCAATGGCGGCGGATATGCAGCCACAGCAGCTACTCAGGCAGACATTCAGAGAGGATTCGACAATTCAGCGGTAATCAGCAAACTTGATGGAATCAACAGTGGCCTGTGCGATGGTTTTTATGCCATGAATAATGGTATGCTTACCGGATTCAATGGAATCAACACAAACATCATGCAGACCGGCTTTGGAATCCAGCAGGCAATCAATGCTGATACTGTAGCGAATATGCAGAACGCCAACGCTTTACAGGCACAGCTTGCGAACTGCTGTTGTGAAACCAGGGAAGCTATCCAGGGCGTAAATTACAATATGGCACAGAACACCTGCGCATTGCAGAACACCATGAACAGCAATACAAGAGACATTATTGACAGTCAGAACGCTGGAACAAGAGCCATTCTTGACTATCTTTGCAATGAAAAGATTTCTAGTCTGCAGGCTGAGAATAATGATCTCAGACGTGCTGCATCTCAGGATCGCCAGAGCGCACTTCTCACAACTGCAATGGCTTCTCAGACACAGCAGCTCATTAATGCAATCAATCCAGCACCGATTCCGGCATATCAGGTTCCTAACCCGAACACATATTACGGATGTGGATGCGGATGCAACACCGGATGCAATTGCTGATAACTTCATATCGAGAGTATCTTTCGATTGATTCGAATGTCGGCTTATGCCGTATTACACAGAGGGGCAGGCTGAGACCTGTCCTTTTGTGATATGAAAGGGGTAAAAATTATGGCAGAATTTACAAGTGTAGCTGCTCAGACTGTAGCAGCAAATGGAAACGTAGTATTTTCAAATACAGCAGTTAAGGGTTCTAACTGCATTCAGCACAGAGAGGGAAGCGGAATCATCACTCTAAGAGGACTGACTAACCAGTGTAAAGCGAGATTCTTCGTGGATTTTTCTGGTAATATCGCAATTCCAACAGGCGGTACTGTCGGAGCTATTTCTCTGGCAATTGCAATCTCTGGTGAGCCGGTTCTTTCTTCCCAGATGATTTCCACACCGGCAGCAGTAAATCAGTACAATAATGTGTCCTCTGGCATCTATATTGATGTGCCTCGCGGATGCTGCGTTAATATCGCGGTAGAAAACACAAGCGATCAGGCTATTTCTGTTGCGAACGCGAACATTGTTGTGACCAGAGAAGCGTAGGAGGTGTGATTATGAGAGATATTAAAGACTTATGTGCAAGAATCGAAGACGAGCTGTCCAAAATTGCTGATAATGGGCTGACCACTGGGAACTTGGAAATGACATACAAACTGATTGATATGTACAAAGATATCAAGAATACGCAGTACTGGGATAAGAAAGTAGAGTACTACAACACTGTCCTTGATGAGATGCGTGGCGGATACAATGACGATTACAGTGAACGTGGAAGAAAGCGTGACAGCATGGGGAGATACAGCTCAAATGATGGCAGAATGATGCCGGATTACGACAGGGGTAATTCTTATGCCAGAAGGGGTGAACATTATGTCAGAGGGCATTACAGCCGCTCTGATGGGCGAGATACTTATGACGATTACATGACGCAGAAACAGAGCTATCGTTCCGGCAAGTCTGAGGACTGCAAAAGAAAGATGCTTGCCGCTCTGGAAGAACATCTTGACGAACTCACAACAGAAATGAGTGATATGTCAAAGGATGCAGAATGCCGGGAAGAACGTGATCTTGTTAAGAGATACGTGGAAAAGCTCCGTGATATGCTCTAAAAACGCAAAAGTGGTAGAGAGGTAGTTAAAAGAAATCTGTTATAATGTAATTGTGCAGCAGGAAGCACAAGTAAAACGGTTGTTTTGACATTTTCGTTTTAATCCTCCTTTCTTTAATTTTTGTAGCTGGTACGCACGCTTTAACGGAAAGTTGAACAGGTTCGAATCCTGTCGTGCGTATTTGCCATCTGGCACGCAAGATGGCTCACCTCCTTGATTAAGGTTTTTGTTATTCATACTTTTCTTTTAAAAAAGAAATAAATATCCGAAACAACTCGTGGCAGGCATGACACGTTAAACACCTTGCTAACCCGGGAATCCGGGTTATGTGGAATGTACGCTAGTGGAAAACTGACAGAGTCGCACTCTGGTCTCCGGTTCGATTCCGGGCGCTCCGCTTTAATCCGCTTAGAGTTAAGCTGTTTGTATACAGGTGGTCTATGTCTCAGGTGGATTTACGCTATAGCGAAAGAAGTGAAATTCACCCCAGTTTCTTTTTAGAGGGTTGGCCGTTATAGGCGGCATGGAATGTAGCTCAGTGGTAGATCGCACTGTAAATGTGAGGTCGCAGGTTCGATTCCTGCCTTTCCGATTACCTTGCCAGTGGTCTAACTGGCTTAATCCATTTACCTGCGGCGGCAGGTCAATAAACACGACCAGGAGGATGTTATGCAGAAACTTATTGACACTTTAAAATCATTTGGAATTGAAATCCCGGAGGATAAACAGGCAGATGTAAAGAAAGCACTTTCTGAGAATTACAAGAACGCAAAGGAAGTGGCGAAAACTCTGTCAAAAGTTGAGGGAGAACGAGATAACTGGAAAGAACGTGCTGAGACAGCAGAAGAAACCTTAAAAGGTTTTGACGGTATCGACCCGGCAAATATTAAAAGTGAGTTAGAGACTTGGAAACAGAAAGCGGCAGATGCAGAGAAAGAATTCAACGCGAAAATCTATGACCGTGATTTCTCAGACGCACTCAAAGCGGCACTCGACAATGTTAAGTTTTCCAGTGAAGCTGCAAAGAAGTCTGTTATGGCAGACGTTAAAGAAGCCGGATTGAAGCTGAAAGATGGCAAAATCCTTGGATTAAACGACCTGATCGAACAGATGAAACAGTCTGACGCATCCGCTTTTGTGGATGAATCTCAGCAGCAGGCTCAGCAGAATCAGGCAAGATTTACCACTCACGTTGAACAGCAGCAGACACCGGGAAGCATGACAAAGAAGGATATTGAAGCAATCAAAGACCCATCTGAAAGACAGGCAGCTATTGCTCAGAACATCCAATTATTCCAGTGATTTTTTTACACCGACTATACGACAGAGTATAGCCGCTAACCCAATACCTTAATAATTATGGGTAGAAAGGATTTTTTATGCCAGCAAAAACAAATCTTATTATGACTAATGATATTCAGGTCACAGCACGTGAGATTGACTTCGTCACCAGATTCGAAAGAAACTGGGAACACTTGCGTGAGATTCTTGGTATCATGCGTCCAATAAAAAAGACACCCGGAGCGGTTCTTAAATCAAAATATGCAGAGGGCACATTACAGAATGGAAATGTTAAAGAGGGCGAAGAAATCCCTTACAGCAAATTCACTGTAAAAGAAAAGCCTTATGCAGAAATGAGCATTGAGAAGTACGCAAAGGCTGTATCTATCGAAGCAATCAAAGATCACGGTTACGAGAACGCTGTTCAGATGACCGATGATGAATTCCTCTTCCAGCTTCAGACTAATGTTACTGAAAGATTTTATGATTATCTGAAAACAGGTACCCTCACATTCACAGAAACTACTTTCCAGATGGCTCTGGCAATGGCTAAAGGCCGTGTTGAGAACAAATTCAAACAGATGCACAGAAATGTGACTGGTGTTGTTGGATTTGTAAATATTCTGGATGTGTACGAGTATATCGGAGCAGCTGAGATTTCTATTCAGAATCAGTTCGGATTTCAGTACATGAAAGACTTTATGGGATTCAATACCATCTTCCTGTTATCTGACAGTGAGATTCCGCGAGGACAGATTATTGCGACACCTGTTGAGAATATCGTTCTGTACTATGTTGACCCGAACGAATCTGACTTCGCAAGAGCAGGACTTGTATACACCGTATCCGGCGAGACAAACCTGATCGGATTCCATACACAGGGCAACTATCACACAGCAGTATCCGAAGCATTTGCAATCATGGGACTTACACTCTTTGCAGAGTACATTGATGCTATTGCTGTTGGAACCATCAACACGACTCAGACACTTGGAACTCTGACTGTAAACTCTGCGGCAGGAAGTAAGAGCGGAGATACTAAAGTGACCATTACTCCGGCAAAAGCAAGCGCAGGAAATGTGTACAAGTACAAAGTTGCATCTTCTGAGACTGCCGTAGACTACGGACAGAATGTGAAGAACTGGAGCGCATGGGCTGGAGAATCCGACATTACAGCAACAACAGGGCAGGTAATCACAGTGGTTGAATGTGACAGCACCTATAAAGCGCTGAATGCCGGAAGTGCGAGCGTAACAGCAAAATCATAAACACAGGAGGTAACTGGCATGGCTTATGTAGATTATAAATTCTATACAGAATCATTCGGCAATGTCGTGCCAGAATCCGACTTTCCACGACTGGCAGAGAGAGCCAGTGATTTTGTGGACACAATGACGTTTGACAGGCTGGTGGACGGACTGCCAACAAACGAACGCTCACAGAAGCGTATCAAAAAGGCGGTCTGTTCATTGGCTGAATTAATGTATCAGATTGAACTTGCTGAAAAGAATGCTATTAATCAGGCATCGGCAAATGTAACCGACATAAATGTCGGGAACATCTCAACAGGCATTGTAACCTCTGTATCTTCTGGCAGCGAATCCATTTCCTATGCAACACCTCAACAGATTGGAGCGAGCGCAAAGGAATGGAGTGCGGTGTATGCCGCCGCCGGAGATATGCAGAAAACGAACGACTTACTCTTAAAGACAGCATTGCCGCTTCTGATGGGAGTAAGGACGGATGATGGAATACCAGTATTGTATGCAGGATTATAAAAGGAGGCAAAGATGGAAGCATTATTTACAAATGTAACTCTGATTCTAGCAGTAATCAGTGTTTTGGCGTTTTGCGTGTCTGTGATTACACAGGTGATTAAAAATGTTGGGTTCCTGTCAAAAATTCCGACAGACGCACTGGTACTTGTACTGTCCATTGGAATTACTGTAGCTGCTTTTGTGGCGTATATGCAGTACATTCACATGACAATCTTGTGGTATATGATTTTAGCAGCTATCATGGCTGGGTTTATTGTGGCGTTTATTTCCATGTTCGGATGGGAGAAGATTACGGAATTGTGGAAACGAACGTCCAAGGTTGACGTGGATAAACTGAAAAATAAATGATTAAGGAGAGGGTATCATGTACGGCAAAACATTGACGATTTTCAATTATTATGAGAGTCCAACAACTGGAGATGCGTACTGGTATCCTCATGTTTTATCCGGCGTTGACCTCATTACGGACAAGGGAGCAATCCTCAAAAAGTACGGACCAGACGCAACTGACAACGCACAGTTACACGTTCGATACACTGTCCAGAATGGCGATATAACCATTACTGACAAGAATGGCAAGATTCTCCCATGGGTGCCAGTTAAAGAGTGGAAAAGGCAGATTAACAACGCTCTGGAAGACACTATCACATTCTCGGACGAATCATTCTTTTGGGAGGGTGAGTGGACTGGTGGAACGGTAACTGACAGTGACTATCGGAACGGATTCTACCAGTACATGAACGAGAACAAGGATAACGTGTTTAAGATTACCAGCGTAGGTGGTCCATATACACTGATTCCACATTTTGAGATTCTGGGTAAGTAATATGAGTAAGATTCATCATTTCAAAGGATTCTCCATAGTTGACGGAGATATGAAAATCAAGCTGAATATGGATAGATTCTCCAGGCAGTACCAAGAAGCTCAATATCTCCTTGATGGAATGGTCATGGACAGTATGGTTCCGTTTATGCCAATGATTACCGGAAATTTTATCAATCGAACAAGAGTTGAGAGTACATCCTTACAAGGAACTGGGAAAGTATGTGCGGCGGCGGCTCCTTATGGACGTTTTCTGTATGAGGGAAAAGTAATGGTTGACAAAGTAACCGGAAGTTCATACGCAAGGCGTGGAACAAAGAAAGTCCTTGTCAGTCAGTTTTCTGGTCGGACAGCCGCAGAGGAAAATCTTGGATACACCAAACAAGTTCACCCACAGGCACAAGCAAAGTGGTTCGATGCCGCTAAACAACAATACGGCGACACATGGATTCGTAAAGTAAAAGCACAGGCAGGAGGTGGCAGACATGGCGGATAAACCTATTGGAAAAGATGCAACCGGATACGAGATTCTGACAGATGCCATGAAAGCACTTCTAAACCAGTATCCGGGACTGTACGAAAATGAAACAATCAAATTTGAGGAGCTCGGCAAAGAATCAGGAATTGCGTTCTCAGCAGATAACGGGGCGTTGATCTATTCAGAAAAAGAAGATGTTTGTGGCGTAATGCACCAGGTATGCCAGTATCCATTTTATGTGGTATATCGAACAGCATCCGACAAAGAACGACAGAAGCTATCTGTTCAGAAGTTCCTTGACAATCTCGGTAAATGGATATGTCGAGAACCAGTTGCCATAAATGGCGTTGAGACACGTTTGAATGCGTTTCCTGAACTTTCACAGGGGCGAGTGATAAAACGCATCACCCGTGACAACTCATATGGTTTAGAGCCGCAGGAGAATGGCGTACAGGACTGGTTATTGCCATTATCGGTACGCTACGAAAACACATATGAAGTAATATAACAAGTAACAACCGGCTATCAATAGGAGATGGTCGCTAACCTACACAGCCTTTTAAAAGTTATAGGCAGAAAGGACATTTCTATGGCAGTTACAGGCAAAATTGACCGTAAATATATGGCTCATTACATCGACGCAGGTTCTCTCTGTGGGGGGCTGACGCCGAAATATGAGCGTCTTGGGAAAGATCTGGAAGAGTATAACGTAGAACTCAATCCAGATACCGAAACATCTAAAAATATTCTCGGAGAATCCACATTCAAGCATAACGGATATGAAGTTTCTTCTGACGCTGATCCGTTCTATGCAGACACTACTTCTGATCTGTTTACAGCATTGCAAAAGATTGTAGATGGACGTCTCAAAGACGACAACCTTAAAACAAAAGCAGTTGAAGTTCATCTCTGGACAGAAGCCACAGCAGGCAAGTACGAAGCATATCAGCAGGAGTGCTACGTTGTGCCGACTTCCTACGGCGGTGATACATCCGGATATCAGATTCCATTTACCGTCAATTATACCGGCGAACGTGTAAAAGGAAAGTTTGATATCAGTTCCGGTACATTCACAGCTGACAGCGAATAATTTTTAGGAGGGTATAGAAAATGGCAAAAACAATTAACACAAACATTGACGATGGATTTCTTCTTTTCACATTCACAAACAAACAGGGTGAAGTGTTTTCTTCATTCAAGTTGAACCCTACTGATATTAATGTTGCAGCAAGAGCGGAAGAATTGGAAACTTTCTTTGAGCAGGCTCAGGAATCTGTTAAAAATGTTTCTTCCAGTAAAGAGATGGCGGAGATTAATAAGCAGATTGAGGACAAAATCAATTATATGCTCGGATATGAAGCATCTAAGGATTTATTCAAAGAACCAGTTACCGCAACAACTGTTTTTGGAAATGGTCAGGTGTTCGCCTATATCGTTCTGGACAAAATTAATGAAGCACTTACTCCGGAAATTGAAAAGAGAAAGAAAAAAATGCAGGAAGTAGTCAATAAGTACACGGAGAAGTATACAAAATGACCGCCTATGAGTTGCCCACCTCACTAAATATCAGTGGGGTGGATTTTTCTATCAGAACGGATTTTCGAGTAATTATTGATATTCTGGTCGCCATGAATGACCCAGAATTGGACGAGCAAGCGAAAGCAGTTGTTATGTTGCAGATTCTATTTGAAGACTGGCAGAGCATACCCCCAGAGCATCTTACAGAAGCTTGCCAGAAAGCTTGTGAGTTTATTGACTATGGTCAAGTTGATGATAGTCCGAATAAGCCCAAACCCCGTCTGATGGACTGGGAACAGGACGGAGACATGATTGTTCCGGCAGTAAACAAGGTTACTGGTAAAGAAATCAGAGCAGTGCCTTATATGCACTGGTGGACGTTTTTTGGATATTTCATGGAGTCTGGCGAGTGCCTTTTTAATACCGTAGTTGGAATCCGGTCAAAAAAAGTAAAAGGCGAAAAACTTGATAAATGGGAAAAGAAATTCTATCAGGAAAACAAGAATATTATTGACATAAAAACACGTCTCAGCGACGAGGAGCAAGCGTATAAGGATGCGCTGAATGAGATGCTGAACCTCAAATAGTTAGGAGGTGGACACATGGCTGCTGATGGCTCAGTCATTATTGATACCAGAATGGACACATCAGGTGTACGAAACGGCGTATCAGCAATCAGACAGTCTTTTAACGGACTTGACAGCGTAGTAAAAAAAATAGGCGTACTGATTGGCGGAGCATTCGCAATTGGGGAACTGGCCCAGTTTGGCAAAGAATGTCTGGAACTCGGATCTGATCTGTCAGAAGTGCAGAATGTGGTTGATGTTACATTTACAACCATGTCAGAAAAGGTAAACGAATTTGCAAAAAACGCTATAACATCTGCCGGACTCTCCGAAACAATGGCAAAACAATACACTGGTACTTTTGGAGCTATGGCAAAAGCCTTCGGATTCTCAGAGGAGCAGGCGTATAATATGTCTACTCAGCTGACTCAGCTTACAGGCGATGTTGCATCTTTCTATAATCTCGATCAGGAAGAAGCATTCATAAAGTTGAAGAGCGTTTTTACGGGCGAAACGGAAACACTCAAAGACCTCGGCGTGGTAATGACCCAGTCGGCACTTGACCAGTATGCACTTGCAAATGGCTACGGAAAAACAACATCCGCCATGACCGAACAGGAGAAAGTGGCCCTCCGTCTGGCTTTTGTGCAGAAACAGTTATCAGCCGCATCCGGTGATTTCATCAGGACATCTGATTCATGGGCAAACCAAGTGCGAGTGATGCAGTTGCAGTTGCAGTCTCTCAAGGCAACAGTTGGACAGGGATTAATCAATCTCTTCACTCCTGTTTTGAGAGTTATTAATATTTTGCTGGGCAAACTGGCAACTCTGGCAAATGCTTTCAAGTCATTTACGGAGTTAATCACCGGGAAAAAATCTTCTGGTCAGACAGGTGCAAGCGGCGCAGGCCTTGCCGGGACAGATGCAATAGCTGATACGGCAGACCAATATGGAAATGCTGCCGACAATGCCGAAAAGCTGGCAGATGCAACAAATGATACAGCGGACGCAACCAAGAAAGCTACTAAGGCAGCAAAAGGATATCTTAGTCCTCTTGACGAAATCAATAATTACTCAACGGATAAAAGCGTGGATTCATCGTCAAAAGTACCGGGCACAACCGGCGGACTTGCAGATCAGATGAAAGATGCTGTACAAAATGTTGATTATGGAAAATTGGCAGAGGGTGAGACAGTTCTTGATAAAATGTCAAAACCGCTAAAAAAGATAATCGACAGATTTAAACAGTTGGCTAAGTTAATCGCAAAAGGATTCTGGGATGGATTAGGAGATTACGAACCAATTCTTGACGGAATAAAAAAGGATCTCGATTCCATATGGAAATCTTTAAAGGATATCTTCACTGATTCAGAAGTTGCTAAAGCAGCAAATAATTTTTTCGATTCATTCGCATATGCAATTGGACAAGTTGCCGGCTCATTTGCCAGAATCGGATTAACAATTGCGCAAAACATTATAGGTGGAATTGAGAAGTTTCTGAAGCAGAACGTGCAAAGAATAAAGAAATATCTGATAGATATGTTCAACATCGGTGCTGAAATTTCGAAAATCGCAGGAAATCTTGCAGTTGCTTTCGCTGATGTTTTCTCAGCTTTTGGCGGAGAAACTGCGCAGCAGATTACAGCAGATTTAATCGGAATCTTTGCTGAAATCGGAATGGTTCTTACAGAAACGGCTGCAAAACTTGGCAGAGACATCCTTAAGATGATTGCGCAGCCTTTTATCGACAACAAGGACATTTTAAAGTCAGCAATCGAGGGTAGTCTCGGAGTAATAGAAACCGTAACAAGTGGGGTCTTAACAGTTGTTCAAAACCTTAGTGATGCAATATCGAGGTTATACGATGAACATGTAAAACCGTTCTTTGATTCTATAGCAGATGGATTATCAAGCATATTTGGAACTCTGATAACCGGATATAACACATACATTCTTCCGGTGTTACAAGGACTGGCAGAACAGTTCAAAGGGCTATTAGAGGGACCGTTAGGGGATGCGATTTTAAAGATAGAAACATTCCTCGGAAAACTCATTGATTCTCTGAAACTTCTATGGGAGTCAGTGCTAGTGCCTTTGATTAACTGGATAATCGCGAATTTGCTTCCGGTCGTGGCAGAAATAATTAACGTTGTAGGCACCGTAGCAATAAAAGTCATAAAATCATTAATTAAAATAATTGGTGATGTAGCAGACACTCTGAGCGGAATCATTGATTTCCTTGTAGGCGTTTTCACAGGAGACTGGGAACTGGCTTGGCAGGGAATAAAAGAGATTGCGGATGGAACATGGAATTTTATTAAAGATGTTGTGTCGGGTGCGTGGGAGATAATTAAAACCGTAACAAAAGGCGCATTGAACATAATAAAGAGCATCATGAGCACTGCTTGGAATGCGATTAAAGCATTGACTTCAACAATCTGGAACGCAATCAAGAAGACCCTTTCTGGCCTTTGGAACTCTCTTAAATCCACAGCCAGCACAGTATTTAATGCAATTAAAACCAAAGTTACTGGCGTTTGGGATAAAATAAAAGACAAGACATCTCGAACATGGGAAAGTGTTACTACTTTTATATCTACTAAGGTTGAAGCGATAAAAACCGCTATTACTAATAAGTTTAATGCCGCCAGAGATGCAGTCAGATCTGCATTTGAAGGCATTGTGGATTTTATTAAAGCTCCGATTAATCAGGCAATCAGCATTGTTAATAATGCAGTTGGGATGATTAATAATGCAATTGGTGGAATTGAATCTGCATTTTCCTTTGGACCCTGGACTGTTCCAACACCGTTTGGTTCAAAGACTATTGGATTTCATGCGACATTTCCACGTATCGGAACTATCCCATATCTGGCCAGTGGTGCAGTTATTCCGCCACGAAGCGAATTCCTTGCGGTATTAGGCGATCAGAAAAAAGGCAATAACCTGGAAGCACCGGAGAGCCTGTTGCGTCAGATCGTCCGGGAAGAATCAGGAAAAGGGCAGGGAGATGGAAATACCTATAATGTTACAGTCAATGCATCTGGCAGAAAATTGTTAGATATTATTATCAGTGAAGCCGAAATGAGAAGAAATCGGAATGGAAAAAACCCATTTGAGTTAGCGTAAGGAGAAGAATATGCCGCAGGAACAATTTAAAATAGACAACGTTGTTATAAGAGCACCGGATAGTTACAAACCGGTGTTCGCAACCACTTCTACGGAAGACTCTAAAAGAAGTCAGGATTTGATTATGCACAATACGCCAATGGGAACAATTGGCGGATACGATATGCAATGGGGTGAGCTTACATGGGCTGAAATAGCAACCATACTAAATACTGTACTTAATAAAAGTCAATTCACATTTCACCATAAAGACCCAACTATTCCGGGAAGATGGGTAGACAGAACATTCTACGCATCAAATTTTAATATGGCTGCGCAAACTCTGAAAGACGGGGAAGAAAAGTGGACAGATTTGTCTATCAATGTAAGGAGGATTGAGCCGATTTGATAAATGTATCTACTCAGTTGAAGAAAGAATCTCTTACAAACAGAAATTATTACGTGACAGCAAATGTTACATTGTCAAATGGCGCAACTCTTAAGCTAGGTAAAAAAGACTTTTACCTGTCTGGAAATAGTCTTGTAGATTCAGCGGACTCCGGGGACTTTCCGGTGGGTGTGGCAATCGCAAAAACGGCAAGTTTATCATTGGTAAATGATGACGGGCGCTTTGACGGATATAATTTTAACGCTGCAAGGTTTGTTATCTTTCTCAATGTGCAGTTATCCGACAGGATAGAAACCATAAAGAGAGGTACTTACATTGTATCGAAAAAGCCCGCAACAGCAAGCGAAATAAGTCTTTCTCTCTTAGATAAAATGCATAACGCTGATAAGGCATATGATTCTAATCTGTCTTTTCCTTGTACGGTCAAGGAACTGCTCTCGGAATGCTGTCAGCAATGTGGAATCACTCTTGGAGATGCAGTGTTTCCAAATGCGGATTTTCAGATTCAGAAAGTGCCATCTAATGCGACATACCGTACAATAATCGGAATGTGTGCCGGGATAGCCGGTGGAAATGCAAGAATCGACGAAAATGACTTACTCAGGATTATTACGTTTGATAAGACATTTACCAATACGACTATTTACGATGGTGGAACAGTAAAGAACTGGACAAATGGTGATGATCTGGATGGCGGTACGCTTAATCCATGGACAACAGGGACCGTGATTGATGGTGGTACGTTAAGCAATAACGACTATCACGCGTTATTTTCAATTCAGAATCTACAATATGACGTAGACGATGTTATTGTAACAGGCGTCAAATACGTAGAAGATGAGGCCGAATATATGTCGGGTCAGGACGGCTATGTAATCACTATTGATAATCAGCTATTGTCAGGAAATGCACAGGCAGGAGTCGAAGCTATTGGAAATCAATTAATCGGTTTGCGAATGCGTCCTTTCTCATGCGACGGAATCGCCAACGGATACGCCACTTTCGGCGATCCAGTCGAATTTATTGACACAAAGAATCGTGTTTTTAGATCATTTGTAACTAATGTAGAATTTGTGTTCGGTGGTTCAACAACATGGAGCTGTAGTGCAAAGAGTGCCGAAGAAGATGTAAGTGAGTTTGTTGGTGGTCAGCAAGTGGCGGTAGAACAGTCAAAAAAAGATATAGAGAAGAAACTATCTGCCTATGACGTAAAGCTCAAACAAATGAATGAGCTTGCAGCAAACACGCTGGGCTTCTTCTATACAGAGGAAGTACAAGAAGATGGTTCCGTAATTACGTACCGGCATGATAAGCCTACACTTGCTGATTCTAAAGTAATTTATAAGACAAGTGCTGATGGATTCTTCTTGTCAGTAGACGGCGGTCAGACATGGAAAGCCGGCTTTGATAGTAATGGAGATGCCGTTCTGAATATTCTCTATGCCATCGGTATTCAATCAGAATGGATTAACACAAGAGGATTCACAGCGAAAGATAATAACGGGAATACGACATTAAGAATAGATGCCGACACAGGTGCTGTCACATTAAGGGTCGAAAACTTTACGCTGAAAAGCAGAACTATTGAACAGATCGCCAAAGACGTTGTGGATGGGTCAGTTCGTAATGTGACTATCCCGAACTATTATGGCACGTATACACCAACATTGCAGAATTATCCGGCATCTGAGTGGAAAAGTGAAGAATATGAAAAGCATGACGGCTCGATTTTCATGAACTTTTCTACAAGCCAGGTATATATGTTTTCTGGGACTGATGGCACTTGGCGGGAACTGGATGCTGAAAAAATTGTCAATTTTGAAAGAGTTTTTAACGCTCTGACAGACAATGGCAAACAAGAGGGAATTTATATGCAGAACGGGCATCTGTATGTAAATGCTTCTTATATTAAGTCCGGCCAGATTTCAGCTGATTTAATTAATCTGAAAAACATTAATGTTACAAACAGTTCTGGAACATCAACATTTGCGATTGATAACTACGGAAATGTTACGCTCAGGCCTAATACATTTGTGTTAACAAACGGCGATACAATATATAGCATTGCTGAAAATAAAGCTTCGACAGCATTATCGAATGCGAATCGCTATACAGACAATGCACTTAGCAACCTCGACATAGGAAAAATGTCCAAGCAAGAGATTATTAATGTGCTAAGCGATAACAGCAGCAATAAAGGTCTGTATCTATCAAATGGCAATGTGTACATGAATGCCGATTATATTAACACAGGTGAATTAGCAGGATGGAAAGTTGGAATTAAAAAGCTTTCAGCAAGTGGCGCATATGGAGAAGTAACGCTAGACGCTTCAACTGGAGAGATCTATTCAGAGACGAATACAGGAGTATATGTGCCGGGGTACGGGACGTTGTATGGAACGCGAATTAGAGGAATCAATCTTTATACAGGAACCGTACACGCAAGCTCAGTCTCGGTTGGTACCAGTGTTTCGGCGGACAGTATTTCGGCATCAAAAAAAGTTAAAGCAGGAACGCACGTAGAAGCCAGTGGTCATTTCTACAGTGTAGGTACGGGGACAGACCTTGCAGATGCTTCTATCAGAGGAAATCTGAAAGTAAGCGGGGCAAAATCAAGATCAGTTTCGACGGTAGACTATGATGAACAGCTCTTTTACTGCTATGAAATGCCAACCCCATTCTTTGGAGATATCGGTGAATCTGTAATATCGGATGACGGGACTTGCATGATTGACATAGATGATATCTTTCAGGAATCTGCAAATGTCGGCATTAAATATTATGTGTTCTTGCAGAGAGAAGGAGAGGGCGACTGCTGGATAGCTGAGAAAGAGCAGAATTATTTTGTTGTAAAAGGAACTCCGGGACTTAAATTTTCGTTCGAAATCAAAGCAAGACAAGCTGAATATGAACATATGCGATTTACTGACCCGGGAGATACGGCTTATACAGACGCAAGAGATATAGAAATCCCGGAACCAAATTATGAGTCAGAAGAAACAGAGGTCTCGGAACCAGATTATGAATCAGAGCTTATTAACGACAGATTAAGTATTATCAATCAGATGGAGGTAATATCATGAAGAAGATTTTAACAAGTTTTATGAATCTTAGCACTGGAGAAGGAAGTCGCATTGCTTACACTTATTCGGAAGTAGACGAAAGCACAGGAAGTATCATCAGTCAGAACAATAAAGGTAATTTCCTTGTGATGAATGACAATGTACAGAAAAATCTTGATTCCGTAAAGGATTACATAAAAAATAATTTCCTTTCATAAGGAGGTAAGTCTAATATGGCCGATACATATACAATACAATTCCGGCGCGGTATGTACGCCGATTTTGATACATCGAAAATTCGTCCTGGAGAGCCCGTTGCGATTCTTGGCAATGACCCTTCTGTTCCATCTGGCAAAGCCTTATACATTGCATTTGCGGCTAATGATGTAAGACGATTGTGTTCCATTGAGGATATTTCAGAGATGGTCAATGCCGGAGAATTTGTTGGCCCGCAGGGTCCAAAAGGCGAAAAAGGCGATGCTGGCGTGCGAGGAATCACCTTTACTCCTGTTGTAGACAGCAGAGGAAATATAAGTTGGAGTAATGACGGGGGACTTGAAAACCCCCAGACAGTAAATATTACCGGACCGCAAGGCGATACGGGCGCAAAAGGAGATACTGGGCCGCGAGGAGAAAAGGGAGAGGCTGGGGATGCCGGGCCTAAAGGAGACAAGGGCACTACATTCGTCCCAAGTGTGGACACCGATGGAAATATAAGCTGGAGCAACACAGATGGAATCACCAATCCCGAAACAGTCAACATAAAAGGGCCAAAAGGAGACAGGGGAAGTGATGCGACTGTCCCGATTGCTACAACTGAAACTCTTGGCAAGGTTAAGCCCGACGGTAAGACAACATTCATAGACGAAGACGGAACACTCCACGCAAAAGGCGGAGGCGTGACCGTTACCCCTAAACCCGTAAACAACCCAACAATTGAAAATGCAAACACATCTGTCACAATTAAATGGCAAGACCCTGAAAACACGGTAATCAGTGGCTCAACATTTTCTACATGGGCTGGCACAAAACTTGTAATGAAAGAAACGGGCTATCCTGCAAATCCAGATGACGGAACGCTTGTGGTTGATAATACGGTTCGAGATAAATACAAAACCACAGGCTATACAGTCACAGGGTTAACAAGCGACAAACAATATTACTTCGTGCTGTTCCCATACAACACTGATGGCGTATACAACTACGATACAGGAAACAGACTTCTCGGTGAACCAGGGGAATTGAAGATTGTCACATTCGCTGACGGAACGGATGCTGAAATAGCAAGGATGATTAAAGCGCACTACGCAGGCAAAATCAACATTGGAGACTATTGGGCGGTTGGTGACAAGAGGGTAATTCATCATAACGCCATGCCTGCAACTGGCGTAAGTGAGTCACACAAGGCAAATGATTACGCTTATGTAATTATCGGAATTGAACATGATGATTTAGTGACTGCTGTCAATGGCAAGACCAAAGCTGCGATTACAATTCAGACGGAACGCCTGCTGTATTTAGACACTACGACAGAATATAACAATTCTCTCGATGCATCTCATGAATGTGGTTATATGAATAGCTCAGATATGAATAGCGGCGGTTGGGAAGGTTGTGAAAGACGTACATGGTGTAATAATGTGTACAAGAAATGTTTACCTGCTTATGTCCAAAGCATGATGAAACAGGTTAAAAAGCTGACATCTGTGGGAGGTCAGAGTAGTACAATCAAGACTTCAAACGATTATGCGTTCTTACTATCTGAAATCGAAATTTTTGGTAACATTCCATATTCTTTTGGAGGTGAAGGAACACAGTATCAATACTTTAAGAATGCGACCGCAAACAGGTATAAAAGCCCACGAACTAGCAATTCTTATGTGTCTGGGATTTGGTGGGAGCGTTCGCCTTGCCGCAGTGCCAATGAGTCCTTCTGTGTTGTGAATGCGGCAGGGAATACGAACATCGCCGATGCCAGTCAAGAAAAGAGCCTCACCCTTTGCTTATGTTTCTAAAATCCTAGTAAATTAATGAATTATTTATAGCTGAATGGCTAAGAACAGGAGGTGCATATGGATAAAAAGGAAATTGCAAATATTTATAAAGCAATTAATAGAGTTTCAAACAGACTGAATGAAATGTCTGAAAAACTTGACTTGGTGATGCAAATGCTTAATGCGGAATCTAATCGTAAAATTCTGATTAATGGTGATGGTATTGACGGTCTAGCTGAACTTGTATCAACGCATGATTCGGCACTTGATGAACTGGCTACTTTAGTTGCAACAATCAGAGGTGAGAATAATGGTTAAATTTTACGAAGAAAGAGTTATTAATGAATTGAAAAAATGGACAGATGTTCCCGAGTTGTGGAATAAGAAGGTAATTGAAAGGCTTCAAAAGGATGGCTATGTACTGAATGAGGACGGGACAGTAACAGAATCAAAACCAGGGATAGTGAAATAAAATACGTGCAAGGGAGAAAATATGGAAATTAAAGGAATTGACGTATCATCTTATCAGAGTAAGCCAGACTGGGCGAAAGTATCGAATTCTGAAATTAAGTTTGCAATATTGAGAATCCATCAAAAATCTGGAACTGATTCCTCTTTTGAGCATAACTACAAAGGATGCAAGTCAAATGGAATCCTTGTCGGCGGATATAAATACAGTTACGCTCTGACACCGGCACAGGCAATTGATGAAGCTGAGAGCGTAATTTCTGTTCTTGGCGGACGCGGAATGGACTTTCCAATCTTCTACGACCTTGAATGGAGTCAGCAGAGAAACCTTGGAAAACAGGCGATTGAGAATATTGCAGTAGCATTTCTGACCAGAATCAAAAAAGCCGGTTATAAGGTCGGTATCTACTGCAATCTTGATTGGTACAATAACGTTCTGTCAGACACCCTGAAAAAGTACGATTGCTGGATTGCTCGTTATCCGGCTAGTGATAATGGCTCTGTACAGGAAAGATTGCGTCCATCTGTTGGTGTAGGCTGGCAGTATTCCAGTAGAGGAAAAGTATCCGGCATTAGTGGTAACGTTGACATGGATGTATTCTATAAGGATTACAAAGAGGAGGTTTCTGCAATGGATAAAGCTATTGAAAAAGTGATTCTTATTGCAAAAAATGAGATTGGATACCTTGAAAAGAAGAGTAATAGTCAGCTCGACAGTAAGACTGCAAACGCCGGTTCAAACAACTATACGAAGTACTGGCGAGACATTAAGCCATCATATCAAGGACAGCCTTGGTGCGCAGCATTCGTGAGTTGGTGTTTTATGGAAGCATTCGGACAGGAAAAAGCAAAAAAACTGTTGAAGCACTGGCCCTATGTTTACTGCCCAACACTTGGTAATCTGTTTACAAGGAACGCTAATCCAAAGATTGGCGATATTGTAATCTTTTATCGTAACGGAACTTTTGCTCATACCGGCATCGTAACGGCTGTAATCGGAGACAGGTTCTATACCATCGAGGGAAATACTTCTGGCGCATCTGGAATTATTGCAAATGGTGGCGGTGTCTGTGCAAAGAGTTATCTTAACAGTCAGATGCCCGGAACTAAGTTCTGCACACCGGATTACAGTATTGTATCTGATACATCACAAACAGGAGAGAAATATATGTTTAATCCAGAGACAGTAAAAGCAGGAGATAAAAACACATCTGTGCTCCTCTTACAGGAAATTTTAAGAGCCAGAGGCTTTAAAGGCAAAAACGGCAAAGCGTTGAAACTTACATGGACAGCAGACGCAAACACAATTTACGCTCTGAAAGCTTATCAGGAATCTAGGAAAGATGTTCTGGAAGTGGACGGAGTCTGTGGACCCGCCACATGGAAAGATTTGATTGCCATATAAAAACATCCCGGGGTTAATTCCCCGGGAACTTTATTTATAAACATATTTTGTATCATTTCGGAAGTTTTAGACTGTTATCGTTAGACACACGTTAGTCACAAATAAAAATATTGTTTCCTAATATAATAGTGCCAAAAACACTGTATTTACAGGCATTTGCGCAAATTCTCAATTCCTATTTGTTGGTCACAAACAATAAAATTAGAATAATGAAAATGAAATGTGGGAAATCCTTGTTAAATCGCTGAAAACGTTGATTTTAATAGGGTTTCCAGCATTTCGATAATGATATTTCGGTTGTTTTAGAAAGATTAAAATGGGTTCCGTTAGTCACAGTTAGTCACAAATGGAACTTTTATCTTTTCTATTTCTGTCCGAAGTTCTTCCAGTGTCCTATGTCCATATACCGCGTTTGTAACATCTCCACCAAAGGAGTGGCCAAGCATTCGTTTTCGGTCATTCTCCCGGACGCCGTATTTTTCGCATAAAGCAGAAAAGGTGTGTCGGCAGTCGTGCGGCGTGTGTTTCGGATTGCCGACTATTCCCAAACGTTCCAGTGTAGGATAGAACAATGCTTTTCTGTGGTGTTGCTGAGTATATACGCATAGTTTACCATCTTGTGTCAGTACTTTCTGTTCGACAAAACGGTATATAGCAGAATGTATCGGAACAATTCTGTTTTTACCGGCTTTTGTTTTGATTCCACCTTGAAAGTACTTCTCTTCTAGGTTGGTTGTAAGTTTTAGCACTTCGCCGATTCGCCAACCAGAGTAACACATGATAAGAATGAGCTGTACTTCTGGATCGTCGGTATTATTCCACAGTACCTGCATCTCCTGATCAGAAAATGGCGTTCCATGTTCGGTGTCATTATCAGCATTGACATGGACATATAACGCCTTGTTTTCCGTTACGATTTCTGAGTAGACTGCATATTTGTACATCTGCTTGAACAGAGTCAAAATAGCCATCTGGCTTTGCTTTTTCAGCTTACAATCATCAATAACCTTTTGCATATCAGGAGCCTTTAAATCTTCGAATATGCGATTGTGCAGAACGGTGCAGTTTGTATAAGCTGTCCGATACGCTTCCTTTGAACTGCGTGACAGTTTTGTCCCTTCTGGGAACTTCCACGCATAAAACTGTTTATATACCTCTGAGAACGTCAATTTCTTGATTTCCGGGTGCTTATCCTCTACGCCCTTAATTGTATTGTAGTCAGCAATCAAGCGACTTATAAGAGTATCTATGTCCGTTGTAGGGGATACCTCAAGAGTCCGCTCCATGCCGGGTTGATACGTGCCGGCTTTGTAAGCTGTCAGGACGGTGAAGCCTTTTATCCAGTCATCCACATAACAGATTGCTGGCGGACGTTTTAGTTTACCATTATCGCCCAGTGTAGCTGGTGGATGCACTGCGAAGCAGTTTCTCCGGTTCTTACCAAGATACCGGATAGAACCGAAGTTATTCGGCAACTTTGGATATTTCTTTCTTTTCTTCGCCATTTTTATTCCTCTTTTCTTTATGTAGCTGTTTTTAGGTATAAAAATAACAGCCGAACAAATTTTCTGTCTTGTTCGACTGCTCCGAAGATGATACAATATGTTTTGCCAGAATATTACATTTCTTCGGAGATGTATAAATGCCGTCCCGGTACGCCAATGCCAGGGCGGTTTTTTATTTAATTATGTGATTTCCAATTTACTCTCATTACAATTCCTACAATCCAATAAATTCCACCAGAACAAGCACCCAATATTAAAATCCAAAACCAACTTAAATACCATGGCATTTTCCGTTTTATATACGGTGTACCTGAACTCGCCGCTGAGGATGCAGAGGAAGATGCAGAATTATTAATGATGATGTCTCTGTTGTTAGAAGCCAACTGCTCTACTTGTTTTCCACACTTAGGACATACTACACAGTCGTCGTCAATAAGTTCTCCGCAGCGCTTACAATATTTTTTCTTTTCATTCATGATAAACACCCTCCTGATATGTTTTCACCACGCTTCGCACTTTTTATGCGGATTATGTGTTTTGTACCGCTGATTTTGCAATGTTACGTAAAGTACGGTTATTCGTGGTATTTTTATTTTATCATTTTAAGAGCATATTGTAAAGATTTAGAACGAAATAGAGTGATTTAGATGAAAAAGAAATGTTTTAAGTGCTTTGTACTTCTCTTGCTGATCTATAAGGTATTTAGTCTTGTACATACCCCACAAAAGATAATTTCCAATAATAATCAGAAAGATATGCAGATAGTTCATTCGTATATGGTATATCAGGAGCATTCTGTCCAGAAGTGTCCGCATACAGACGATAGTAGTGGAAAAGTTTGCGATCTCGCATTTTTCCTCTGCAAAAGCATAATTTTCTTTGAGATTGTAAAGTTTATGTATGAAATAACGAAAGTTCATGTATATCATTGGCAGTTGCCAAGAATCGGAATAGGTGGTATAATAGCAAAAACGAACTAATGTTCGGCTCTATTTCCCACAAGCCGGGCATATACTATAATGTAGGTGGTAGTTGTAACAGGGAGGGTTGCTTATGGATTATAAGAAGGAAATTATTGAACTAATAGAAAATATACATAGCGAAAAATTTATGAAATTTTTATACAGCATGATTATTTCGTTCAAAAAACAATGGGGGTATTAAGAAAGCAGGGAATTAATCCCTGCCTTTTTTATGGAGAAATTCAATCATGTCGAAAACGCTTTTCTTATCAGATTCGCTTAATTCAATCAGCAACTTAACATGTTCAACGATGTTTGGATTCGACATCATCTTTGGAATAAAATCCGTGTCTGTTTCCAAATTCTCTTCCCATCCCATTAGATAAGCGGGCGTTGTGCTAAGTGCTTTCGCTAACTTATCTATGTATTCAGCAGGAACTTTATCAATATCACCCTTTTCATATCTAAATATAGTTGATCTTGAAACTCCCAATTTCTCAGCTAACTCATCAGCACTCATATTAAGTTGTTTTCTTCTTTTTTTCATTTGTTCACCAGTTTCCGACATTTTCCACACCTCCTTTCCTTGAAATTATAATACCACAAGTGATGCAAATATGCAACAAAAATAATTGCAAAAATGCGATTTTTAGTATTGACAAATGCGACTGCAAGAGGTAATATATAATCACAAAGTCGCAATAATGCTACTGGAAAGGAGGTAAAACTTGTGATTGTAAATATAGCAAGACTTAAAGGTAAAATTGTTGAGCATGGAAATACGCAAGAAGCTGTTGCAAGCGCAATTGGTATGGACAGAAGTACTTTTTACCGCAAGCTGAAAGACGGCGGCGAGAAGTTTACAATCGGTGAAATTCACGGAATTGTAAGCGCAGTTCCTTTAAGCAGGGACGAAGCAATAGACATTTTTTTTACACAGCAGTCGCAATAATGCTACTGAAAAGGAGAATAAATGGACGCATTACAATTTAATAAAGCCGTCAGTCAACACTGCAAAGAATCTGGTGGAGACTGTTGCAAATGTGACCTTCGGCTTTACTGTTATCTATCGCCAAGTGAGCGACCAGATGAGTTAGTGAGTCTGGTTATTGATTTTTTGCATAACCACATTGAAAACCATGATCATTATACCCATCACAGTGCGGCTTCATTTCCGTGTATTGATGATATGGACATGAGCACCGCAGTAGGTGGCGACTGTTACCAGAAACCTCATACTCTTCATAAACAGTCACATGTTTGTGAATCTTGTGGCAATGATACATCCGTGTAATTGTTTCAACCATATAATTCCCCTTTCGTTATACTCAGCATGTCGGTGCCTGTAAATGCATTATAGGTAGAGGGGAAAGGAAATACAATAGGTTGATGGGAAGACGAAAGATTTTTCTAAAAAAAATAAGAAAGGAGTATGAAATGAGCGAGGTTGATACTTACATCAAAGAAAATGCAGAAGTCCATCAGTTCGCTGCAGAGGTTGCGAGAATCATATCAGGCATTCCACAGATGCCAGAGTTCTCGTCAGAGAATATGACTGTAGCCGACGCGAGTCAACTGATCGGACTTCCTATTACAGCAATCCGGGCAGGGATTGTGTATGGATGGTTGCCGATTGGCGTGGCTGTGCAGAATAACAAGCCAGCAAAAAGCCTTTCCGGTGGACGAATCACATACATCATAAGCCCTAGGAAAGTCTATGAAGTAACTGGTCATGTCTGGAAAGGCAAAGAGGCTCTCAATAAGTGAGTGCCCCGGAGGGAGCTGAAACCTCCACCCCGGAGCTTTGCACCACTAAAATGCCTTAGTGGATAGATACATTATAGTTCTCTATCTGCTAATTGTAAAGACAAATAAGAAAAAATAAGGAGAAATTAGCTAGATATGAGTGAAATTAGAAACGAAAATCAGCCAACATGGGCTGACATCGAAGTAGCACTTGCGACTGAAATTGTCGAAGAAAGCAAGAAAAAGTCAAAAAGATGGTTCACAGCATGGGTTGTGACGGCTGCCGCACTGGTGGCAAGCAACCTTGCGTGGATTGCAGGAGAAATGAAATAAAATGAAAGAATATATGTTGATCGCCGTATGCATGCTCGCCGGGAAATATGTGGATATACCTATCTGGCTAAACATCTTTTTCGGTATCTCGGCAGCATGGGCAGTACGCCAGATGAAAGCAGACTGGCAGTAGGAAATAAGGAGGATAAGAAAATGTTCGAGAAAGAGATTGATGAAATTTACGAACTCTGCAAAAGAGTTCATAATGAAGTTCCGACAGCAAGTGCCACATTCAACTATTCATTTTATGGCATGAGCGTATTTGGACTCAAAAGGCAGGAAGATATTTGCCTTCCCAAAGACAAATTTAAATGGGATTTGTACCAAAACGTATCTTTTAACCCATTTTACGAGAAAGAAAGTCGTGAAAGTCTCAGAATAATCAAAGCTTTCTTGTTGGAACTTCTGATAGATGGGAGGTGCCCGTTAGATGTTGAATCAAATGGAGTTGAAGCTCCTTCCGACAATGGAACTGATAACGACAGTAAATGAGCTTCTGTCAGAGCTGAATAAGCGAAAGCAGTACATTATCGACTGGGAGAACCCGGACATGTATCTGAATCATCTTGAATATCACAGTGCCAGCGGGTTGTTTCCGGGCGGCGGTATTAACCCTGCAAGGGGAGATGGTTCTGACAATGTTTACTGCTTTTTCAAGGCGGTGTGAACATGGATGAGAGAATTAATGAAATTCTGAGATTGATTGATATACAGCTTGCCACAGTCCCGGATAACCCCATTGAAGAATCATACAAGGCAAGAATGCTAGCAAACTATGTGCAGGCTCTAAATGGGCTTTTAACGGCTCAGAAATCGTATAAGGAGGAAACGAATGAGTGAATTTGAAATCCGTATTCCGGCAAGAAAGAAACAACTGGTAACCGGAAAAGACAATCAGGTTGTAAAGGTTTCATCAGACGCATACAACGCGCTGGTCGAAATCTATAACGAATCAACCTTATCAATGAAAGACATTGCAAGCTTGCTGATTATCGAGGGCAGTAAACATGTGGTTTATGACAAGGAGGAATAGCAATGGCAACACCCGTATTAATTATTGGAAAATCTGGTTCTGGCAAGAGTACCAGTCTTAGGAACTGCCAGAATGAACACTGGAATCTTATTAGAGTATTGAATAAACCGCTTCCGTTTAAAGGAAAGATTGACGGATGGTTTACAGATGATTACCAGCAGGTAATGAAGTGCCTGATCGCATCAAAAGCGGAGTCAATTGTGATTGATGATGCAGGATATCTTATTACGAATCATTTCATGAAGGGACACGCTTCTGCCGGAAAAGGCAATGCAGTGTTCGCTCTGTACAATGATATTGGAGACTATTTCTGGAATCTTATCCAGTTCATTGTAACAAAAGTACCGCAGAATAAAATTGTTTACCTTATGATGCATGAGGAAAAAGATGACTCCGGGGAAGTAAAGCCTAAGACAATTGGTAAGCTTCTGGACGAAAAAGTTTGCATCGAGGGCATGTTTACCATCGTTCTTCGATGCATCGAAGAGAGTGGAAAGCACTTATTTGTCACTCAGTCCAGTCAGGGAGCGGTAAGTAAGTCCCCGATCGGGATGTTTGACAGTTTAACTATTGATAACGACCTTGCAGAAGTTGACAAGGTTATCAGAGATTATTATGAATTAGGAGGAACAGACAATGCAGAAACCAAATAATTACGATACTACACAGGCAGCAGGAGAATTTGAACCAATTAAGCTTGGTGGTCATAAGATGGTAATTAAGCAGATATCAGAGAAAAAAACACAGGGTGGACTCGATATGCTCGTTATCTTGTTTGATTTCGCAGAAGGAGACGAACAGGCCGGCTATTTCATGAAACAGTTTGAGAACGACATCCGTCCAGACAAGAAATATCCGAATGCAGGTACTAATTACATGGTTATTGATGAGGGTGTAGATTATGGTGTCCGTAACCTTAAAACATTTATCACATGCGTAGAAAAATCAAATCCGGGATTTGCCGTTAAGTGGGGCGATAACTTCGGGCAGCAGTTTAAAGGAAAGCTGATCGGTGGAATCTTCCGTCTTGAAAAAGACTGGTACGATAACAAAGAAGTAAAACGTCACAAGCTTGCATGGTTCCGAAGTATTGAGGGAATTAAGGATGCAGATATCCCAGAAGAGCGTACCACAAAAGCCTATGACGATCATCTGAAAAAAGAAGCTATCATGGGAGCAAATCCGTCAGGTACGGACTTTATGAGTATTCCAGACAGCGTGGCAGATGATGTCCTTCCGTTCAATTAAAAGGATGTGTTTTTAATGGTTATACAAGCAGACACAAGAGAACACAAAAAGGAATGGGAACGGATTCAAAAACAGTTTGATGACCTTGGAGTGCAGTATTTCAGATCAAAGTTATATTGTGGAGATTATCAGTCGCTTGACAACGCAAAGCTCTGTATTGACCGTAAGAAGGATTTACAAGAGCTTTGTGGAAATGTCTGTCAACAACATGAAAGATTCAAGGCAGAACTTATCAGGGCACGTGAAGCCGGTATTCAGCTGATTATCCTATGTGAGCATGGACCAGATATTAAATCAGTTGGCGATGTGTATTTTTGGGAGAACCCAAGGAAACACAAAGTTATCTGGAGGACGATAAACGGCAAAAAAGTAAAGACTGTAATCTCTGACAAGGCTGTTGATGGCTGCCAGTTGTATAAATCTCTCTGCACAATCAGAGATAGATACGGAGTCCGATTTGAATTCTGCACGAAAGAAGAAACTGGGCGGCGGATCGTGGAGCTGCTGTCATGACTAAGGGAGAAATCAAACAGTCAGTAAAAATGCCAGAAATTCTCTCCAGGTACGGGCTAAGGCCGAATAGAGCAGGATTTATATGTTGCCCTTTTCACAAGGAAAAGTCAGCGTCCTGCAAAATCTACGATGATTCCTTTTACTGTTTCGGCTGTGGAACTGGCGGTGATGTGTTTGATTTTGTGATGCAATACGAATCCGTCCCTTTTAGTACGGCGTTTATTGAGCTGGGTGGCACTTATATATCAAAAAAAGGTAAAAGCCGCAACCAGATCAGACATGAAATGCGAGATATTAAATCAAAAAAACACAACCCTGTTCAGGATCCTAATGAGATTGAGCAGGTAGAAAAGAACATACTTATGTACGAAACAGCACTAAAAACGTTCCCTCCTGATTCAGAAGAGTGGTATATGTGCCAGTTTAATCTTGAGAAAGAAAAAAGCAGATACGAAATGTTATCAGCTAAGTCAGGAGGTGAGAAAAATTCTTGAAAATATTGAAAACTTACAGGCACAAGACTTTATGGAAAAGCAGTTGTATGAAGAGCTTTTTTCAGTAAAAAGTAAAATTGACCGCTCAGAAATCAAGTTTAAGCTGATGGACCGGGCAAAAAGTGTGAAAGCGAAGCATATAGCAGAAGAGTTCATAAAGGAATTCCAGAAAGCAGAACAGGAAAAGGAAAAAGAAGAAAAAGTAAATCGTTCTATGCAGTTAGTTGAAAACATCACAAACTTTTATCCTGATTCTGTTGATAAGGAATATCCTAACATGGCTTGTGGTAGCTGGATAGCTACAGAGAACGGAATATTTTCCTCTGAAACATCTAAGGCAAGAGAACTTGTATGTCACCACCCGATCATGCCGATACGTCGTCTAAAAAACATCGAGACAGGAGAGGAACAGATCACGGTGGCTTTTAAAAGGGATGGATATTGGACAGAAATAACTGTTCCAAAAATTGACATTGTGACTTCCAGGGCAATAACTAATCTTGCAAGGTTCGGGGTGCAGGTCAACTCAGAGAATGCAAGGCTTCTCGTAAAGTATCTGGCGGATGTTGAAATGTACAATGCCGATATGATCGACATACAGCACTCTACAAGCAAACTGGGGTGGCATGGTAATACATTTGTCCCTTACGACCTTTCAATCGTTTTTGACGGTGAATACCGCTTTAAAACGCTATTCCAAAGTATACAGGAAAGTGGAGACTACTTCAAGTGGGTGACTCTGGCTAAGCAGCTACGATCATGCGGACGATTGGAACCGCGAATAGCACTGGCAGCATCTTTTGCGAGTGTTCTTATACAGCCGCTTGATGCGCTACCGTTCATCGTAGATTTCTATGGGCAGACAGGAGGCGGAAAGACGGTAACAATCAATATAGCGGCATCGGTTTGGGGGAATCCGGCACCGGGAGCCTACGTTGGGAATTTTCGTTCAACAGATACATCATTGGAGACAAGGGCAGATATGCTCAATAACTTTCCGATGATTCTGGACGACTCGAAGAATGCTTCTCAGTATATCCGGGATAACTACGAAACATTGATTTACAATCTCTGTTCTGGCAAAGGAAAAGCACGTTCAAATAAGGACCTCGGAGCAGCTAAGGAAAATACATGGAGTAATGTGACTATTTGCAACGGTGAGAACCCTATTTCGGAATTTGCAGATTCCGGCGGAGCTATCAACAGAATTATTGAAATTGAATGTTGTGAGGATATTTACGAGAATCCAGCAGAGATTAACGGCATTGTCGTGAAGAACTACGGCTTTGCTGGAAGAGTGTTCGTTGGAAATCTCAAACAGTTCACATCGGATGATCTGAAAGAAATGAAAGCCGAAATTGAGAAAGGTTTTGACGGATATGACTTTCCAGCAAAGCAGGTAATGGCAATATCTACACTTCTGCTGGCTGACAAATTAGCTACAGATTTCATATTTAAGGATGGACGTGAGCTGACGGTCGAGGACGTTGTAGACATACCTACACGCAAGAAAGATGTATCAGAAGGTCAGAGATGCTATGAATTCATTCTTGAAAGTCTCTCAGTGTACGGACAGCACTTTGATGCGCAATTTAGCTGTGATCAGTGGGGATTCAAGGAAACGCCAGATGAATATGGAGATGTATATGTATATTTTTATCCGAAACCTCTTGAAAACCTTTTGAAGAACAATGGATTCTCCAGAAAAGCCTTTTCGGCCTGGGCGATTAATCGAGAGTTAATCAAGCACACAGGAAAAAGAGATACGGTACTAAAAAGAGACGGTGGAAGTGTAATGAGGCTTATTGCGGTAAAGATTGTTGATATAAAAAGTCTTGAAAACGAGCAAGAAAATGAGGTTATTGAAACTGGTTTTCTGCCAGCTGATGCCGAAACAAATGTTCCGTTTTCGTAATTTGTAACCATGTAACCGTTGTAACACGAAAAAAAACATCCTATAGGAGAAAGTTTGAGAGTGTATAAAAAACATATACTCTAGTGATTCTCCTATATAAAAACCTTGGTTACATTGGTTACACGGTTACACACCTCTGAAGCCCACATAAAATAAGGGTTTGTGGCGTAACCAGTGGATTAAAAAAGCCGGTTACACACGGGTTACAAAATTAAAAAGTATATGCAATTAGATTTATTATAACAAAATTAACTGAATATTGCAAAAATATTCAGTTAACATAATTATTACAAGGAGTGGTTACAAAATGAAAAAAGACGATCTCAATAAAAAGCAAAGATATGCATTAGATACAATGCTGTCTGGCAGTAATGTTTTTCTGACAGGTGACGCAGGAACAGGCAAGACAACGGTTATCCAAACGTTCATCGATGAGGCGGAAAAAGCTGGTAAAAATATTCTGGTATCCGCCACTACTGGAATTGCAGCGGATAATATCGGATATGGGGCAACTACCGTACACCGAGCATTGAATATTTCAATTAAATTTGAGGACTATAAGAAAAAGGTGAAATCCAGAGCTGAACTTCTGAAAGAAGCAGATGTTCTTATCATTGATGAAATCAGCATGTGCCGGTTCGATTTGTTCAATATGATTGCAAAGACGATCATCACGGAGAATGAAGAGAGAGCAGTTGACAGACTTCTGATCGGAGAGGACAAAGAAGACATTCAGTTAATCGTGATAGGTGATTTCTACCAGCTTCCGCCAGTTATTACGACAGACGATCGAAAAATTCTCTGTCGGATGTATGGATCTGATTATGGAAAGGGTGGAAAGTATGAACATGGATATGCTTTCATGTCTGAATACTGGAAAGAAATGGGATTTGAATATATCAAACTTGATGAGGTATGCAGGCAGAATGATGAGGGATTTAAGTATGTGCTGAATGATATTAAATATGGCAACAATATTAGAAAATCCATTGCATATCTGGAGAACAACGAATCAGACAAAGTTATACCGGAAGCGCCGTTCTTGGTTGGCACTAATGCAGAAGCTGACAGAATTAACAATACTTTCCTTGGCAAGTTGGATAAAAAGACCGAAAAAGTGTTTCATGCAGCAGTTGACGGCGAGCTAACATCTGCCGATATTAAGAACATTGCATTTGCCAGAGAGGACTTAATTCTTAACATCGGTGCAAAAGTGATGATTACAGTCAATGATTTGTCTGGAAACTACGTTAATGGAACGATTGGCATCATTCAGAAAATTGTGGAAAACGGAGAATTTGAAGAATCTTATCTGGTTATCAAAACTGATAAGGGCAAAACAGTTAGCTTATATAGATACAATAAAGACATTGAGAAACAGGTTATTGAGGAATCCGAACAAGAAAAGGATGGTCGGAAGATCGTGAAAGAGAAGATTGTCCGTAAGAAAGTAGGCTCTTTCTCTCAGTTCCCGGTAAAACTTGCCTGGGCAATCAGCATTCATAAATCACAGGGACAGACATTTGAAAAAATCAACATTGACCCTTGCTGTTGGGATCCTGGACAGTTCTATGTGGCTGTTTCCCGGGCTAAATCAGCTAACGGCATACATTTTATCAGACCGATAAAACAGAGCTATATAAAGGCGTTTAGCAAGGATAACGAGCGACTTCTTGAACAGAGTTTTGAGGTAGAAGAAGGTGCGTAAGTATGAGAGTGACGCATGAGCAGATACCGAACACCATAAAGTTTTTACAGATTGACTTTCCGGCACTGGTCCTCCAGACTGCCGGAATTGAGGCAAAAGATGAATACTGGCAGCAGGTAGTTGAACAGATCCATGTTGTATCTGAAAAATATAACAAAAATGGATTTGTAGATCACATGCTTGTTGCTTATTCGAATTATCTTTCCAAGATGTTTAATAAGGCAAAAGAATTGGAAAAGGAGAATCAAAATGCCGTACAACACAAAGAATAGATACGAACAGGGACAGGCTCTCAGGAAAGAAATTTATATGTATATTGTCAGTTATATCAAACTGGTTGGATATGCACCGTCAATTACAGAGATTTCTGAAAGGGTGGATGCCGGGAGAGCTACGGTCTGGAAACATATCAATAATCTGGTTGATGATGGTTTGCTCAAGACAAACCACCCCAGTACCGACAGGGCATATACTCCAGTTGGGTACGGAATAAGAAAGATAAATAAGGAGACAAGATGAAACTTTATGACATTGTTACAGCAGATGGTACATTCGTCGACAGTATGAGCAGAATAGAGATTTTGGAACGGTTCGGGATTTCTAAAGGCGTCTTTCAAAGATATCTGGATAATGGCGACCTGTTAGAAGGGAAATATCAGATAAATGATTATGACTGTGACATAAAAGCAAGGAAATGTAAGGATAGGGAATTATTCTTACAGTTTGATGTTCTGACTCAGAAGATAAAGAGGGCGGTTGGACGGGAAAACTAAAAACTGCATTACAGCGTCAAATAATATAAAATGTGGAGGATTGGTACAATGAATAAAATGCGTGAATATGAACGAGGCAGGGAAGACGGGCTTGACCTTGCCAGACGAATTGTCAAACAGGGCGGGATTGAAGCCCTCGAACAGGAATGCAAGTTCCGGGGTGCGACCGGGATACATACCTCTCTGGCAGTAAAAGACCTTGATAAAGCATCAGAAAAGATAAAAGAGGTTATAGCGGATTCATTCGTAATATTGTCAATCGCCGTTCTGCATGATGATTTCGGTTTTGGTGAGAAACGCTGTCAGAGATTCAGAAATGGACTTGACCGGGCTTCCGATTATATAAATGACGGTCTGGCGGAATGGATTGATTATGTAGACGCTATTAAAGAAGAGTTAGGGATTGTATTAAAGAATCCCGGAGAATAACGGACAAGTAGCATTTGGATAAATCAATCATGGAGGACTGCGCAATAGCGTGTCAGTTGCTTACATGGGAAAAGTGAGGATAACAATGAAAAATAATAATTACACATCATTTTTCAAGCCAAAACCAAAGAAAGTAGAGAGATACATTCGTTGCAGAAAATGTGGCGGAAATATGGAATGGAGAAGTGGCTTTCTACCGCAAATCAAATGTCCAAAGTGTGGACATACTGAATATCCGAAACCTTATGAACCAGATTGTATCAAACTGCCAGAAACATTGGAAGAATATTTTGAATTATATGAGAAAGTGAGGACGCAAAATGTTAATCAGAAGTCAGGATAAAGAAACATTAATCAATTTTAACAACTCACTGTCAATCAAAATCATGGAAACTAAGGGAGGTGTAATAATCATCTGCTCAGATACATATGAGACATTTGTTATTGGCAATTATTCCACCAAAGAAAAAGCCATGAAAGTACTGGATATGATTCAGGAAACATATGCGGACGCAAAATTAAATGAAATTCTTCTTCCTGATGTCTGCAAATCGGCTAGTGAATCTCAGAGGGGAAAAGATAATACATTAATTGCAAAAACTATTAGAAAAGATTTTATGAAAAAAATGATATTCCAGATGCCAGCGGATAGTGAGGTGGAAGCATGAGCCACATCAAAGACAGATTGTCCAGTTATCATGATTGGATGCAAGATATTGTAAATAGACACAAGTTGGTTACTGCCAGAGATTTTCTAGAAATGATAGAACAGCTTCAAGATGACTTAGAACTGGATGAAAATGAAAACGATTGGATTCCAGTCGAAAAGAAACTGCCAGAGCCGGGCAAGGATGTTGCTGTACTGCTTAAAGACTTTATCCCGGCAATTGGTAGATATGAAGTAATAAGAGACGGCATTGGAGCCTTTGTAGTTCCAGGGCAAATTGAGACTCCTGTAGAATTCAGATTGCCTGTAACTGCATGGACACCGTTGCCAGAGCCATACAAGGAGGACTAAATGGGAAAATGTAAATTAACCTGTCCGGACGGTGAAACAGAATGCTGCATCTGCTGTACTAAACAGGATTCCTGCCAGTGCAGATGTGACGATATGGACAGCTATGAATATGCGGAGGAGTGTGAAGAGTATGAGACTGATTGATGCTGATAAATTTAAAGAACAGGTTGCAGCGATGACGATTGCACATAATTATCCACCAAGCAAAGCAATTGCTTTGACTGAACTGATTGATAAACAGCCTACTGCGTTTGACTTGGATATGGTTGTTCAACAGTTGGAAATGTTAATCGAAGATAAATGTTCAGAATCGGGTGACGATTGGTATACAGCCCAATGTCTGAATGAAGCAGTTGAAATTGTGAAAGGTGGTGAAGTTGATGGCAATTAAACCTATTTTATTCAATACCGAGATGGTTCGGGCAATCATGGACGGAAGAAAGAGTTGTACTCGGCGGTTAGTAAAGCCTCAACCAGACGAAAAGCATACATTTCAGCTCGGTTTTGTTACCGACAGTACAGAGAAGAAAGAGGTAGGATGCTTTGGATTTGGCATTGATGAATATAGTGGTTCTATTCAGTATGTAAAGCTGCCGTATCAGCCAGGCGATATACTTTATGTCCGAGAAACATGGGAGCGTTTTGAATGTTGGAACTGTGAGGGAGACGAAAGAGGAAATTGCCCCAAAGAACTAAAGAAAAGCGTTTTGTATAAAACTTGTGGTTGCTACATGTATCGGGCAACAGATGAAATAAGTAGAGACGCGAAGTGGAAACCATCCATCCACATGCCGAAAGAAGCTGCTCGTATCTGGCTGAAGGTTACGAATGTGAGAGTGGAGCGGTTACAGGAAATTACGGAAGTGCAGACGGAAGAAGAGGGGTTTTTGTTTACACCACCATGCTTACATCAGACGGGCGAAAATTATTGTGATATAGATGGCCCGTGTGGAAACAAGATTAAATACTGCGATATGAGTGCAGGAGAGCTATTTGGAAAAGTGTTATGGGACAGCACCATTAAGAAATCAGATATTGACATCTACGGCTGGGATGCGAACCCGTGGGTCTGGGTGATCGAGTTTGAACGGTGTGAGAAACCGAAGGAGGTGTGATATGAGAGAAATTCTTTTTAAGGCAAAGAGAGTTAAAAATGGAGAATGGATAGAAGGGAGCCTCATAGATTTGGATATTGACAGCGGATATTGCTATATCGTTCCGCCGTATAAAGGAGCGAGTACATTGCCAATCGGCTTTTTGATAACAGACGGAATGGAATTGGTTATTCCAGAAACCCTCTGCCAGTTCACGGGACTTTGCGACAAGAACGGGAAGAAGATTTGGGAAAATGATATTCTGATGGCGCACTTGGACGAATCCTACCCAGAGGATGCGACATATGAAGCCGTTGAATGGGGTGTTGCAGGATGGGTAGCGCATGAAGCTAATAGCATAGACAGACAGTATATTGATGAGTTTGATCTTGAACATTATGAAGTAGTTGGCAACATTTTCGACAATAAAGAATTATTACAGGAGGGATACAAATGAGTAGCGCAAGTACAATATTCGGAACTAAAGCGTATGTATGCGCAAGATATTTTCTTAGACCGGGAAAGTGTTTCAAATATATCGACCAGCGTGGCGAGGATGCCACAGAACACGTCTATGAGGTCATGGCGTTATATCCGTACTGCGTCCTGTTAAGAGATACCAGAAACGGAGTCAGAACTTGCCCGGGATATAACACTTTGAGTCTGATGCTGAGAGGAAGTGAAGCGAATGAATAACAAACCTACACCAGACATAACGCCAAACCTTGCTATATCAGCATACCATGTATTACAGCAATATTGTACTGGACAGCCAGCGGATTGCAAAGACTGCGGATTCTACGAACACTGTCCAGAATGTTTTCAAGGCATACCATGTGACTGGAACTTGAATGAAGAGGGTGAAATAAATGAAGTTAAGAAAGGCAACACTGATTGACTACGGAGTACCGCCGGACGATATACCGACATTACAAAGCCACTTGCGGAATCTTAACGAGAGCGACAAATACAATCTGTTGCAGGTATCCATCAAATACGCGCCCGGCATTGAATCTCAAATCTATGACAGCATCGTCAACAGCATCGGCTATCGGACAATGGAGAAGATTAGGACGGTTCCTGCAACGGAGAACGACTTCTATGGCTACAAACGTAAGGTCATGGCGGAATATTATCATTTAGCTAAGCTGATTGGCAGACTTTAAAAAACTTAAAAATTTATAAAAGTGGTAGAGAGCTAAATCTCCCCAGTGTGGTATTATATTTGTATATAACTGCTATACTGGGGATTTTTTTGAATTGAGGTGATGATATGGCGAACTTAAAAGCAGTTACAAGAAAACTCCAAAAAGCTATATTATCCACCGGATTAATTATAAAAATCGGAACATCACAATTTTATAGCCACGAGCAGGAACGATTGATAACAGTAACAATTATATCAACACCCACACTTCACCTCACAAAAAGGGGCGAATGGAAGGATTGCGATTATGAAATATTACGAACTGCATCTCAGTATGATGTGGTCATGTGCCTAAAAGAAATATGGGAGGCGGTCAGAAAATGAGGATAGACAGAGGTGATTAGATGGACTTAACGCCGAAACAGAAAGCGTTTGCGGATGAATATATAAAGAATGGCGGGAATGCATCTGATGCCGCAAGGAAAGCTGGATACTCTAATGGAATCATTAGAAACGCAACAAAAAAACTGTTGGAAAAAGGTTGCATTTCCGTATATATAGCCGAAAAACAGTCTCTCATTGAAAAGCAAAAAGGCACTGACATCATGTCTCTGGCAGAAATTCAGCAACGCCGCTCCATGATCGCAAGAGGTGAGCTAACTGATTCATTTGGATTCGCTCCAGATTTCTCCGATCAGCTCAAATCCATGAACGATCTGGAGAAGGCATTAAAGATTAAGCAAGAGCAGGAAGAAAAGAAAGCAGCAGAGGAAGCTGCTAGAAATGCGAAGCCGTATCACATGGATCTGTATAACATTCCTGATTGTTTCCATTGGGCTATCAGAGATATTCGAGATAAGGAACATCTGGAGTATGTATTTAAGGGCGGACGTGGCTCCACGAAATCAACCACTGTTGGAATGACTATAGTAGAGTTGATGAAGAACAACCATGATATTCATGCAGTTGTCTGTCGTAAGGTCGGGAATACCATTAAAGATTCTGTGTATAACAAAATCAAATGGGCTATTGGAAAACAGGAATTTACAGAAGAATTCGATTCTAAACTTTCTCCTATGGAGATTACATTAAAAGCAACCGGGCAAAAGATATACTTCCGTGGTGCTGATGATCCTGACAAAATTAAATCCATTAACCCTGAGTTCGGCTATATCGGCATTCTCTGGTTCGAGGAGTTGGATCAATTCGCGGGGCCTGAGGAAATTCGTAAGATTGAGCAGTCTGCGATTCGTGGCGGCGACCTTGCATGGATATTTAAGAGCTTTAATCCACCAAAAACAATGAATAACTGGGCCAATAAGTATGTTCTCGAACCAAAAGAAAACAGAATAGTCCATTCATCAACTTACTTGGACGTGCCAAAAGGATGGCTGGGGCAGCCATTTATTGACGAAGCAGAACATCTGAAAGAAGTTAATCCAAATGCTTATGAACATGAGTACATGGGAATTGCGAATGGAAACGGTGGAAACGTATTTGAATATCTGGAGATTAGAAATATTACAGATGAAGAGATCGGCCACATGGACAAAATATTTCAGGGGTGTGACTGGGGATTTTTCCCTGATCCGTATGCTTTTATTCGTTTGTATTACAATCATAACACTGAAAAGATATATCTCATTGATGAAATTTACGAAAATAAATGGAGTAATAGGAAATCAGCGGACGAGATTCTAAAAAGAAAATATGATGATTATACTATTACTTGTGATTCTGCCGAGCCTAAATCAATCAATGATTATAGAGATTTTGGACTCCCGGCAAGGGGTGCAATAAAAGGTCCTGGAAGTGTAGAATATTCTATGAAATGGCTTCAGACAAGGACTATCGTTATTGACCCTAAAAGAACGCCTAACGCTTATAAAGAGTTTTCAGAGTACAAATATGAAAGAGATAAAGATGGAAACGTTATAAGCGGATATCCTGATGAAAACAATCATTTAGTCGATGCTTGCAGATACGCAACAGAATCATTGTGGAGAAGAAGGGGTAACAATGCATAATGGGACTTATAATAACACTAAAAAGGTGGTTTAACATGATTTTCAAAAAACAAGCCGAAGAGGACTTTAAAATCCAGGCAGCAGAATTTCCGGAGATGGAATCGCTGATTAACCGGTGTGCGAACATATACAGGGGCGTACCAGAATGGCTAGATGATAAGAATAATATCAAGACGATTAACTTTGCGAAATCTGTCTGCTCAGAGACGGCTCGGCTCGCAACGCTGGCAATCGGCATTCAGATAGACGGTTCCGAAAGGGCTGCGTGGCTACAGGAGCAGATTGACAAGGTATATTTCCAAATACGTCACTGGGTAGAATATGGTTGTGCCTACGGAACAGTTTTTATTAAGCCGAACGGTGAGAGCCTTGACGTATTTACTCCGGTGGATGTGATGATTGTAGATTATGATAATCAGGAAATTAAGGGGATTATATTCAAGGATTCTTACACTGTTGGACGGAAATACTATACACGGCTTGAATATCATAGGTTTGTTGAGACCACCGTGGACGGCGTAACAACCTATCCGTACTATGTTTCAAACAGGGCCTATGTGTCAAAATCTCCTCAGAGCATCGGAGATAAGATTGACCTTAAACAGACCAAATGGGCTGACCTCATGGCAGATACACCACCAATTCTCAAGGCAAACGGTGAGAAACTGGACGGACCGCTATATGGAGTATTGCGGACACCGCAAGCGAATAACGTGGATATTAATGCACCATTGGGCTTGCCAATATTTGCCGAAGCTATCGAAGAACTAAAAGACCTCGACATTGCATACAGCCGTAATGCCGGAGAGATTTTTGACTCTCAGAAGATTGTTCTGGCAGATGATAGACTGCTGATGCCAAGCGGTACACCTGTATCAGCCATGTCGCCACAGGGCATGGAAAACAGACGGAATGAGATGAGCTTACCACACTTTGTCAAGAATGTATTCGGACAGGACGAGAAAGAGTTTTATCAGGAAATCAATCCGCAGCTCAACACGGACACTCGTATAAGCGGTATAAATGCCATTTTAAGCCAGTTGGGGTACAAGATTGGATTCTCTAACGGGTACTTTGTTTTTAACGAATCTAGCGGTATTCAGACGGCTACAGGAGTAGAAGCAGAACAGCAGAGGACGGTACAGTTCATTAAAGATGTTCGAGACAAACTGGAATCCTGTCTGGACGAAGTTATCTACGCATTGAACGTTTACGCTGACCTGTACGGACTTGCGCCAGTCGGAGCATACGAGGTCAATTATGATTTTGGAGACATTCTCTATGTAAGAGAAAACGACCGTGCAAGATGGTGGCAATATGTGACTACTGGCAAGGTTCCGGCATGGCTGTATTTCGTGAAGTTTGAAGGAATGACCGAAGAAGAAGCCAGAGCAATGGTCAAAGAAGCTCAGCCAGACGAACCAACACTATTTGGAGAGGAGTAAAAAGATGGCAGACAAACCAGTAACAAGGGAAGAAAAATATCTTGCGTACTTGACAGGTGATTACACGGGCGAACTCCCAAAACCAATCACGAGAAAAGAGAAGTATTTATACGAATTATGTTTAAAAGGAATTGGCGGTGAAATTTCGCCGGAAGAAATCAAAAATGCAGTAAATGAGTACCTTGAAAAGAATCCGGTCAAGCCCGGAGCCACGACAGAACAGGCACAGCAGATCGAACAGAATAAGACGGACGTTGCTTCGCTAAAGGAAGATTTAACACAGTTAGGAAAAACACTTAACTATGCGAAAATTGATGATATTGTTGGGCAAAAAACAGGTTTTGGATATTGTCAGAAAGTCACTACACAGCAGTGGGAAAATAACGTTTGCACTGTTACAGCAGAAGAAAATGATGCATTCGTTTCTATCGGTTCCATGAGTGATAAATATTTAAAGAGTGGTAGAAAGTATGCTGTTGCATTCAATCTTATGAGTGAAGTGGGCTGTACACTTAGGACACTAACTGATTATAGTTTTACACAAGTAATCGGAACTGTTGGCGGTGCACATCCTACTAATGGTGTTTACTTTATTGATGTTACAACAGACGCTCAATTATGTGTGTCTAATTTTGGTGTCGGTGAAACAAGCATTAAAATTACTGTATTTGATGTCACAGCGGTTGACGAAAGTGTATTAAATGCTATTGATTTTATGGATATGTCAACAAGTTATTCTATTGCTATTATCAACAGGGCAACAGTGGCAGACAGGGCAACAGTGGCAGACAGGGCAACAGTGGCAGACAGGGCTAATAAAGTTGATACTATCGCAGGTGCTAAAAGTGTTAATCTGATTGACGAAACAACCGTTAATGGAGCAACATCAAATATCGGAAATAAGCTAACATATGTAAATACTAGTGTAGATTATAAAGATAGTGGATTTAGTTTCACAGCAGAAAGCGGAAAGTCTTACTATGTCGGTGCAATCATAACGAACAATGCTGACGTAGATTTGCCGGGATTTTCAAGAGCGTACACTGGTGTGACTGATTCAACATATTTGGGTACTGTACCAAGCGGTTCTACAATCGTTGATATGGTAAAAGTAGACGGAATAGATGGAAAAATCGGTGTTGTATATTCGTTCTATTCTGCAACTGCTATTTCCGTAAATTACACAATGCAGATGTTCGCTTTTGAGGATTTAGGCGGTAGTTTTGAATTGTATAAACAGAAAATGTTTTCTGATTATGTTATTGATAAATCCGTTTATGCTGATATTGCAAGTAAGTGTTTTACTGGAATGGAACAGAAAAACATTTGTGCTTTTGGTGATAGCATTACCGCACAAGCAAAATGGTATGAACCTTTGAAAAGTTATTTAGGTGCATCTAATATCTATAATCGTGGTATCGGTGGCACTTGCATAGGTGGGAGTGGCGCAAATGCAATGTGGCAAGACGTTAGAATTAACGCTTTGGAGGAAGACATTGATTGTTTGCTGATTATGGGTGGAACAAATGACTCCGCTCAAGGTGTAACCATTGGGGAAATTAGCAGAGATAATCTTGATACAAGCACTTTTGTTGGTGCTTATAATGTGCTTTTGAGTAAGGTTTATTGCAAATATTATCATCTTGGAACTTATGAGGGAATTACGCAGACAACAGAAGTAAAGCCTATTAAGATTATGCTTGCTACACCTATTTACTGTAATAACCCCACTTACGGAAATATGGATAATATTGCAGAAGCGGTTAGGGGAATTGCTAATATGTGGGGTATTCCAGTTGCAGACCAACACGCAAAAAGTGGTATCAATGCTGTTACTGCTGAATTATATCTTGCCGACAACGTACATCCAAATGATGAGGGTGGAAAACGTGTTGCAAATGTATGGGGAAACGCATTAAGAGAAAATGCCGAACTAAACTAAAGACAACATTTCGGTATTACTAATACTTTAGTGAATTAAGTAAAAAAGTGGGGAGGATTAAAACCCCTCTCCACTTTACAATAACATTATTAACAGTCAGAATCTTCTCGCTTGGATACAGCAAATGTCCTCACTGTATTTGCGCCAGGGACATTGCCATCATTAATGCACTTAGCCATATGAAGCATAGATATGATTTGTGATGAAGACGGATGTTCTTTACCGCAGTTTGGACAAATTACCTTTTCTGTGTTAATTTGCTCGTTTACGTAATAGTTGCAATTACAAGTACAATAAATTTTCAATTTTAAAAACATTTTGCGTACCTCCTTAATAGGTTGATTGTAGCATATTTTTAAAACATGTACCACGACTTTTATCGAAAGAGGTGATATACTATGCTTAGTCCTGAATATTTACGCCGGATAACAGAGGGCAGTGAACAAATTGCGGAAGAACTGCATCAGTATATCATCTCTGAAATCGTGTCAAGGATGATGGCAAGAATCGGCAGAGGTGAGGACTATATTCTGACCAATGCCGATGCATGGAGAATCAGAACGCTGCAAGAATCCGGTGAACTGTTAGAGGACATTCTGGCAGAATTATCCAAATATACCAAACGTGAACAGCAGGAACTTCTTGAAGCGTTTGAGGATGCTGGAATCACTGCAATGAACTATGATGACAAGGTATATAAGGCGGCGGGGCTAAGCCCTGTGCCGCTCGAACAGTCACCGGCAATGATAAGGCTCATGGAGCGAAATATGCTTGCAACCATGGGCGAGTGGAAGAACTTCACACGAACAACCGCAAGTGCCGCTCAGAGGCTCTATATTGAGCAATGCGACCTTGCATATAATCATGTGATGACTGGAGCGGTTGGATATATGCAAGCCATTAAAGAGGCAGTTAATAACGTTGTATCAGATGGTGTGACGGTCACATATCCATCTGGCAGAAAAGATACGATTGAAACAGCGGTAGCACGTTCTGTTAGAACTGGTGTGGCGCAGGCTACGGGAGACATATCCTTAAAGCGCATGGAAGAAATGGACTGGGATTTAGTTCTGGTCAGCGCACACATGGGAGCCAGAACAGGTGATGGCGGTGAGAATCCCGGAAATCACTCATGGTGGCAAGGTAAGATATACTCTCGTTCTGGCAAGAGTAAGAAATTTCCACCGTTCTCATTAACCGGATATGGGACAGCAAGCGGATTGTCAGGGGTCAACTGTCGGCATAGCTTTGGAGCCAGCGATGGAGAATTCAATCCTTATGCAGAACTATCAGCACAGGACAAAGCTGACAAAGGCAAACAGTACGAAAAGGAACAGCGGCAACGTACTTACGAGCGAAGAATCCGCAAGACGAAGAGAGAAGTCCTTGGACTGCAAGCAGGAGTCGACAATACACCAAATGAAAAGGCAAAATTCGCACTCCAGCAAGACCTTGACCGGAAGTCTTATCTTTTGCAGAAACAAAATGCTGCATACAAAGATTACTGCAAGCAGAACGACCTGAGAGAATTACAGGACCGGCTCATGATCGCTAAATGGAACCGCCAGAATGCCGCAAAAGCCAGAGGAGCGGCAAAGAGATATAAAACAGCAAAGGGGATTGACTGATGGATAGATGGGAATATTTCAATCCTAATCCTGTTAAAGGTAAGAGAACCGGAGATTGCGTTGTCCGGGCAATATGCAAAGCAACCGGGTTCGACTGGGAAACGGTATTTGCTGGACTGATGATACAGGCGTGTGCTCTGTCAGATATGCCAAGTGCAAATTATGTCTGGGGAGCGTATCTTTATAAGCATGGATACAGGCGGAAACTAATTGAACAGTCAGAGCGATATATCTATACAGTCAATGACTTTTGCACAGACCATCCGACCGGAACGTACATTCTCTGTATAGATGGTCATGTGGTGACGGTGCAGGATGGTAAATTTTACGATACATGGGATAGCGGTAATGAAGTCCCGGTATACTACTGGGAAAAGGAGTAACTAAATGAGCATACAAGAATTTATTCAATTGTTTCTTTCAGTCTGCGGAGGGGTGTCCATTGTCGGAGGGGCGGCAGCCGTAATATTTAAGTGGATTACACCGGCGTTCAGGCTTAATAAGCGAGTAGAGACGCTAGAAGAACATGACAAGCGAGATTATGAAAGTCTTCAGAGAATTGCAGAACGTGACTCATTAATTCTGGAAGTGTTATCGACTATGCTGGACAGTCAGATCAGCGGAAACAACGTCGAGGAGTTAAAAAAAACAAAGCAGAAGCTCACGGAGTATCTTGCGCAGAATCAGCGTTAATTGCATTAATAAGGGGTATGCTCATGAAGTTATATGTATTCACTAAGAAAGATATAGACAGGTTTTTGACAGAGTGTAATTTCACACCGGATGAAGAAAGATTGTTCCGGCTGAGATGCAAGGAACACACTCTTGAATACTGTGCTGAGCAGATGAATGTGAGTATATCCACAGCGAAACGATTAAGCCGGAGGGTGAACAATAAAATAATTAAAGTGTGTTAAGGCAACAATAAAAGCCCCGGGACTATTTC
>OGOO01000472.1_pt1 | contig 48450 bp, 41 predicted proteins | sample 1552651 | NCBI WGS metagenome assembly OGOO01 (sample SAMEA2580118, study PRJEB22360) | human gut metagenome | biome: human gut; feature: human-associated habitat; material: faeces | place: Denmark | collected 2008/2010 | reverse complement strand
GAGAGGTGGAGCCCTCTTTAATGGTAAAGAGGGACGGGGTGATTTTAGAAGAATTTTGATAGACTTTATAAAAGTCGCAAACAACGTAGTAGTAGTCAATGATTTGCCTCATTCCAATCCCTTCGTCGAAGAAATGGTGATACAGATGGGTTAGCTGATAAATCACATTGAATGCCGTCGTTGGTATAGCAATTTCTCCAATACCATCTGGTAGGCTAACAACATTTAAGCATTGCAAATCCGCATTCCGTTTGAACCACTTCTGCAATCTGGCATTATAAAGAGAATTATTCATAGAGCAAGGAAAGAAATGCAGCTCCACCGGAACACCATCAAGAGAAGTCTCCAGATGCTGCAGTCTGATATCATCCCCGAGTTCAAACTTCTTTGAAGCATACTCCATAATCCTCTCCCTACTAGCATCAATCCAAACATCAATATCCCCTGGAGTACGTGAATAAGGATTCGGATACATCAAGGCATTGCCTTGTCCTTTCAAGATGCAGCATCGCAATCCATCTTCTCTAAACTTTGAATAGAGTTCACCCGCTACAGCATTCACCTTCACGTTCTGTCGACGAATTTGTTGTGACGCTCCCATCCAAGTCATCAGCAAATCCCTTCCCATAGGATTTTGCTTTAGCTCTTCAGAAAATTCTTTCGTCAATCTCTCGATACCATCAAAACAAAAGCCAAGAAGAGCTTGCCTAGAAGCAAAGGTGTATAGTTGTCGCCAATCTATTTTGGCGACGACCATACTCATATCCACCTTCTTGCCAAGGCAATAATTTAAGAACAAAAAGATTGCTGATGTTTTTATCATTTCTTATTTCAGATATTTCCTGTCATTATCCTCGAACCAGTCAGCAAGAGCTTCCTCGAAGCTCCACTTAAACTGATAACCGCAGTACTTCAACTTCTCACCACAGATATTAGTAGAAATTTGGAGCTTCTTCACTCTCGCAGGACAGATACCCATTGGCGAGCCAAGAAGCATGGCAGCTCTTGCCATAGGCAAGATAACCCAGTTTGGAATATCAGGTACAAACTGAGTTAAACCTGTTACCTTCTTCATAGCCTCAACAATATGCTGGATAGTATAAGCAGGCTCAAAGCAACAGTTATACAATTCAACACCATGTTCATGATGTTCCAAGCGATACAGCATGAAGCGAACCAATTCCTTTACATAGATACAAGCCTTGATGGTATCCTTTCTGCCAGGGTAAGCAAACTTATGACCACGGATAGCCCAATACAATCTCGTGAAATTACCATTCTCACCCTTTCCGAATACCACACCAGGACGAACGATAGTGAGCTGACGATGAGTCGCATCACCATTCTGCCACTTCTCATGAATCTTCTCTGCCACCAACTTAGAGATACCGTATGCAGTATTAGGAGTAGGCAAAGTAGTCTCCTTCTTCAATTCCTCAGCAGCTCCGTATGGTGCAATACTTGAAGTAAACACAATCTTCTTGATATTCCACTTCTCTGCAAACGCCACCACATTCTCAGCACCACGAATATTCGTCTCGAAATACTCATGATCCTCATGACCAGGAGTACGATGTACAGCAGCAAAGTTGAAGATGACATCATCCTCTGTAGGAGTAAATGGCAAGTTCTCGATAGGCTTGCGGATATCATACTCGATGAAAGTTGACTGCAACTTCTGACCATCACGCAAAGCTGGCTTGTAATCCTTTACTACCGGATTAGGAGTACCAGGCTTAACGATGTCAAGGTTATATACTAGGGCGTTAGGATAACGCTCCTTAATCAAATTTGTAAGATGGGTACCGATGAAGCCGGTACCGCCAGTGATAATATAGTTCATAAAACTATGTTTTATAGATTATTGGCTGCACTCGGCAAAATCAAGCGAGCTTGTTTTGCTCCCGTTTGCACAATAATTCATTTGTATTTATCGGTTATAAATTTCTGTATAAATGTCTTCCAATGCCTTGATACGATTATCAATAAAGAAATCAGTCTCAAAATAAGAACGGGAGTTCTTCTCCATTTCTTTACGCTTCTCATCATTCTCTATCAAGTCATTCATCTTTTCAACAAAGACCTCTTCCTTCAATGGCAATAGATAACCATTATAGCCATCTTTCACACAATCCTTGTTGCCCAGCACATCACTTGCCACAATCGCCTTACCCAAAGACATAGCTTCTATCACAGAGATAGGAAGTCCCTCATAGAGAGAAGTCATGAAGTAAAGCATACTTCCCTTTACATACTTCAAAGTCTCCTCGTGGCTAAGCCAAGGCAAGAGGTAGAACGTATCATCCATATCATACTGATGAATGAGCTTCTTCATATCTTCCAACATAGGAGAATAGAAGCCAACACCTAGCAGATAGAATTTTATATCAGGATGCTTTAGATGGATTCCATGAGCGACTTCTACCATGAACAAAGGGTTCTTCTGATAAGAAGGACGACCGATGGAAGTGATGTAACGCTCGCCTACTTTTGGAAAAGGCAAATCTGATACCTCAATCTTACCAGAAGAAATCTGTGGAAGACTATCCGGCACGGCATTATTCCAAGCAAAAGCCTTCTTTACCTTGAAGCCAACTACCTTCATACCCAATTCTCTTTCAGAACCAGAACAGGCAAGAAGATAGGAGTTCAGCTTTGCAATCTTCTCTAACAGAAGAAACACCTGCTTTTTCTTGGTAGATTCTGCAGAGAGGAAAGAGAAGGCATGAGCCGTATAAACTACCTTTGTTCCTGTAAAGAAAGCAGCGAATCTTCCTATCACTCCTCCCTTTGCACTATGACAATGCACCAGGTCAGGTTTTTCTTTTTTGATAATCTTGATAGCCTGCATCACCGCCTTCATATCCTTTACAGGATTCAAGGCACGATACATATCTATACTATACGTCTTAACCTGCTTGCCATGTCGCATATAAGGCTTGCTGTTATCATCCGCACCATTAACGATAGCGAACTCAAACTTGTCACTAGCCAAAGCCACAGTATTGCGAACATAAGTATCTATGCCGCTTTTTAGATTTCCAATATGTAATATTTTCATAAAGATTATTCTGCTTTTGTTACGACATACATACCAGTAGGCAGTAATCCATCATAAATTTCAACCCACAATAAAGAATCAAATTTTCGAATACCAAACGGAGTCATTGCATCATTGTCTGTCAAAAAGAGTCTATTATCCTTAAGATAGAACTCATCATTGTCTGTAATTTTACCTTTATTGATTTTAATAGAGTATTCTGCTACATTTGAAGAATATTCTATTTTCACCTCGTGTTTTTTTGGAAAATATGTTAGAGTATAATCTCCAACGGAAATAACCTGCTTAATTTCACTGAATTTTACATTTGCCGGATAAGAAGGACAATTAATTTTAGGTACATCTGCATGCTCCTGTTGTTGAACATCTTTTTTACCATCAAACACTGTAAAATCTAGTTCCATTGCAACTTTAAACAACTTATTCCATTCCTCTTGGCTAACTTCTGCAACCTCCGGAATTTGTTCAGAACCTAAAGACAATTCTACTCGTTTTTCATGAGCTTCATCACTATGTTGAGAAGAATTTGTTACTATAGCCAGTTTTTCCTTACAAGCAACCCAACGCAAATCAAACTCACGTCTTAACTTAGGACTATTCACCATTTCACGAATGGTACTATAGTACTTCAAGGCATCAACAATTTTAGTTCTCTGCTCGATAATTTTACCTAGCTCTATAAAAACAAGTGGAGCCAATTGTTTTCTGTCAAATTGTTTGTATTCAGACAAAGTCTCCTCGAGTTTCGTTTTTGAACCACCAAACCACAAATCCAACTTTTTCTGAAAAGCTTTTGTTTTGAATTCTTGGATGGTTTTTATTGCTCTAATAAAAAACTCTGTATCAGAATTAACAAAGATTTCTACAGGAGCCTTCCAAGTACTGATGTCACCATAACGAATCATGAATAAAGCATCCAGAGACTGCAGATAAGGTAAAAACAAATGGCGTTTTTTAATTATCTCTTTTAAATCGGCATATTCATTAAGACTACTAATATGATTTACCATAAAAGGTAGCATTTTGTTAAACAATACATCCGACGAATTCAAATCTTGTTTTAATGCCGAACAAAGAATAACATGTTGATTTTCATTCAAATCATTTTTACCATAATTCTTCCAATCGGTAAGAAGCAAATTACCCCAATCAGGATTTCCCATTCTTGGTGCATATTCGATATTTTCCGGAAAAGAAGTAATATTATACTTAGCATTATAATATTCTTTTGGATAAGGAGGAGTAGACATCTCCCATAATTTAATGGCACCAGCCAATTCTTTATTATTAAATGCAACAAGAGCCAATGGAGATAAATCTACCTTGATATTGATCTTGCCAAGTTCTTCTTTCAAATTATTTATATTATCCAAATTCTTGTCTATAGACAAATTATGTCCATATGATATATGTTTGACTGCAACATTTACAATCTTTTGCCAAGAATTCAACAAGAAATTAGCTTTATCCTTTGAAGAAAGACAATTTGCAAGTACCTCCTTCAAATCATCAACAACCATTGCCCCCGTAGCAATCATACAAGTTTGTTGACGAATATCATTTACATGCCCGTTAAGTTTTATAATCTCTTTAACTATTTCATCAGTATTCTTGTTTTCAGCTAATTCTTCCCAGTAATTATCTAAAGCTTTATCTGCTAGTTTTGCTTTAACAAAGAAATCAGCAGCAGCCATTCGTTTACCTTCAAAAACAAAAGCCCATGCCATGCATTCTGCATATTTTTCCTTGCTGTTTCTTTCTTTGTATCGACATGCTACCATGCGCATCATACTAGCATCGGAACGTAAGAGAGCATTATTCTTCATTTTATCAAGTTCTTCAAAGACATCACGAACTTTGAGTTGCGCAAAAGAAATTTCTTCAGCAGGATGAGCATTTATCCAACCTAGATTTCCATCATCTTCCCAAGCATTTTTCTTTGTATCTAAACTTTCTATCATTTCGCTTTGCAAACTCATTATAGCTTTTCTATTAGCAGAAGTTGCATCATTGAAAGCAAAAGCCCAAAATGAATTCATGGTAAATTCATCCAATATGAAAATACGAGAGGTGGCTCTAGTTACAGCAACATAAGCATTGCAAACCTGGTACTTCAGTTCAATGTCCCCCTCAATATCTTCTTTCGGATTAGCAAACCATTCAAGTAATTCTTGCACTTTAAACTTGCAGTTATTACCTTCTGTATTAAAACCATAAATGATTACATTCGCATACTCACAACCTTTGGCCTGACTAGGTGAGAGTATTGTTAAGCCTTGTGGAATGCCATTTTCAAAATTAATTTTATCCTTTAATGGCGAGTTCTTGATAAAATCTTCTACAGATTCTCCTTCTGCTATTGGAATTATCATATTAACCAAGTTGCCAGGAATTGCATCCCAAATAGTATAATCATTAGGTGAAACACAATAGATTGACGGACCATCAATTGAAAAATGAGGTGTCTGCGGATAAGAAAACTCATTGAGACGAGACGCTCGCAATAGTTGGACACGATTAGCCAATCTTACGATTTGTGCAGTTGAACGGAAATTTTCATTAAACTCTATCGGTCTCGGCAATTTACTCTCATCTTTCTTATCTCCCAATCCCGTCATCTCAAAAATGCTGTTGACAAAATAACTACGCAATGAGTCCCAACTAAATCCCGTAGGGTTTAATGTTTGGAATTCATCTCCAGCAAAGACAAACGGCAATTTCTTCACATCATCAACATTCTCTATTTTCCTATTAGAGAACAATGAGACTTTTAAGATAAAATCAATTTCTATTCTCGTGAAATCTTGGGCTTCATCACAATAGATTGCAGAAAACTGTTCCTTTGCATAACCTTTTTCCAGGCAATATTTAACTAAATCTTGGTCGTCCCAATATTTATCACTGGTTAAATCCTTATACCATTTGTCCCAAACAACATCATATACTTTCTTGAAAGTATCAATACTTACAGTTAAGTAGTTCCTTCCTAATGCCTCATAGTCATCTGGAGTTAAGTAAGAATCATTATTCCAACCCTTTATATAAGTTCTAATGATATGCCAACAGATACTTGGTCCAAAGTTTTTAACGGCATCACGATCTTTCCCGAATCGTTCTGACCATTTTTTCTTAAAAACAGCAAAAGATATGTACTTTTCATCAGAGAACTTTGTTTCCAAGATTTCTTTATCATAATCTTGGATGCACTTTTTCAGTAAGTCTTTAAAGACATAGAACATATTTTTCAATGATGGTTGAATGTCTTTCTTATAACTTACCGAATGCTTCTTCATTATCTCCTTATACACATTATTCTTATCAAATAATGTCTGAGATAATTTCTTTGCATCTTCAATTAAAGTCTTGCTGTATGAAAGATAAACCGGAGGTAGAAGTTGTGGACAATCAAATGCATCCTTATTAAGCTGAAACCTCAATACAATCTCAGCAAACAGATACTGTAAGACTGTTGATTTTCCACTACCAGCTCGACCTGAAATAAACAAAGGATAATTTGGTTTACTATTGGATACCACTGCAACTTGTTCTTCTGTAAGAACAAGATTACTCTTACTGTCTTGTTCCATACGTCTCCACTCATCGTCATCAAGATACAAGAAACTTTGAGGATAACCTCTCATATAATTATCAGGCTCTCCTCTTTTGAGAATCTTTTCTATTCTTTCAGTTTCTGTCTTACGAGGTGCTGCTGCAAGAATCCAATTTGAGGATTTATGAAAAATTAGAAGGATACGATCTTTAATATTTATCTTACTCCAACCATCGGCATCAAGTAAATGCTTATATATATGAGAAGAAATGGCTTGAGCAGCTTTTGAGAATTCATCGAATGATTCATTTTCTTCAGTACCAATAATATCATCTATCCATTCCTTGGTTTCGTAAACAGCATCTTCGAAAAGATTACTGTTTATTGATAATGGTGAAGAAATAAAAGAAACTTCATTACCTAAAAGAGGACTTTTCTCTTGATAATCTGTTTTATATCGGTTCTCAATTATTTCATCATGGAATGAATTCAATTCGTTCTTTTCTTGCGGACTAAGCTCTTTCTTTGCTACATAAGTTGCTTCAGTACCCTGAGTTATTTGAGCAACGTAAACATCATGGCGCATAGCATCACGCAAAACGTAAATGCATACACCATCCTTGTAAACCATCTTTTTCCAGATAAAAGTTGGTCTACTATGTTTCCCTGGGAACTTAGACATGATGAAATCATCTCGCAAAATAGAAGATTCACCATAGCCCATTTGTATATCCACATGCGACTTTTCGAATCTTTTCAACAAGTCACAAAAGTCCTTGGCAAACTTTTCCTTATTCCACCAACGACGTTTCTCTTCTGTTACATAATAAAAATATTCCATAACATATAGTTAAAATTTATATTTTTGGCCTTATACTAAAGCTATTTTACTTTACTAGAACTTCACCATAAGACAACTCAACGATTTTTTCGTTTTTTCCTCAACATACTTATCCCATCAATTGTTCCACACGCTAAATTGAACATTCCGCAATAAATTTTTAATATCAGCAATGTCTTTTTTCAACCCATTTCTAATTCCCCAACATCCATTTATTTTTACTTGTTTCAAAGACTCCTGATATTCTATTTGATATGTTGCATATTCAATTTCTACATAAAATAAACTCTCTCTCTTTTCCTTGGCAAAATAAAGAGGAGCAGCCAATTCTACCGTCGGTGAAACTAGAACAACTCTCCCTCTCTTGCTCTTCTTAAATCATCCAGCTGAATCAGCTCAAAGCTGCGCAAATCCAATCTTCCAGCAACCCGTTCCTTCCCTTGTCTGTCATTGTCACCATAATAAGAAATATGCCATATGGCACCTTCATTGACAATATCTCTCACATGTTCAAAGTATGGTAAATCCACATCAGCCATAGAGTGTCCCAACACATATACATCTGTAATATCTGCTAAATTGCTAAAGAAGTCTTCATTTTCAGCAATGATAGCCTGCGTATCTTTTCTCCATCCTTTAACTAGGTTAGCAACCTCAGAACAAGCTTCCTGTTGTATTTCATCTTCGGAAGTAAATATATCATTTATCTCTGCGTCTTGCATATTATGCCCTAATGTAAGTTGAGGGAAATTCCTTCGTACACAACCATGAATATGTAACACTTGATCAGGATTCACTTGATAAACATTCTCCAAAGTCAATGTATAGTTAAATGTCATAAACAAAGAGTCTTCTAACAAAAGATGATATAGTCTATGTACATTAGCTAATTCAATAGACTGAATCCATTCTGTGAAATCTGTTTTTATTGTATCAACATAATCTACTTCATTACGGATTTCATCGATAAACCTATTATATCCGTTCATATTTTGATTCCAATCTGGATTATTTATTGTAGCCCAATCAAAGATGGCGCTCTGACTAATACTAGGCATATTTTCCTCGAAACTACACCAAAGATCATCAATTTGATCTCCATAATATCGACTCAACTTCATATACATTTCAGGAATGTTTCTTTCACAATAATCCCTAAAGTCAGAATACTTACTTGGTATGCCATGAGCTATATCAAAGCCATTACCTATTATATACAATCTACTCATATCTTTGTATTTTAAGTTCCACTTCCTTCAATTCCTCTGGCGTATCTATCTCATAGATACAGAGAAAATGATTCTACTCTCATTTTCAAATACCTGCTTGAAGTCTTGAATGTTTTGTGAAATATCAATCGTATCCATAAACAAGCCAAACTACCTATTAGATATCATTACAGAAGAGGGATGATTAAATCACCCCTCTTTTCTGTAAATCCTGGAATGCAGCAATCAACTTATCATAATCTTTTGTTGTCAATGCTCCTATATGTCCGACACGGAAGATAGTATCCTTCATATCTCCACCATTAGGACAAATCCACATTCCATACTCATCCTTTATCTTCAAGAAGATATCGTAAGCAGAAGCGGTTGTAGGATGAAGCGGTGTTACAGCATTTGATAAAGATTCTGATACGATTTCAAAAGGCAGATTTTTTATCTGCTCTCGGAAGTAAGTTGCCAAAGCACCGATTCTAGCGATTTCTCCTTCAACACCACCATTAGCGTCTATCTCTTTCAAACGAGCATTAATCTGGCGAAGAATACCAACAGCTGGGGTCCAAGGAGTCTGCCCACGTTCCATATTCTTCAATGCTATCTTCAAATCAAAGTATTGACATACACACTTAGTATTGTTAACTCGATTAATTGCCTTTGGAGAAAGTACCATTACAGAAATTCCAGGAGGGCACGCTAAAGCTTTCTGGCTACCAGTAATCATAATATCAGCCCCCAATTCCTTCATATCAAAAGGATCAGCTAAGAATGTACTAATACAATCAACTATCAAAAACAGATTATTTCGCTTACAGAAATTGCTAATCATGTTAATATCATAGTGAACTCCTGTTGAAGTCTCATGCTTGTTAACTAAGAATGCAGTATAACCTTGCCCCTCATATGGAGCAAGATGCTCAGCTTTCAACGCCTTTCCATGCTCTAGTTTTATCTCTGTATATGGAATATGATGAAGTTCAAGCAATTCGACAAAACGATGACCAAAACTACCTCCATTCACAACCAATGCCTTATCATTAGGTGTTAGGGTATTCATAATAGCAGTCTCCATCGCTCCAGAACCTGAAGAAGTCAAAAATACAACTTTAGAATCATCAGAAGCTTTTGCAAACTTCTTGATGAGTTTTTCGTTTTCAAACATAACATCAGAAAACTCTGATGTTCTGAAATAAGGTACCTGTTCTGCACCTATTGCTCGTACAGCTTCACTAGACTGTACAGGACCTACTGTGAAATTAATCATTATTTTAAAATTTAAAATATTTTCTTTAAAACTTTCTTTACCAAATGCTTTACATGAGCATAAACAGGTTTTTTATCTTTAGAATTATAATAGAACAAACAATCTGCTGTCAATAATTGATACAACCATTTGAATATACAAATTTTTCCAGTCAACACAAATTCTTTAAAATCCATTGGTTCTACAAGTCCAACAAATTTGGTACGTTTGACTTGCAAATTTGAGTTTATCTCATGAGTTAAACAACCTTTTGCCCAATTATATAATAGATTGACTCCACCAAAGGTCATAGGATAACTCCATGTTGAGTTTCTAAAGTTAATCTCTAAAAAGTATATGGTTCCGTCTTTTGCCAGAAGAAACTCTGCTTCAAATATGCCTGTAAAGCCAACTTTTGCTATCATCTTTTTCACTCCTTCAACAATATTTTGCTCAGTAGTTTTGGTATACATAATATAATTACCATATGAACCAGGCTTTGCTCGTAAATAGGTTGCTTTAAATGGCATGACAATATTTTGACCATTATTTATCGAAAATGAATCATAGCAAAATTCTGTTTGTTTCTCTATAAATTCTTCTACAAGAACAGTTTCGCTTTTTATGGATTTATAAGCATCTATCAATTCTTCTTTAGTTTGACAAATATGCACATCCTTTTTCCAACCTCCTTCAATAGATTTTATAGACTTTGTAATTACAGGATAACGTAAACTATGGGGAAGTTCACCACGTTTTAATTCCTCTGCTTTAGGAATATTAAAACCACATTCTAATCCCAATTTACTGATAGCATCTTTATTCATATAGTGTGATACTATTCCCTGTTCTTTACCATGAAAGAAATAAAATTTATCTTTAATTTCATTATAATGTAAATCTAGAAAACTACCGACCCAATCATCACATGAAAAGACAAAAGGCTTTTCATGTTCATTACCAAATTTTGAAATAAGACAATCATAACCCTGTTGTACAGAATCTACAATATAGACATCTCCAACATAACGACTATTATTTGTCAAATGAGGAGTATCACTATAATGTGGATGCAATATTACATCAGGGATAATACCTGCTTCTCCCAAACTTCTCACAGCACCAAGAGTATTATAATGATCGGAACCGAAAATTACAAATTTGTGCTTTCTTAATTCAATATCTATATTCTCCATAATTTATTTATTATTCAAATACATTTTAATATCATTAACTATCATAAATGCTATCAGGATAAACCCCAGATAACCATTCAAGCCATAAATTACATTCAACAATGGGCGATATGGTACAAAGCATGCAATCATGCAGCCTACGATACCACCTACAATAATCAAAATCTTATAAAGTTTGGTACCATCTGTTGAAATTACACGAATACCAGTCCAAAGTAAAGGACATGCAGAAGTGTAGATGCCAAAGAAGATGATAACAGTGAAAACTGTTGCAAGAAGAGGATGAATGCTCTTTGCCAATACCAACGCAGGAATACCCACATTCCAGGTGGAATCAATATTGGCAATCAAAGCAACACAGCAAACTGCAGCAGCAGCAAAGATGGCGAGAGTAGAAAGCAACATACCCACATTCACTTCCTTCTTATCATGGTTAGCACCAATCTTACTCAAGAAGGCAGCAAACCACAATATGACAAATCCGCCATACGAAGCACCTGAAGCAAATGGATTACCATCTCCTACCTGAGTAATCTCATACTTGCCACTATCTACTGCTTGCAATCCTTCCGTAAAATGAGGAAAACCGCTAATAGCTGTCCAGATAGCAACAAAGATAATGAGTACTACAATAATAGGACCGAAGATACCCAATGTCTTGACAATACGGTTCAAGCCAAAGACAGCTGTCACGATGACCAATGCAGCAAGTATAGCTGCACCAACGCCATTAGGCAATCCCCACTGCTCCATTGCTGTAGAATTCGCCCCCCCGCACATTACCACAAAACTCATATAGCAGAACAAGGCAGAGAAATAATCGAAGAATTTACCGATATATTTTCCGCAATATGCCTTGTAAATATCTCCATTATGCTTTACATGCAAACGATGACCATTTGATATAAACGAGAGATTGGTATATACATATATTATAGCACATACTGCTATTACTACCCAGAACTCACTACCATACGATGCCTCATATTGCATCACCTCTTGCATTGTCGCAAAACCGGCGCCAATATAGAATGCTATACAAGCACCGCAAAACTGTAAGATTCTCTTAAATTTATCCATTATACTTATTTGTTACTGAAAGCAAACTCAACGGCTAATACAAATCGTGGTTGTTTGGTCAGAATATCATTTGCCCAAGCATAAAGGTTGATATTCTTATGAGAATAATAACATCCCATAGACAAATCCACATCCTTATCAAACTTCCAGGAATGAATAGCACCTACCATAGGAGTAATACTGTTTCCCTTGCCTGGAAGTTCAAATGTATGACCGATATAGCTCCATTGCTTTGCGGAAGTTAATTCGTCCTCATTGTTCTCCAACCAGGTATCGGTTACATAAAACCATTTGCCATCCTTCGTAATATTACCATTGATATAAAGAGCCGATGTTAAATAACTGAATTTGTGATGATCATTCAGATCAAAAGATGGAGTCAGCTGTGCACCGATCTTCAAATAGTCATTTATCTTTGTTCCACCTCTTACGATATAACCAATATAATTAGCAGCACCATTGGTATATAAGTCAACACCAGTTTGAAAATGGTTACCAATACCATATTGCAAAGTTGAATACGTTTCCCAAGTATCAGCCTTGGTTCTATATTTCATGGAAGAATAACCATATAGTTTCTGATTACCAACGGTAGTGCCGAAGTTAGGAATTTGAGCACATATATGCATTGAAGATGCAAGAAACAATACATAAAGAATTGATTTCTTTATCATAATTCAAAAAAGTTTTCTTTGTTCATAAATTGTTCCATCACTTGTGCCATGCAAATACTCTCTTTTCTACGCAAACGGGCAGAAGAGAAACGTTTGTTTACTATACAACTGATGAATTCCTGTATCTCATAACGCAAACCAAAACCATCCCATTTATAGAAATACTTTTTATTATCGTTTTGGTTTTCATAACGCAACTCAAAATAATCTGTCTTCCACCATGGTGCTGGCACATAAGCATATCCCTTGGTTCCTGAAATCACCAAGCATCCTTCTGTTTTTACACCCAATCCTACCTTAAAAGAGCAAGTAGCTTTAGGATAATGGAAAACTCCACGTGTATAAACATCAATACCATTCTCCATACGAGAATAAAGATTCAAATTCTCATAATTGATACCCATTAACTTGATTATAGGTAATAACGGATAACTTCCTTCCTCATACATAGAACCACCCGCTTGCTTAGAATCAAATTCACGACCATTCTTGTCTAGAAGTTGTGACAAAGAAGCTTCTATGTCAACCACATCACCTATCAAACCAGACTTAATGATAACCATCAAGTGATTAAAAGCAGGACAATGAGCCGTTTTGTTTGCTTCCATTAAAATGACCCCACTATCTTCAGCCAACTGATATAGTTCTTGTGCCTGAGCCTTTTCTAATACCAATGGTGTTTCACAGAGCACATGCTTATGAGCTAAAATAGCGTTTTTAATATCTTGGTAATGAGAAAGATGAGGAGTTGCAATGTAAACTGCATCTACTGAATCATATAAATCATCTACATTTTGACAAGCAATTACGTTTTCATGCTTAAATACATAATTCTTTCCTTTAGCCTCATCAATATCATAAGCAGCAACAACATCAACACCACTAACTACAGATGCTTCAGAAGGAAATCTATCTGCCACACGACCACAACCGATAATGCCAACCTTTACAACATCCTGCGATTCGTTACGAAGCATTGTAGATGATATACCTTGAGTTCTTGGCAGATAAACAACCTCACAAAACTCACTAAGGTAATCAAACTTCCCTTCCCAATCTGAACCAATGGCAAATATATCAACATTATATTTTTGGATGTCATCGATCTTCTGACCAACATAGTCCTCTATAATAATCTTGTCAGCATACCCAGTAGCTTTAACAGCCTCAACACGCTCCAAGACATTATTGCGGACATTTAATTTTCCTCTATCTCTATCAAAGCTATCATTGGTGACACCCACAATAAGGTAATCTCCCAATTCCTTAGCTCGACGTAAGAGATTTATATGACCCTGATGAAGAAGGTCATACGTGCCGTACGTAATAACAGTTTTCATATCTTACATTTTTATACCCATAATCTTAAGAACTTTTTCACAGAAGTTACCTTTCATGTCCTCATTCACAAGAGCATTTATTTCTTTTCTCTCTTCTTTATAAGAATCAACACCATCTGCCAGGTTTTTCACGAACTTGCAAACATCATCATATTTTCTGATTCTCATTCCTGGACGATATTTATCTGGATCCATAGCGAAACCACGTTTACCAGCATAATCATCAATATCATCTTCTGTAAAACCAATAGGACGGTCCAATAATAAGAAATCATAGAAAATAGAAGAATAGTCTGTAATTATTGCATCACACTGCTTCATAAAGCGATACAAATCCATTCCTCTTCTTAAGAATTCTTGATGGCTAAGCAAAATGAAATGATCCATATCTACAACATCGTATTTCGACAGATCTTGTTCTGGATGTAACTTCACTACTATTTTTACTCCAAGTTCCTTTAAATATGAATTAAGGCGTTGGAAATCTTTTATATCAACAATTGGCAAAATTGGCTGTTCTTCTGTAGTATCCTGCATATTCATACTAACAGATTTTCGGAAAGTTGGTGCCCAAAGAATAATTTTTTTATATTCACCAAAATCATACTGAGGATTTGGCAAATACAGCGGGTCACATTTTGGATTTCCTGCTATAACAATCTTAGATTCCGGAACACCATAAATGCGAGCTTGCGGCTTTATGAAGCATTTACCTGTAGCCATCACATATGTATAATGCTGACTCTTGGTGCTATATTTAGACTGTCCTTCTGAAGCATCCTTGAACGGCATACCATGCTCCATGTGAATTATAGTTTGGTCTTTTGCTGGTTCTATCGGAATTTTTCCAATACAATAAAAAACGTATTTACTTCTGAAAAAAGAAAGTATAGCCTTTATTGGCCCTACAAATTCAACATTATGAGGAGAATCAACCAAATATTTTTCGTAATCAGAAGAGGATACAATTATTCTGTACTTTTTATTATATCCATTGTCTATTAAATATTCATATACAGCACGATTGTTATCTCTAAAACTCAAGTTACAATAAAGTAAAATTTGAGAATCTTTATGGGAAAATAAACGATTAATTTTCGATAAAATCGGAAATAAATTATTGTAAAGAAAGAACTTTACTTTCAAATTCTTTATAATCATTTTGGTAACAAACTCTTAAAATCATTGTACATTCTTGTCTGTATTTTGTCTATCTGATGGTTGATTAATCCACAATCCCAAGACTTTTTAGCATATTCATTAATCAATTGAGGCTTATCAACTATTTTCATAAGATTTTCTTTTATTTTACTTTTGTCCGTTATACAGATAGCTGCATCATTACGAACTAGATAATCTGTTGAAGCAGTCATTCCTCCAACCGCCAATATACACTTCGCTGAATAGAAATAGTCTACCAATTTTGTTGAGAAAGAAGCTCTATAGAATTGATATTCTGATTTTTTAAAAGGTTCAACATGAAGCAGTATATCCGCCCCATCCATAACTTTCTGCTTTTTCTCATTAGGAACGGGAAGATTTAGCCTAGAAGTACCATCAATATTCAGTGCAGCCTTCATCTTATCATCTGTAGGTGATAAGGTATAGATATTCAACATCATTTTTGGTCCATCTACATTTATATCACGAATGGCCGATGCTAGTAACGCTAAAGTTTTCCATCTTCCAGCCCCAATATTTCCCATATACACGAGCTGAATAGTATATTCAACTTTCTTTTTCTCTAAAGTTTTACTTGCGTCAAAATTATATCCCTTAAACATCAAGCGACAATCTTTCTTAAACGCCAACTCGTATTCATCCTTCATCAGATTAGAAATGACATAAAGAAATTCACTAGCCTGAGCCGTCTTATAGAGATAATGACGTTGCATCATTTTGCGAATCCAAAAGATTGGCGACAAGTTTGAATGGTGCAATGAATAATAATCATCCCAAGGATAAGTAACCAACGGAATATTCTTGCGATTCTTAACATAAAGCATCAGGTTACTAATCAAAGGATTATCAGGTAATGTACCAAAAATCAAATCCGGATCAAAGTCATCTATAAATTGATCAAACTCTTTCGTCTTCCAACTTTTAGAAAGTCCTGCGAGTTCCTCTACAAGAAAAAATACGGGCCATCTCAGCATTTTCATCTTCTTGAAAAAAGAAGAAAACTGAGTTTTTTCTGTCTGAGAAAAATCCTCTATTTTCATCCGTTCACCTACTACAAGATTCGGCTTAAACATTCTCTTCATCATCTTGATGATAGAGATGTGATAATAATCTTTAGCAAGAGTGTTTTGCGGCATTCCATTACGTATATAAATATGTGCAAATTCATACTTATCTTGCGTGTTAGCAAAAATGTTAGAATATGAATTGCCTATATTATTATCTTCACGCCACGGAAGATACGTTATTACTAAAACTTTAATTTTCCTTTCCATCTTACATTTTTTTTATAACCTTACAAGGATTTCCTGCTGCAATACAGTCAGAAGGGATATTCCCACAAACAACAGAACCAGCACCGATAACAGAATGAGCACCTATATGACTTCCCTTCAAGACAATAGACTGAGCACCAATCAATACCCCTTCCTCTATCACTACAGGTTTTGTCTTTGTCTTCTTGTCTCCATTCAGTCTGTCCTCATACTTCAAGCTATGACAATCTGTATCCATTATCGTTACCAAAGCACCAATCCTAACATCATTACCTATGACAATTCTCTCATCACACCATATTGTCGGAGAACTCATTCCCACATTATGCCCTATAGTCAAATTTGCCCCCCCATTTATGAAAAAACAACCTTTGACATTCCTTGTAATAGGATTGATTGCCTCACCACTATGAATGGTAAAGTCATCGCCAATCGTCAATGTTCCTTTAGGATAAAGTTTTAGATAGAAGCGATTTTTTACGTTGAAATTACTTCCGATACTTGCCCCTGCCGATTTGAACATCAATCGGTTAAATGGCAGATAAAATACTTGACGAATAAAGCGAGGAACAAATGTTATTTTATGAATTAGTCCCATAATTTATATTTAATGCTTAGTAATTTTGTTATACAATTCTATATACTTTCCATACTGCACATCTTTGTTGTAGTCTGTCACAGCCTTCTTTCTGCAAGCATCAGTATAATGCGACTTACCCTTAGCCAAGACCTCTCTAACGGCGGCAAGCAAGCCTTTCATATCTCCTTGCTCCACTACAAGACCTGTTTCAGGAATTACAACCTCCACACTGCCCCCTGTTCGGAATGTCACTACAGGCGTACCGCAAGACAAAGCCTCAATATTAGTAGTAGGGAAGTTGTCTTCAAGGGTAGGATTGATAAAAACATCAGCTTCGGAATACAAGCCTACCAATTCATCTGAGGTTTTTGTGCGATGGATACCGATTACCTTGGGAGTATTTGGAAGCAGTGCCTCTTGTCCCTTTTGCAAGCCTACAAGTACCAACACCTCATCGTCGTGAAGCAAAGTCGGCAACTTCAACAGATACTCTCTTCCTTTACGAGGAGCCAAACCACCAGCCACGGCAAGAATCATCTTTCGATTTCCTATGCCATATTCCTCTCTGACATTGCACTTGATGGGACGGAACACCTCTGTATCCACACCATTGTTTATAACTACACAAGGTTTGTCCTTCAAAAACGAGAGCCGCTGCAAATCACAGAGCCATTGCGATGGAGAAACAAAAGTGATATTGAGAGGTGCGAACAGTCGCTGTTTCATCTTATAGTTCCAAGGAGAAGGATCTATCTGCGCAAACGTCTTGGGATAATCCCTAAGGCTTGGGCAATGATGACACCCTGTCTTCCACTTGTCACATCCTGAGTAATCAAAGTAAGCACAATGCCCTGTAAAAGTCCAACAATCATGCATTGTCAATACACATGGAATGTTCTTATCTGCTATATATTTTAATAGCATTCGAATATTAACATAATGATTGTGGATATTATGCATGTGAATGATATCAGGCTTTACCTCATCTATCCAAGCTAGAAGCCTTCTAGTCTCACGCTTATTATTGAAGCCATGATGACCAGTAGCCTTTGTCCAAAGTTTACTAATGAAAAGTTGTCTATCTGATTCTATCCGATAAACGGTATCCTTTTCATCATCCTTTGGATTATAGCCAAATCCAAATGCTACATAGCTCGCAATACCATGACTCATTGCTACATCTTTTAATTCAAACATGATACGGCCAGTACTGCCGTAACCATAAAATGTATTAATTTGAAGTACTCTCATCTCTAAATTTTGATTCTTGTTAAAACTCCAATAAGATGCTTATTATGAAGTAATGCACCTTGATGGTTCAGATGATAGTTTGTATCATAGAAATTATCTTTAGTAAAGGAACATTCCTTAGGAGAACAAATAAAAGAGAATCCTACTTGTGATAAACGCTTGGATATATATCTGATGCTTTTTAAACTACCATTATAAGCTTGTTGCTCAAATGCCGGAGGATACATAATGATTACTATACCCTTTCTTTTAAGCTCGTTCAACTTCACAACCATATAATTGAAAGCGTTTTCATTAAAAGAATTATTTCGCTCATCCAAGCCATGTCCATCAGGTTTGCCATGCGCCCTATCATGATACCAATGCCAAGTAACATCACCATATTTATTTATAGAAGATAAAGTATAGACAGGATCTGTCTTTAAGTGGGCAAGTGCAAACAGATTATATTCTATCTTTTTTCTCAGATAAGAAGGCGTGTTTTGAATGACACCAATGATTTGCTTATATGACATTTCACCTGGATAATGGCAATGGTATAGATAGAATGCATCCGTCATCTCGCTCTGACCATCATTCAGATTTCCATAGAACTGGTCATATTCTGGACTGAACACCAACACATCCCCCTTTTTCAGATATTGAGAACAATCATCCAAAAAGAACTTCATTCCCATACCAGCATGCAGCCCTGCGTTGAATACAGGCATCTCCAAACTGTCATTGAGTAATTTTGTGTCGTATCCAAAAGCAGCATTACTACCTCCTAATATGACTATAGTTGGTTTTCTTCTAGGATCTGCCAGCTTATCCATTTTAAACTTTTGCGCTCGTATATATCCATCATTGTTATAAGGCAACACAAAACCTATAATGATTAATGAAAGGGCAAGGACAGATATAAACTGTAACGATTTAAATAGATATTTTTTCATCGCTTATCAAAATTGAAAGTAAATAAATGTTTGACCTACAGAGTAGAAAAGTATAGCCCATATAGTTACAACAATGTACCCTATGAAATTAGCTATCCGATACTGAGAGGCAAAAGAAAGCACCACTTCACTTGTCTTATGTTTAATTTCCATGAAAGCTACAAATATAATAGCCATCATACACTCCAATATTATAAACAACCTCTTCGGATTGATATTAGGCATACCATAATCTGATAAATCAAACAATTTTTTTATATAATCAAATGCAACAGAAATATCTGGCGAGCGGAAAATTATCCAACCAATAGTTACAAGAACAAAAGTAAGCAAAATATTCAACCACTCCTTTAGTGTAATAGACTTACCAACCTCATATTTTCCAAATCTTTTTGTCTTGTTGAGTAGCAGCAATGGTACAAACAATAATGCGTGATAGAATCCCCAGCAAATGAAGGTCCAGTTAGCCCCATGCCATAAACCACTTAACAAAAAGATGATAAAAGTATTTCGAATAGTCACAAACTTGGAGACCTTACTTCCTCCAAGAGGAATATATACATACTCCACAAACCATGTATTAAGAGAGATATGCCAGCGCTTCCAAAACTCAGCTATATCACGAGACAAATATGGAAGATTGAAATTTTTCTTGGACTCAATACCAAAGAGTTTACCTATTCCAACCGCCATATCGCTATAACCAGAAAAGTCACCATAGATTTGAAAAGAATACAACACGGCACAAATAAGCAAGGCTGAAGAATTATAACCACCAATATCGCCATATATAGAATTAACAATATTGCATGCCGTATCGGCAATCACAACCTTCTTGAATAAACCCCATATAATCATTTTTGAACCAGCAATAGCTTGACTATAGTTAAAGCTACGAGGCTGCAAGAACTGAGGATAAAGGTCACGAGCCTTCTCTATAGGACCAGCCAGAAGTTGTGGGAAGAACATTAAATAACAAAGCACCGAGAGTAAATTATGCCCCCCCACAATTTTATTCTTATACAAATCTACGGAGTAACTAATCGCCTTAAATGTGTAAAACGAGATACCTACAGGAAGAATCAATTGTAATGTAGGCATATCCAACGCCACGCCAATACTTCTAAAAGCATTATTAAAACTGTCTATGAAGAAGTTATAATACTTGAAGAATCCCAATATCGCCAGATTAATGACAACATTAACTATGATGTAACCCTTTCTTCCTCGATTCTGCCTACTACTTAGCAAAGCTCGCCCTGTAATATATGTCAACATGGCTGTAAAGGCAATTAAGAAGATAAATCTCCAATCCACCCATGCATAAAACACACCACTTGCCACTACGAGAATCGCGTTCTGCAATTTACCGTTCTGCCTAGCTAACCAATAAACTGCAAATACAATTGGGAAGAATACAACAAATTCTAAAGAATTAAAAAGCATAATTTTGCATTAATATTTGATTATTTTTTTAATGGACAATACATTCTCACCTTTTCTGAAAAGGTGTACATGGTATTAATATTTTAATTTAAAGCATAAATTTGACTTAATTCTATGAAGAATCTGTTTAACTCTACTAGGACTTTTTCCATCTATTAAAGAAACTATTGGTCTATGACAGACTGATAGTTTATTATGATGAACAAAAACGTTTAATAAACGTTCACTCATAAAACCATAAATTCTTGCTTGATAAGAATCATAATTTGAAATATCTATATTTTTTTCTACCTCACCCAACAAATCAAATAACCAAATGCAATAGCTATCAAATAATTGTTTCTTACAAATTAGCATATTACAACCACAATAGAAATTTCTTTCTTTCATTACGAAATTAAAGGAACCTAAATATGAAGGACACCTTTTAATTATCGCTTTTTCAAGTTCTACCATTTCTGCTCTAGAATGTGCTATGGCATAAGCATCCCACACAGAATCACAAATATAAGAATTACCAGGAAGTATAACATCAAAATGCTGAAGAATTTTTTCAATATTCTCTGTATAAACGTTTGGAACATCATTAACTCCAACATAGGGTTCTCTGTCATAATTGCTAGTAGAAGTCAAATCAAAATATCTTCGATAATGACATAAACCAACCACGTCAACATTTTCAAGATTTTTCCAAGCCCAATAAACACCTGTTAGCTCACAATAGTTCTTATTTTTAATACTAATATTGTCACCAGTATTATCACCAGTAATTCCTAAATCAATATCATTATGAAGCGCTTTTCCTACATGAATTGGCATATAATTATCTTGACTAGGAATTATATCATTTTTATGACAACATACTATAATTTTAACATTCATATCTTTTATTTTAATAACTAAAAAACAATAAAGTTACATCAAAATATAACATATTAATTTAATATACACTTTTCTATATTTATTATGCTCATCTTCAACATAAGATAATTGATTATCATATTAAAGACGGCAAAAGTATTACATGTAAGTGTCTATCACCTTCTCAATTATAGGAGCCATATCGTAATACTTGTACTCAGCTAATCGCCCGCCAAATATCACATTATTCTCGTTTTCAGCCAAAACTTTATAGCGAGCATAGAGGGCTGAATTTGTTTCATCATTCACTGGATAATATGGTTCCATACCATCTTTCCATTCAGTAGAGAACTCTTTAGATATAACGGTCTTTTGAGAGTCATAAACTTCCTGGCCAAACATCTCAAAATGCTTATGCTCAATAATACGGGTGTAAGGAACCTCACGCTCTGTATAGTTTACCACAGCATTGCCCTGATAATTGGGTTTATCTATAACCTCTGTCTCGAAACGTACAGTACGATAGTTAAGCTTGCCAAACTGATAATTATAGAATTCATCTATTTTACCTGTGAAAACAATCTTGTCGGCAACACCTTCCCAACAAGGGCGATTCTCAAAGAAATCTACATTTGTTTTGGTCTCGATGCCTTCAAGCAAACCATCAATCAACTTATTATATCCACCCACAGGAATACCCTGGTACTTATCATTAAAGTAGTTGTTATCGAAGATAAGACGAACTGGCAGGCGTTTGATAATGAAAGCAGGAAGATCGGTACACTTTCTACCCCATTGCTTTTCAGTATAGCCCTTAATGAGTTTCTCATAAATATCCTTGCCAACAAGCAGCATCGCCTGTTCCTCCAGGTTATGAGGCTCATTTTGCAAACCCAATTCTTCGTTTTTCACTCTTAACTCTTCACTAAAAGAAGCCTTCTGCTCATCAATTTTAGCTTGCGCCTCCTCTGGCGTTGTCACGCCCCACATCTGGTAGAAGGTGTTCATGTTGAAAGGCAAGTTATAGAGCTTTCCCTTGTAGCTAGCCACTGGTGAATTTGTATAGCGGTTAAACTCTACGATAGAGTTCACGAAGTCCCACACTTTTTTGTTTGAGGTATGGAAGATATGTGCGCCATACTTATGTACATTGATACCCTCGATATTCTCACAATAGATGTTACCACCTAAATGAGAACGCTTATCAATAACCAAACACTTCTTGCCCTGCTTATTAGCAAGATAAGCAAATGTTGCTCCGAACAAACCGGAACCAACTATTAAATAATCGTATTTAATCATATATTTTTTTTAACTTTTTCGACCAATAATTAATTTAGGAAACAACAACAACCCAATATAGCCCAAAAATGGCTTTAATAGAATTCTAAAATATGTGGGAATAGCCCCTTTTAACAACATTTTTTTCAACATATGTTTATGAATTCTGCTGTCATATTCTTTAAAGTCGAGCATCATCTTGTGATTTGACATATATGAGTTACATATTCCCTCCAACGACAATTTATCTAATTCATTATTTCTAGTAGAACTAATAATAGCATCTCGCATCTGAACAAAAGCATCAAAATCTGTTGCAAATTTTCTATTATACCCTTTTAGAATAGAGCTCATAACACCACTATCTCGAAGGATATAATTATAAACAGAGCTTGTTGTATATGCAATGTTCTTTTTGCTATGGCATATATAATTAACTATAAAAAGTCTATCTTCATTGAAACTAATACTTTCATTAAAAGATATTTTATTATGCAAAATAACACTTTTTCTGAACATTTTACACCACAAATAACCTTGATAATTAAAATCCGTAGCATGATACATTTCACGAAGTGCCTCTTGATAACCTAACATACATGATGTATGTTTCTTAGGAGATTCTACAATATCTCCATTTGTTTTCATAATTACATAACCTGCCATTACAAGATCTATATCTTCCCTTACATGAGATAAAAATATTTGAAGAGATGAACATGGTAAAAGATCATCACTATCAACAAAACATATCCAATCTCCTTTAGCATAACGTAAACCTAAATTTCTAGCAGAACTTACGCCACCATTTACTTTATGAAAAACACGCACACGCTCATCTTTCTTGGCAAACTCTTCACAAATATGCCCAGAATTATCCTCACTACCATCATCGATGAGGATGACCTCAAAATTCGTAAAAGTTTGATCAAGTATGCTAACAACACACTGATTTAAATACTCCTCTACATTATATACAGGAACGATAATGCTTATTTGTGGATTTTTAAATTCCATACCTAACTATTTAAATTATATTTCAGAAATTCTAATGAAGTTTGTTTAAATATATCATATTTTTTATAGACAGCATCATAATCTATTATCGCTAAATTTTCTAAATCAGTTTTTTCTACTACAAGTCTATCTTCCAAACCAAACATCTTTAGCAAGGAAGTAAATCTAGACATTCCTCTCCCTTTGTTACCAACAACTAAGAATTGCTTCTTGAATATTATCGAGAACACACAAGCATGGAATGAATCTGTTATAACAAAATCAGCATCAGCAAAACCGCGCAACCATGTTTCTACCGATTGCTTGACACGGGAATCCAAGGGTTTTGTTTCATCATTTTCAAAAGGATTATTCACAGAAAAAGGAATCAGTTGCTTCAGAACAGCAATCTTGTTAACCACGAACCGAAGCTCCTGTGTGTCATCCAAAACATAGTTCAACAATGTTCCTGGGCTCTTAGGAGTTTTACTTTTCTCATATAATGAGACATAATCATCCTTTGACAAAAGCATTGTTGGGTCTAAAACATGAATTGCTTTTAAATGAAAATACTTCTGACAAAGATATACTCCAGCTCGTTCTCTCACAGATACAGCTGCAAAACTTTGGAGCAATTTGCGGCAATCTGCCGTTTGTTGCTCAGTATATTCCCAGTCATCTGTACCGAAGGACGCAGCATATGAAATCCTCTTAATATTCCAATCTTGAGTAAATGACAAAAAGGCATTTTGTATTGATTGTTTTTTCCCCCACATCGGAAAATAAATGGCACGCCAAACTTGATCACTACCGACCACGATTGCATCATAGTCTTTTGATTTTAAATCAGTAAACTTACGTATTTCCTTTCTTTTTATATTATTATCAATAAATGGTTGTATATTTTGACATATAATGGGGTTTATGCTATTATAATAATGCTCTATAAAAATTCGATTACCTTTACCTAAGCATTTTAATAAAGTTCGCTTTATCAAACTCAAAGGTAATTTCCAAAGAGGAGGCATAAATACTTTATTTGGAGTGTCAAACACAACCACATTGTGTCCCATGCGTTCCAACACAGTCTGCAGAGCATAAGCTTGCAATATTCCTCCATAGTTTGTATGGAGAGGCAATGTTAATATACCTATTTTCATCCTTTTAAAGTCTTCTGATTTCTTCAAAATCTTTATTGTTTTTATAAAAGCTACAATTATTTTATTAATTACATATTTACGTATAGTACTCACTATAAGCGTATATGCATTATTCCATCATCGAACATTTAGAATTTTCGACTTATAAGGATAGATTTCACCTCCATTGACAACTACATTAACCGTATACCAATTATTTATATAAAGCAAAATCATAATTATCTTCACCGCAAAAGGCATTCTTTTTGAAGAGAAAATCAGAACTTGCATTATATAAAAGATATAAGAGAAATAAAAAGAAAGTCGATCCATATAAGCTACTTGATAAGCCAAAAGTTGAAGCAAGGAATACAGCACGCATAACACAAACATGAAGAACCACAATTTAAATTCCACCGCTTGTTTAAGTTTTGCATAAACAAGAAATGCAATAGGATAACAGAACGCAAAGAGTTTTCCTAATCCTGATCCCGTTGAAGCAGCGGTAGATTGTAAAAAATCTCCAGTTGTTCCATATCTATCAGCATATACTTCTGAAACAATACCCAAATTACCTAACAATGACAATGCATAAAAAAATGAAGTAACAAACAAAGTCATTCCCAATATAGCAATAAAAGAAAGACAATTTCTTACTTTAACATTCTCCATTTTTGATATTGTCCACATTATTGGGACTATAAGGAAAATTATCGAAGAACTATGGAAGAAAAAAGCTACAATTTGCAAAAAAGTATATATTTTGTATTTTCCTTGTATATACAAAGAAAATGCAAAAGTCAATAAAGACATTGCACAAAACTGTCGCATCAAATTCAGCGTGTGAGCATAAAATATAATACAGAAGAAAGCTGTACTCAAAAAAATACTTATATGAGTAACTTTTTTAAACTGCCATAAAGCCAAGAAATAAAACCCTTGGATAAATAAAGCTGTTACAATAAGTAGGGCTTGAGAATCAGTAGAGATCAAATTAGCGAAATATGCCAACAACAAAAATCCTCTATCACCTTCAAATGCAAAGAATTCTTTCAAATTTATTGAATGTGCATTTGTAAAGTACGAGTCTATATAAACAGTCGTATCAATACCTATTCCAAAATCTCTAAAACCAGAAAATATTGTATTTACCCCAACCAACAGTATCAAGAATAATACAGACTGCAACTTGTATTTACTATCGTAGCATTTTTCTGCAATATACGACAACAATAAATTTAATATAAAAACTATAATATATGGTTCCATTACTTCTTAATTTTATATATACTCCAGAGTATATACTTTGTAGTAAAATGAATAACTATTTCACTCTAAACATTACTTCGCTCCATGGTATCAATCTTTTTAATCAATTCAACCAAAGAACTTACCGCATATTTATCAATTAACGTTAATGTTTCAACAACCTCAGACAACTTCTTACCAATTTCATTAAGGACAGGCATGTCTGGTGTCAATTCTCTATTTATAAAATGGCCAGTATCTGCTCCATATCTTCTATTCAGAAATCTATAGAAATGAAACTTTGAAGCATTCGACAATGATAGGATTCGTTTAGCTACGCGTTCGGGATTTGCATCCTTGAATATTGGATATGACTGATAAGAATTACTTCTATCAGGCAACATTTTGTCCATAGAGTCAACAACGTTTGTTTTTAAAAATGATTTCAGCTCTTCCTATCACCAACTATTACTCCCAAAAAACTTGGGATATACTTTTGCAGGAACCAATAGATGGCAATGCAAAGGAGAATGCAGACAAAAGGAGATGCCAGATAATTGAATGTCATCATATACCAGCTATCACTCATAGGGAATACCTTATCACCGATGATAGACATCTTATTAAATGCCGATATCACATAACTTAATATAAAAGGATGAAGGGCGTAGATGAAGAAGGATGTTCTTGCCAACTTCTTGTTGATGCCATAAAGCTTCGGATACTTGCATAATGTTGATGACAATAGGATGAGGGCAAAACTCTGGAAAATGACCAACCATGGATGAATCATCCTCGAAGTCTCGTTTCCCATCGCTGAACCTGAATAGGTTTGATATATCATCAACAATATTGCTACCGGACATATCAAAAGTCTCTGTTTCCATAATGCTTTCGTGAAATCCAGCTTTTTGAGAGCAAAGTAAGCTCCTATGCTAAAGAACAAACTTGCACTAGCTAACGTTCCACTAATCAATGAGCACTTGATATCAAATGTATATATCGCAAGCAGCAATATGACAAAAACGAATTTTATCTTCTTGATGAGCCAATAGATAGCAGGTGATATAACGACCATAATAATCAGGTCTCTCATATACCAGAATGGCAAAAGTACCGGTCCGCTATTGTGAGTCTCAATACCTAGCCAAGTGGTTCTTTCTTCCCAAACACTACTATCCCATAACATGTGTAGATATCCGTTGTTTTGGAAATAGTCTAAGATACCTGTCCATGGTTTACCATGTAAGAGGATTCCGCCGACCTTGAACATCAATGTCCAAAGAATAAGCAAAACGATCCATGAGAAATATGGTATTACCAAACTATGCCATCGTTTCCGTAATTTAGAGATGTAAACAGTCTTATTATATTCTTCTACCTTCAGGAACAGGAGATAGCCTGATATGATAAAGAAAATGGGTACAGCACTTCTGGCTATTACTACCGAAAAGAACAGTCGGATATAATCATAGACTGCTAATCCTGTTAAACCACTGGCATGAAGCTCTGAAACATCAATATCTGCTCCAAAACCATGAACGAATACTACAAGTATGGCGAGAGGGAATCGCAACATGTTGATACTCTCAGAGTACCCCCCCCTAATCAGTTTATATGACATATTTTCCTTTTATGAATACATTCTATTTAATACCATTGTTGCAATACTATTGTATCAATCCAAGATCACGCAGTACTATCTTAGTAAACATCTTTGCTCCTTTTTTATTTAACAAGAAACTATCTTGAAAGAGAGTAATATCATGACTAAAACGAGAATCATCCATGTAGTTTATAAACTTAACAGTTTTATCATCCAACGTTTTCAGTAAGTCATCAAGTAGTACTTTTCGAGCATTTATATCAAACTCGGATGCCAATGTATGATACATCGGAGGTAAAACTAATACAGGTTTAATATCACGTTCCTTACAAAAAGAAATCATATCATTCAATATAAAAGACGCATCTTTCAAGCCATCTTGATTGATAAGAGAAAGAGGTTGGGAGAAATCTGACAATGCAAACTCATGCTTCCATCCTTTTATCCATCTCTCCGCATCAGCCTTCATTTGCTCTTCTGTAAGCGTAGAATGACCAGTTCCTCTTAATTGGGCTCTCAGTTCTGTGTAGAAACTCCATAAAGGAAATCTACGAATAGGACTGGCCGCAATTGCCTTAATCTGCTGCTGTCTACGATAAGAAAAATGAGGTATAGAACTAGGATATATCAAGGTATAAAACCTATCCTCCATAAAGTCATAGCTACCTGCCAAAGAACTAAAAACGCATAAAGGAATTATCACATGACTACCTTTAGGATTAAGGTAGCCAAAATAATTCTTTAATATCGCTTGATCACCAGACAAAGGATTGTGCCGAAGAGCAAAATTGCCTCCTTTAATAGGCAAGCCTTCATAATCAAAAGCATAATAACCAGATGTTGAACCAAGGTTTATTACATCAGTATTGAATGTATTGTAATTCCAAAACTTACGACAGTCAGGAAAGAGCTCTTCATTAAACCAATGGGTTCTACGTATAGCTCCGTTAATTTTGCTTGCTATTTTATGTTTTATACTCATAGACCTGGACAAATTTTAGATTCTACCAAATACTGATTATCATAATTAAGAAAAGAGATCATTTCTATTTCCTCTGTAGTTAACGAGAAATCAAAGATGTTGAAATTCTCTTCCAATCTCTTTGGATTCTTGGTTTTAGGAAGAGGGAAACAACCTCGTTCTATATCCCAACGTAAAACTACTTGTGCTAAAGACTTCTTATGCTTCTCCATGATAGGCTGCAACTTCTCTGTTGGTATCTTACCATGAGCTACATCCATCAATGGAGAATAAGGCATTACCAGTATCTGATGATTGTTACAATAATCAACCAAACTCTGCTTGATACCAATAGGACTGACATACACTTCGTTGATATCAGGAATGACACCAGTTTCTGCTATCAGTTTATCAATATGGCGTTCATGGAAATTAGATACTCCAATATAACGCACAACACCTTGCTTCTTCAATTCTATCATCGTCTTCCATATATCAACAATATAATTAGGAAAAGGATAATGGATAAGCAAAGAATCAATGTAAGAAGTATTCATATCTCTCAAAGATGTAGCCACCTTTTCTCTGACAATTTCATCTACAGAATGACGTTGCATAAACCTGCTAGTAGGATTGAAATAGATGCCTTTAAACGGCTCATCCTCATGGGCATTATTATCAGAAATCTTAGTCTGCAAGAATAAATGCCCACGGTCAAAGCCTTCGGCTGCCAATTCTTTTACAGCTATACCTATACCAGATTCACCTCTATAATCGTCAGCAGTATCAAAGAGACGATAGCCAACCTTAACAGCTGCTTTTACCATATCAGCCATTACTCTACCCTCAAAAGGGAAAGTTCCAAGCCCGATCTGAGGTATCGTCTCTCCCAACTTATTTGTTAATTGAATCATTTCTTTAGAATTTTATTTCTTATAAAACTATGTACCATCACTCTGTCCTCTTTATCTAATGCTATCACATAGACAGAAGAAAGAAGAACAATCTCTGTTGACAATCCCAAAATGATGAATCTTGTCCAACCTTGTTCCATCAAATGAGTAAGTAATAGAGGTACGATGATAGAAATAAGAGTTATACCTATAGTCGGTACATACACTTTCTTTACCAAACGACTATACCGGAAAGCTACATAACGATGAACTATCATCCACCCCCAGAACATCTGCGTAAGATTAACACAGAATATGATAATAAAGACAAAATATGCAGGTGCACCCATTTTCAATGCAACATAACTAAAAGGTAATGCACAAATCATCATAGTACCTCCAACAATATTACCCAATTTAATTTTTCCTATAGCATGATATGACATCAATGATGCCTGATGATATGTTTCCATCAGATAAGTACATAAAACCAATACTGCAAAAATCGGAGTATCCGATGGCATATTTTTACCCAACCAAAGATGAAGTATAAAGTCTATCTCAAAACAAACCGGCAAAACCAATGCCAGCATCAGAAGATAAGCGAATTTAGCTGCATTAAAAGTCAACCGATACATTTCATCTGTATTGTTCTCTGCAAAATTCTTCACTACCTGGGGTCTGACAGCAGTAAGGAAGTTATTGACAAACATAGAAACCGCATTCTGAACTTGAACCGCAATTGCTCTAGCTGCATTTACTACTGGTCCGAAGAACAGGTTAAGAAGAATATTAATACCTTGTCCTTGACAGATAACGGCAACACCTCCAAACAAATCCCATCCACTATAACTTAATAAAGTCTTATATAATGGTTTCTCTTTTACTATTCGGAAACGACATTCTTTATATCGCTTAGTTGTATAAAAACGATAGAATAACTGAATACCAATAGAGTTAAGCATCAATAACATGCCATAGAAAATCAATTTATCTATTGGCGAAGCTAACAATAAATAGACGATAACTAACTTTGATATTGCTTCATAAAGACCCACATAAGCATAGATACTCATGTTCTCATGTGCAATGAGGGACGCATTGTAAGGTACCTGTGTGAAGCTAATCATCGTGGTGATGATAGAAAACTGATACACCCAAAAGGCTGCAACAATTCTATCGTCAGGTATTACCAATTTCTCATAAAAGAACCATAAGCCCAAGGTTTCTCCTAATATGAGCACAATCAGCGCTACACAAATATGTAGATTGAGCGAAGCAGAGAAAGTACGATTGAGTTTATCCTGGTCACCACGTCCCAACTCATAAGTGAGGAATCGGCTCGACGAAGCGCCCAATGCACCATTGAGAAAACTCATCATCGTCACAATACCACCTACGACATTATAGATACCATAGTCGGAAGCTCCCAACACATCGAGAATCACTCTCGATGTGTAAATGGAAACCACCATAATGATGAGCTGTCGAAGATATAGGAAGGCTGTATTCTTGGCTATACGTTTATTATCTGACATCTATAAAAAACTATTATAACTTAGCCTCAATACTATCAACACAATCATGAATATCTTCCCAATCGAGAACCTCTTTGGCAGTAAACTTTATACCAAAAGTTCCCTCAATGGCTTTCATCAACTGAATATGTGAAAGAGAATCCCATTCTTCGATATCATCTGCACTCATGTCTTCATTCAGTTCGAAATCATCGTCCAAATCCATGACATCAACAAAAATCTCATTCAACTTCTTTAAAATTTCACTTCTTTCCATTATTATTTACTTTTTATAATTTAAAACCTACTATATTTTTGGGTAATAATCCGACAATCTTATCAATCATTTTATTTGCGATTGGTATTCTCAACTGTTCTATCAGATAGGCTGCAGTAAAGAAGAAAATGAACCAAAATGCACTATATTGAAGAAATTTTAAATACCCTTCGTGCAAATATGACTTCAAATTCTCAATCATTAAATCACGGAGAACCACATCCTGTATCAACAAAACAGCAACAACTGTCATTGCGAATTTATTCACTATCTTCGATTCTAAATGAATATTCTTAAAGAACAAAAATACAAATACTGATTGCGCAATAACAATCGGATTATTATAATTATAGAGATACATTCCATTCCTATGAGTATATTTAACATATACGTAACATAGGAAGGCGTTGACAACAGCAAATATAACATAACAAATTAAACATTTATTATTCTTTATATTTATATTTGCTTTTCTTATGTATCCTCCAATCAAATATATCATTATCAAGTGTATGACACTATATCCATTCGAATTTGCATTATATCCTAAAACAAAGCCTGAAAAAACATTCAAAATGACTATCAGTCCTACAATAACCCTCATTTGCTTAAGATTTACATTTCGTAAACAAGAATTGCATATTGGAGCAAAAAACATTAACCAGAAGTAGGCTGGAAAAAACCAGTTGTCTGTTCTTGTTATTAAAAAGCATTTCACAAGATGCTTTATATTGAAGCCATCCATATAACTTGTTACTGAAAAGGCAAGCAAGTTGTAGAATAAACATAAAAAATAAAGTTTCAAGATGCCTTTAATCGTCAGTTTAATGCCCCAATAGCCCGAAATGAGAACAAAAAGATTTACAGCTATACACAAGAAGCTACATGGTAGTATTACCCCCCCCATACCCTCTGGAGTACATTGATATTCTGTTATTAAAGCTCCATCAGGTATATCGATGATACATCTAACAATAAAATGCCAAAGAATGACCATCATCATGGAAACAATGCGTAGAAGTTCAAAATTTGACTGTCTCATTTTGTAGTTTTTATTTTTTCTCTATGTAACAGACTCTATTTTGATACTTCTCTAAATTAAGCAACCATTGGGCGGTGTCTGATTTTTCAATTGTTTCAAAGCCCAAATTCGGATAATGCTCTGCAACCATACCATTCTTAGGGGTAGGCAAGTATTCACCTATAAGTTGCTTATACCCATTCTCCTTAGCCCATTCCACAATGGTATTAAGCGTAAAGTTCTCCATACCTCGTTTCAATACTCTGCAGCTCATGAACCATGTATCTATAAATAAGGTATCAGCATCCTTCTCTTGAAGTATTACAACTGCAATCAAACCATTATCGCCAAACTTATCCTTCAAACTGAAAGCAAAGCCTTTCTGCTTTGGATCATTTTCTATTGCAGTAATCTGATCTTCCGTATATCTTATGGTGCGAAGATTAAACTGGTTGCTTCTTTGGGAAAGCTGAGCTACACGTGGAGTGTTGAACTTAGTAAAGCCCTCTACCTCAGAAACCATATTCAATGACTTCAAGAAGTCAGCTTCATTGGTAAACGACTTACTGAAAGCTGCCCGTTTGGCCTGTACCTGATATTGCTTGGTTCTATCCTTATCGGCTGCACTATAAGAGGCTGTCTCAAAAAGATTGAGAGAATAAAGATATTCCAAATAACAGGAAGGGTCTTCTGGCATATCCGGTACTGTAATGCCTGCAATATTCTCTTTAACTATATTTCGTTCAAAAGGATTATCATCAATGAATACCATTGAATCAAAGCCAATATTCAAAATCTGCTGTATCTGGCGGATATTGTCAACTTTGGTTTCCCAATTGGCCATAAATACGGAAATATCATCAAGGCGCAACACCATGTCAGGATGCTTTTCAAAAGGCTCCTTTGCCTTGTCCTCATCATTCTTGCTACAAATACAGATGATAATTCCTCTGTTTTTCAGCTTTTTAATCCACATCTGAAACTCGGTAAAAGCCTTGCCGATTCCTAAGCCATGTCCCAACTGGATACCTTCCAAACCATCATCACCAACGACACCACCCCAAAGAGTATTATCGAGATCTAAGATGATGCATTTCTTAAACTTTCCCTGGATAGCACAAATGACATCCATTACACGGGAAGCAACGTAAGGAACAGCATCCAATGAAAGGATCATCTCTGTTGTTGTATATACCATAGGATCGAACATTACGTCACGACCTAACTTGTTTTGCAAGCCTGCAATGTCACAAATGAAGAGATTCTGATATTCCTGAGACAATCTCATCAATTCAAGATTCATCTTTCGAACCTGATAGGTAAAGGAAGACTCTACCTTGTTTGCATAACTTCCAAAGACTGTATCTTCTATTTCCGGATAATTGAAATAAATAACCTTGGCTTGGGTAGATGCGCAAACTTCCCTAACAAAATCTAATCGGTTATCTGCTAAAGATAATTGTTCCTGGGCTGAGAGCAAGCTATAGTGTTCATTCCACTTATGAGTAGATTGGAAAACAACTATATACTGAGCATCAAACTGATATAGATCACTGGTTGGATCCATAAACTGGCGCTCTACCTGATTATATTCAGCCTCGAATAAATCAATCAGATATCCTCTTTCTACACCCCACCCCTTGATTGCTGTAGCCAAAAACTGAGTAGCAGTATCACCTAACAATGCAACTTTAATGGTAGGATAACTTGATATATCCTTCTTAAGATTTCTCTTTAATTCTTTAAATGACAACATAATCTATATTTTAATGTTTACATTTTAAAATAAATATCTTCGTCAACAACTTCTGCAGGATGTCCCATTGCCATTGTAAACGACGGAATAGATGAACGTACAAACGACTTAGCTCCGACAATGACACCTGTTCCCAATTTTGTTCCTGCCATCAGAGTACTGCTCTCGCAGATCCAGCAATGCTGTCCAATTGTAATAGGATGAGCATTTTTGAAGCCACGTCTTGAAATGTAATGTCCGCCATTATTATCACGAACGATGCAATCACGGCCAAAGGAAACATTATCTCCGAATTCTATCTTTTCTGCACTGATGCAAGTAAAATCGATATTAGAAATAAAAGACTTACCAAATATAATCTTTGAGTTCTTGAAAGCTTCGATGTCTGCACCATACATGATGGTTGCAGTACCCTTAAATTCAAGCGTTGCACCATCTTCTACCAATATACGGGTTTCTAATTTAGAGCCTTTAATTCGCTTGATACCAAGATACACGATACCTCCTACTGAAATGTTTGCATTCTTAGCAAAATCCAAGATGGTATGCTTAGTAATCAGCATATATTGTGCGTGCAAGATGTTTGTATGAACATTCTTAGAGAATAGATTATACTTTATATTCTTCCAATAGGTCGGAATGCTTGTTCCTGCAACATTCTTAATACTCAGAATAAATCTGGCCAAGTTTTTGAGTTGGCGTTTCTTGGATGGCTTCTGGTCTATACCACGATGAATGTATTTAGCTGCTATATCCTTGAAATTACTCTTATCGAGATCATTATAAAAATCCTCTCTGTTCACTTTAGGAGGCAGCAATGGACTTACCAATGCAGGATTGCCTTTAACTACAACATCAAAAGGAACTTCTTTTTCCTTTAGTTTGCTAGCTATAGACTGATAATACTTCTTTCCCTTTTCATTATTCAGAAGGACAACAGATGTACCAATATCACCATCCATCTCTTCTCCGATGGTATTACCTGCTCCCCAGAAATCACCAATTGTAATATCAGCTATACGAGGGAATCCCTTAAACTTACATTCATAGCAGCTAGGTCGGCAATAAACTCCGGTTGATAAATAACCAATAGTAAAGAAGTTGGTATCATTGGTATCATACAATACTTTTCCATTTTCAAACACGACCTTGGTTGTCAGTTTTCTCCAACCGAGTTCTTTGCTCTTCACACGGAAGTGCTGAACTTTTGCTCCATACTCATCTTCCAGGAAAGAAAGCCACTTACTGAATACCTTAGGAGAATTAATACCACGACATATTAAATCTACAATGATAAGGTTCTCGTAGTCTTTCTTCAAGAAGGATCTCAATGCTGCCATCTGGCAAGGAATGCCACAAACCAGAACTTTCTCACCAGCTTTCAGCAAATCCCTCACCTTTTCATAGAATCCCTGAGAATTGCTCTGATGAAGTTTTGAACCACGGATTTTCTCTAAATCAGACTTGTCATTGGAAATTAATTGGCTAACCATCCAGCCTTCATCAAATATGGCACCACCAACGTATCCCCCTTGTTTATACATCTGGAGAGCCAAAACAGAAAACATTCCACCCGAAGTACTTGCAAAACGGGTCATAATGTTCTTGCTTACAGCAGCATGACATTCCGGTTGTTCAAAATCATTTTTCTTCAGTTTCTCTACATTGATAATAGGACATGCCTTCTCACAGAGATGACAATCAATGCAAGTTTCCTTATCAACTACAGGATAAGAAAAACCTTCAATATCTTCTTTGAATGTTATGCAACCTTTGGGGCATGCATCGCCACATGCGTTGCATCCGCAACAATCTTCTTTTCTTTTTATATCTATCATAAATCTGTTTTTGTATGGTTTTATATGTTATTCTCTGAATTTCCCCATCATTCGAAAAATAACTTTCATTCTAAATTCTTCTTATCCTCATTCAATTTCTATTTTCCTAATTCTTTTATTCTCTGCTCTTTCTTCAATGAGCAGACAAGCAGTTGTCCATTCTTCTCGGCTACTATATAGCCATCCAAGCCTTGAACTACCACCTTGCTTTCATCGGCTGCATGAATCACGCAGTTCTTGCATTCATACAATCGGATGTCCTTGCCTACGCTGCAGCGATATAACAATACTTTTCGATGTAATCATCCTGTATTGGAGAAATCTTATTGTTGAGTTTCTCCACCTTCTCTGGGATTACATCTACTGCTGTTACATGATGGTGCTGAGATAATAGCGTTGCTATACTCAGACCTACGTAGCCGGTTCCGGCTACTGCTATTTTAATATCTTTGAAATTATTCATAATGAAATTAACTTTTCTTATTTATATATTCTGAAGTATTCCACTTCCAACGTATTCTATAAGACTCGGCTCGTGTACAACGACACGACCATCACAAAGAGCATTCGGAAGTAAAGAAGCAAAGTATTCTTCGCTATTCGCTTGTTATTATTTGATTGAAATGACATTATTGGTAATTCTTAAAAAAATCAAGAAAAGGCTCAGCTGCAACATATCAGCATCTTTCGTTTTATACAATTCCAGCATCTTCCTGCTCTTTTTTCAGTGTTTCGCCCATCATATACTCCTTATCTTTCTGTGCAAGATACTGGATTAAGGAATTGCAAAGCTCAGAAGAGATGTCCATCCTCTTGCCATCCTTATATGACTTAATGGCTTTAGAAATCAAATCCAACACAAAATCCGTATTGTCTTTGTCTGCCAAATACATAGAAAGATCCTTTGTCGTACAAGCATGCTCTTTTATCTTGTCGATAATTTTCACAAAAATATCTTCAATTGGCAATACTTTTTCTCGGCTGGATCTTGCTCCTTCTTTAGAGTCATCAATATATTCTTTCTGAATTTTGATAACATTCTTCACCAATGTTGAATTATTGCTTCCTGCCGCTGAGAAATATGGTGTTATCACATTATCAAACATACTCTTAATTTTGTCAGTTATTTCATATGTCCTATCCGCATAAGCAAAAATTTCATTGGTGAAGCACTTGTCGTTCAACTTGAAACTTTTCAACATCAAGCGATTGAGCAAAGCAGCAGGACGATGAATAGAATAAGATTTCACATAATACAAATCCTTATTCACAATATTACGCAAATAATATAAAGATGTATCCCATGAAGAAAGATAATAATCCTTATCCTCATTCTGATTACTAAGCTTGGCAAAATAAATTGCTTGACGCAAATCTGCCTCTATCGCCTTAGGTGTCTTACCATAATAGCGTTCCTCAAAAAGAAAAGAGGCATAATTTCTTTCTAAAGGCTCAAAGTCATCATACCGGTCAGATATCTTATCTATAAACTCACAACCAGTGCTTTCAAAAAACAATTTCATGCGAGCGATATTCCTCTTAAAGAAAATTGGCTCATAACAATCTCTTACGTCAAAACCCAACTCTTCAACGAAATCTGAAAACGAATATTTACTATTGTCGTTATTCCCTTTTCTAAGAGTTTTAACAAACAAATAATAGTTAAAGAATATGTTAGACGTTTGGAAAGATATAGCTAAATCTTTCATTTCATCAAACAGTGATAGCTTAAAAGCCTTACGCAATTCGCCAACAACTTCACTTACATAATCAAAGGGAACCAAGAACTTCACTTTGCTACTATTCTGTTCCTTATATTCTATCAAACTTTTAACCGTCAAGAAATCTCGATCTTGATATTCTGCATCATCATACTTACTCAAATCTAACTTGCAACATAGATAATGCACTAATAATGTTGTATCAAGCACTATGTTGTTCTGCCGCTGAGATACATAATTCTGATATTTTTGGGAATTGTATAACCCAAAGAACGACTTGGCCAAACTTATACGATTAAGAAAACTATTATTGCAACAGATTTCATTGAGCTCCTTCAAAAAGCTATTAAATTGTTCCGTACCACCAATCTGCTTGATGCAAGATACCTTAAAAGATTCATAACAGGTTTTGGTGTCATTTGCATCTACATCCATATTGAATATTCGAGAACCAGATTTCACATAAAAATCCAAGAATTTCTGGTAGACATCATCTACGCTCAAAATACCATATTTATCTGCTATCTGCTTGAAACGTTTAACAAAATCTGTTTCCAAATCTTTTGACTCCTTATCCGATTCTTCTATTTTTTTATATTCATCTGGAGAGAGTTTATATAACTTTACATCACCTTTTTTAAAAGACACAATACGACTTGGAGTTCTTAAAAGATAATTAAGACTATTATCCAAACTATCGTTAGAAATACCAAGATTTCTGTCCATTGCTTCTTTCAATTCTTTTTTTGTCATTTCCATGTTCTTGTAAATAAGAAACAAAATGACAGAATAATAAAAACCATTCTTGATAAAAGAAGAACTGTTTGCCTTAGACAGGTAGTCAAACATCATCTTTTCGTAGGCCTCAGTGCCTTTTTCTGTTTTTGTTTCTGATTGCAGAATTTTAGCAACAGAACTCAATGATTTCATATCTGAAATATCGATGATTCTCAGTGTAATATCTCTGGAATCAGCTAAAGCCTGCATATTTTCACGATTCGACGGACCTACCGTTGTATGGCAAAATACATCTACGGTATCAGACAAAGAAGAGTCTGCATCTAATGCCTTTACTATGTTGTCTATGTTGTCTTTCAAATAAGTAAAAGGCATTGCATGCATTACACTCACAGCTAAACGAGAACGCCGAGTGCCCCTAAACTTATAAAAGTGCATTTTATCTTCTAAGACACACTCTTTTTCACTAACAAACTGCTCTCTTTCATAGAGAGTTATAGCCTCATCAAAAGACTCTCTATTTATTTTTGTATGCTCCATAATTATCCAATTCTTATAGGTTTAAGACGAGTAGGATTATTAGAATCTATCTCCATCTTAAATAGTTGAATATCCTTATCACCAATGGCTTTCTCTACAAGTCTCACATCTGCATCGCTACATTTAACCCCAAGGTATATACTCTGAATCGCTCCCTTGCAATCCAACATAGGAAATTCGGAAACATTACTTTTTATATCACCAGAGGCATCAGGCATTGAATAAAAAATCATTCGTTTCTCATTCTCATATTCCCAATCCTTACTTTTGATAAGCAACTCGTTTCCCATTAGAAGTTTTTGATTACCCGCCTGTTGAATTTTTTCTTCATAAATAACAGGACAGATAAACAGCAGTTCCTTACTGCCCACCATATATTCCTTAAAAAAATCTTTCTTAAAACGATACTTTACGCACATACCCTTGTGACTATTGGCATAGTGCGACCACATCAGCACTGGTAAATCTTCCACATAAACATCCGTCAGATTATCTCCAGCCTTTTTCTTTGCTCCAATAAGGCATCTCATCTTGATATGTTCCGTAGCTTTCTTCAGCTGGAGAATAAATTCTTGTTCTTCAAGAGATTTACCACTAAAGTTTTTAATCTCGTTGCTAATTCTCCAATTCAGCAAGGTATCCAAAGGATCATTAAAAGAACGTGGATGTGCCAAGCTTATTTGCTCGTTGGTAATTTCGTTTATTGAATAAGATGTTATACCACGAAAGCTATAATAATCCATTGACTGGTTGGTTGAATCTGGAGTAATCTGCGCCATAGCATTGTAAAGATGCGCTTGGACATATTTCAAGAAATCTTCCTTCTTTTTGACCATTAAACTGGCGATGGCACAATCATGCGTCATCTGCTGATAAGGGAAGAAACTGCGTGGAGAAGATTCATGAAAGGAAGAAGCCACATCAGACATAAGCTGTGCTATTTTTTCATTAGGACTCTTACCTATCACCTTTTGGGAAATACCTTGAAATCCTTCCATCCATTCTTCATCTGTAATAGCTCGATTATCCTTGTTAAAGAAATCACACAAAGTAGCAATTTCTTCATCTTTCCATTCTGCGGTCTTTGAGAGAATATTTGTTATATTGTCTGGTATCATTGTATAATTGCGTAATATAAAATTGCTTTTTTCTTATTTATGAATATCAAACTTAGACTTACACCTCAATGATGACAGCATTATAGAGTACGCTTATCAAACCTATAACTGCCACTATTCCACCTACCACATTATATATTCCGAAGTCTTCCACTCCCAACGCATTCTGTATGACTCGGCTCGTGTACAGCGACACCACCATCATAAAGAGCATTCGGAAGTAAAGAAGCAACGTATTCTTCGCTATTCGTTTGTTGTTAATTGATAGAAGTGACATTAAACTAATTTTTTATACATGACATTTGTTATGAACTTCACCTTTTCACTATTATTATTCATTATTGCCTCAAACAACTTTTGATTATCTTTTGGCAATTCAGTAAAGTTTGTGGCACCAATACTCACAAGAAGATTTCTCATGCGAGAAACCTGTGTAGGAGTCTCCAAGTTATTTAAAATTCGATCGTCCGTATGAATATAACTAGAGAAATACGCCTGCCATCTGTCCTTACTAATTTTCTTCAGTTCTTCTTCTGCGATAGGTGCAGCATTTCTTGAATATCCATAATAATTGCCTAAAAAGACTAACAGGTAAGCATCAAGACAAACAAGAAATGCTGGCTCTGGGATTCTTGTTCCCAAATTTGCCAAAGCTTTTACTACACCCGTTTCATTATAGAAATTATTAAAACTATCATGAACATCTATCAGTTTGCGAGCCATTTCTCTGAAGGTCGTAGAACGAAGAGTTTCAGGAACAAAATCGAAACCTCCAACTTTTCCTAAAGCAAGTTTCAGTCCTTTTGTTGCTACAACATCACCAGAAGCAACAACATCACGATATGTTTCACCAATCATCCACTTATCTGAAGATGAAAGTTTTCCCCAAACTTCAGGTAGAAGCATCGTGATATTAACCAATGCATGTTCTTGGACTATTAATTTATTTTTCTTTATAGCTGATAGTAATATTGTGATAACAGTACGTATGTAAAAAAGAGGAGAATTTATGACTTGAGCAACAGCTGTGTCCTTTAATTTTAAATCTTCGTTTAGAAGACGACTTCTAAATTCTGAAAAAGCTACAGCTACCTTAACGTTTGGTTCACTTAGGATATATTCCACACATGGCCTTATGACACTCAAAGAATCTATAGCGGACATCTCATTATCAGATTTTGCAGACAAATAATGATTTACTAACTCTTGCGCTTGCCTTAGATGCAAAGCTCCTGTAGAATTAATAACTCCTAATCTTTCTGCAAGATCAATTGTTGCTCTTTCTGTAAGAACATTTTCTATAGGAGTATACTCATCTACATCATCACGTTGCACAAATTCTGCAATAAAGTCCATACCTAAGTTGGCAAGTGAATTACGTAACTTTATTATAGCTTTCTTCCATGCATACTCTGCGGCCATATCATAGGCTTCCATATTATATGCACCAACAATCTGCTTTTGTTGTTTGAATGTAAGATTATTATTGCCATACTCAACAATGCCCTTTATATCTTTTATATTTGCCGGCATACTGTTTTGAGCAGATGCCTCCCATGGCCTTATTATTTCATTCATTTCTCAAAATACTTTATATTGCCGTCTTGCGACTTCATTAAACATGCTATAATCCCATTAGTCTGAGTTAGAGCCTCAAAGGCTCTAGTTCTTGCTCCTCCTACTATTGTCTTATCTACAACAGCACTATTATCTACAATAAAATGATAACCAACAACACATCCATTGGAATTAAATATAGTTATGCCATCAAAATTCAACATAGATATAGCCAACTGAGTAAAAGCATTAAGCGTTGTAGCCGTTTGGTCAGATTTCTGTTGAATATTGTCAAATAATAATTTGATAAAATCAATCTTGTCTGACAAGAATATACCACCACGTAGGTGTTCTTCTGCTTTTATCTGTTCAATATTGTCTGTCACTGCTATCAAATTACCATGACCATGATTAAGAGCCTCTATAAACATATCTTTAATATATGTAATCGACGCTTCTTTAATTGGAAAATCTTTTGCTATATCTTTAAGAATAACATTTGCAAGCTTCTCAAGTTCTTCTTCCATTTTTGTTTCATAGCTATTTAGATTTAGAGCTATCACACAATGGTTGGAAATACTATTCAATTCTACGACTTTATTTCCTATATTACGGATATATGCACAAACCGCCAATTCTTGTGGCGTTTCTATAACTTGATTAAAAAGGGATACGCTCATTTGGGTCAATGCGACATTTACGATTCCATATTGTAGATGAGATTCATCTAACAACAGTAAATACATATTCCATCCATTCTCTGCTAATGGAGCACACATTTTAACCGCCATAGAGAAGGATTTTTCATTAATTTCTTCTGTACATAGTTCTATATGATGCTGGCATGGCAAAGTTTGGAAGAAAGAGTCTTTACTTATTAACAAAATATCTGGATTTAAAGCTGCTCCTTCTTCATGATAATCCGATATCATATTAACAACTGTTACCAAACCCTCACAGATAAGTTGTGAAATAGAAAAGTTAAGACTCTTCAAAAAAGCCTCAACATTGCTTAGCGTCTCTTTGTATAAGGATACATTTGTCTCTGTCATTTTATAAACAAATCTAATTTTTTACTTTTCCTTGTCATAGAACAATTTATAGAAATATTTCTGACGCTTTTCGTCATACCCTTTTTCTATATCATTAGCTCCATGTATAACAACATCATAGTTGTCATCAAGATGGATTGTCGTAAGCTTCTTTAAGCCTGTTTTTTTTAGAGAAGAATTATCAGACTCGAATTTTTCATCTAACTCCAATTGATTTTCGGACTGTTTCTCTTTGCGGAATTCATCAAAAGAATTAGAAACATCTTGATCTCCAAAAACTTCTTCTTTAAAATGCTCCAATTCTATTTTTTTTTCGGAATCATCCAATATTGACAAAGCCTTATTCATCATGTTTGCCTTTTGGACATCATCCTTATCGTCCAATTGAGACACGAATGATTTGCACATTTCAAATAGACATTCCGTCTGGCTACTATTAGTCTTTCTCTTCTTGACTTGTAGAAATGAATCTGACCAATATTGGGATTCGGGAGCTTTGTTCGACTTGTCTATCACCGCTATTTGATAGCCGCTATCTTCATCTTCATTGAAAATCAAACAGGCTTTTTCAAAATGCTTTAAAGAGAAACCTTGCTCTTCTGCAATTGTGTAACTATCAGCGACAGGTGTCACCCGAAGGTATGGAGTTTTCTGTTCTGTCTTGAACAATCCGACAGCATCGGATGCCTGCCCATCAATAACACAGTTAGAAAAATAGGCAACGTAAAATTCTCCATTCTTTATCTTTGAATAAACACTATTTTCATACAGTAATTTCGCAAGTTCTTGTGAAAGAAGTACGAAATCTGTTTTGTTTGCAAACATTGCCTTTATCAAAGAATACACGCTATTATTTTGAAGAGGAGACTTGAACTGTAAACTTGGACGTTCACTAAAGGGTGTTAGAAAATGTTTTACTAACAATTTATTCAAGTCATCAGTCACATCTATGCTATGATTTGACAACTTAACGCCATCCATTGAAAGTTTGTTTCCAACCTGATGAATAATTATATCTTGTACCTTTACGTATTCTGTATAAATCATATTATTCTACTATAAAAAAGAGTCCAACTACAGCAATGCCAAATACTATAAGTACAGATCCCCAAATCCATGTTATACATTTCATCCGAGCTTGTAAAATAGAGGCATGACTATCATTCATGTTAGGATCACAATCCTCAAATACTTTTTGCAGTTCATTCTTGCAAAGTAATTTTTCATATCTGTTCGATATTTGCTTGTAATGTCGTTCAAACAGTTTAATTTTCTTAGAAGTATCACTTCTGCATAAGTACATATATAGAGCTGAGACTAAAACCAAAGCTAACATCAAATACAAAATAGGAAAGGAAAATCCCGTTATGACATCTTGTTTTGCTATCGTGCGAATGACAATTGTTGAAATTATGAATGAGACTATCGTGAGTACATTCTTCTTCATACCATCCACATAATCATCACTGATTTTATCTATCTTTTCTTGTAAACCTAACAGTATCTCAGAAATTTTGTTTCGTAGCTCAATGTATTGCAATGAGTTTTCTTTTTCATAAATCTGATAGTTAGATAATATAGAATAGAATGTATCTGTATTTAAAGATAAATCCACCACATTGATATTCAATGATATAATATTTCTGGCAATGTTTATTTTATCAAAGAGTCCTCCATCACAATAAACCCATTTGTAGATTTTGAAATATATATTTGGGGTAGCGTTTGCCAAGCTACTAACCTGAGAGATGTCATATACCTTATTAGGATAGGCAATCAATCCCAATAGTTTATAATTATATTTATCCTCAATTATTTGAGAATTGTCAAACAGAAATGACTGGCTCAACATACAACTAAGCTGCAAGAATGTCTTTTGAATATCATTTGTCGCCTGTTGCAAATAGAAATCCTCAGGCAACAGTTTTATTTCATCAAGGCCCTCAACATAACATACATCTTTCCGTGAAGAGAACTTTTGATTTCTATTTACCTTTATGCAATTTTCTTCATCCAACTTGAAATCATTCCCATTTGGCTTGAAAGCTATACTTTGCGTATGCCATGTTTGAAATGGAGCATAAAAAACTTCAAAATACAGAAAGTCTTCAAAGACAGAATTTATGGAACAAAGAAAAGCAAAAGTACTCTTATTTAACAGAGTGGTAGTAAAATTATCAATGTCATAAACGGAAAGATAATGATTTACTTGATGCTTATCTATTGTTATCTCAACCGATAATTCAGAATTTTCAGGTTCTTCTTCGTATTCTTCTTTAAAACAGTTCCAGTTATTATTGTCTGAAAGATAATCTGTATTATCAAAGTCATCGGTATCCATTTGCCGCCAACGAATAGTCATACCATCCCTACTTGACAACAAAACAATAGGAGCATCATCAGGTAATTTTGTATCATCCTTTTGCAAACCAAAGGATATACTCGTTCTTTCACAGTCCTCATGGATGCTCAAATCCATCGGAGCCTGTGTGAAGATATTTACTATTTCAAAAACTTTTGCAGATGCCATAGCCATTTATGGACGTTTTAGTTCTCTTGCATAATTATAGCCTTCTTCGCTATATATCTTTATGTATTTCTTGTCACCTTGGTCTATTCCACCTAATATAACATTCTCTATGTCTTGAATATCTTGCTTAATCTTCAATTCCAAGTCTTGAGTAAGCATGATGGAATCCTTAAACTTATCTTTGATAACTTCAGGCTTTTTTGTAAACTTTTTGTCGAAGTTATATTTTTCTGGTAGTTTCAAACATTTTGCTTTCAAATCATTTATATCCAATGTTTGGTCATAAGGCACATAAGAGCCTATTATGACATTGGCGAAATGATCTATATCGAATTCACCTTCACTTCGAAAATAGGCAATTATTTGATTTCTCAAATACATATAATCTTTTTTATGCTTCTTCTTTATTGGATTTAACAAATCTTTTTTCACTGCATTAAAAGATGTTGTGGAATTCTTCTCGTCAGATGTCAATTCTTGCAAATCCAAGAAATCACGATACCAATATGCGGCATCTGATGAACTGCTATTTTCGTCATGAGACATGATTTTGTATACCTCATAGTCACCATCCACTTTTTTAGCAAAGAAGACACAAGATTTAAATATCTTTCGATTTTTAGGCAAACCTTTGCCGTCATTTCCCGAACCAGCCATGATGTACTCATCGTAATCTGCTTTTATGAAAAACAGTTGCGTCTCATCTGCTGTAACATCATCTTGAGCGACAATAAACATACTTGTAGGAATTTCATGTCCCATGTGCTTAATACGATCATTTGCCACTCTTTCTTTATCCAACAGACGATTTGCCATAGTTTGACAGGCATCTTCTAAAGATTCATCTTTCAGTATACGCATAACATTATTCTTGGCGGTTTCTTCACCATCACGAAATTTATATTCTCTTTCGTACTTACTGCGGTGCTTTTCTATAACTTGAGAAACATAGTTCTCTATGTTTTCCAAATTTTCAAAAGTCTCTGCAGATGCCGTTTCATTGGCTCTGTCTATTTTGTAAAGTTTATAAAAATTTAATGCCATAACGAATATTATAAATGGGGTTACTTTTCCTTTTTTATCATATCATTGTAAGCGGTCACTTTAGGTACGTTAAGCCCTAAAATGAATGCTTTTTTATTATCTTACGATAAGAATTGTTACGCAAACAATGCAGCATCTTGGTATAGCTTATATTTTGTTATTTACAGAACCCATGAAGGTTCTTGCTCTAGTACTCGGTTCGAAACTTACGAACCATTGAGGCATAGAACTTACCTTCTTCGGTTATATTCATTTTGTCCCAAATTTAAAATTCGGAGCAAAAGTATACATTTTTATTAACGTACGCAAGACGGTCTAAAGTGACTGCTTACTTTCTCACCATGTATTGCTTTCATTGTTTCTCTATCCTTACTCATAGTTGTACTAAATTCCGCTTGGGACGAAAAAGCTAAAGCCTAAGCCCCTTACGTTTCGTTATTATTTTGTTTTAATTCCACCCAATAAGTTAACACTAAACGCTCTTATTCCTCAGTTTTGAAGTCTTCAACTATTTTATCCAAATCAGTCCTGTTAAATATAGCATTCCATACAGACCTTAATAATAGGCAAGCACTACCAATAGTAATTAACTTAAAAAATGATTCAACTTGAACAGAATTGAGAACCCAAAAACTCTTGAAGTCAGCTGTTACAATTGGAGCACCAGATGACAGGAATATCCCTAGATATGTTACCCAATCTCTTGATTTTTTAACCTTAGACAAATGCTTGATTAATTTTAACCTCAGCTTGTCTTCTGCTATTTTAATTTGATCGCAAGCTACATTGGTATACAATGTACTATCAGAACTTGCGATTTGTTCTTTACTTATAGCCATATTACTCTTTACTGATTGTAAACATTGCTTTAAATAGCCGAGTTCTATTCACGCTTTCTGGCTCCAAACAAAATTGCAAATACGTTTTGTACTCTTTTTTATAAGAACCAAGGAGTATTTTTTCCTTTGTTCTCACATATTTATCACTAGGAGCATTACATATTTGTATCAATGCTTTATGAGCGCTCAATACCTTATAACGAGTAAAACTCTTTTCTTCTGTACTATCTGTTGTCAAGGCTACATTAATATCAATGTCTCCCTCAACATCATCTTTTATAGAATAATATATTCCTTTAGAGAAACTTATTTCTGAAAAATCAACAACAGTGTCTGTCTCTTTAAATCTAACTTCCATATTATTTTACAAGCTTTCCTTAATCAATTTATATAAAAACATGGCGCTAGCATAACTTGCTAGCTTATGGTAGGCATTGCCCTTGCCTGGCTTGCCATAATCTGCGACTCCCTTTACCCACAAACATTCTACACCCATTGCCTGACAAGCAGCGTAAAGTCCAAAACCTTCCATATCAAGTGCCATCAGATTTCTGTCTATCTCATTTATGTCATCTACTATTTCAGAAGAAGCAACGACAAAGGGACCACAAACGGTAGGGGCAACAACGGCTTTTACGTTTTCTCCATCCTCCAAAAGATTCATATCTTTCAACTGTAAGTTGATATCTGACAAGTAACCTCTGTCGGAAGAGATTTCTTCTGCAGCATACTGTAAACGATGGGTAAATCACCGTTAGAACGTAACTACTGATTTTCAGCAGTTATCACATCCAACATTTTTCAAAAAAAGCATATTATTAATTGGTATTGCCAAAGCTACCAATTAGGCAGCCTTGACATTCACCTTTTTGTTCGAGTTATATTACATGGGATTAGGGACATGAAAACCATTTTCAGCTACATATCCTTCACTTTTTGCCATGGCTTCGCCGTCGTCCCCTGCAATAGTGGACGTAACCTGTGATTGTATATTTGTCTCTTTCATCATGCGAATCAAGTTCGTTTTTTGATGACGTTCAT